>Ga0187893_10008344_pt1 | contig 16377 bp, 17 predicted proteins | sample MA1701074metaG_FD_139574 | JGI IMG/M metagenome (GOLD analysis project Ga0187893, IMG submission 139574) | White microbial mat communities from a basaltic lava cave in the Kipuka Kanohina Cave System on the Island of Hawaii, USA - MA170107-4 metaG ...
ATCCTCAGAGAATGGCTTCAACCGACAGCATATCTCGCGCGAGTAACGAAGAGCCGATGACTCCGGCCGCCGGTCCTAAAGCGCTGGCCACGATCCGGCAGTCGTCGTAGGGTGGGGATAGGGCGTGCCGTTTTACTTCTTCAATGGTCGGTTTCAGTAACACCTCGCCAGCCTCGATGACTCCTCCGCCCAACACCACCATTTGCACATTTAAGAGGTTAATGAGGTTCGCAATGGCCATACCGAGATAGCGGCCAACTTCGCCAATGATCACACAAGCCATTTTGTCGCCAACCAGCGCCGCCGCGGAGACATCCTGGGCGTTGATCGGCCGGTCTGTGATGATCTGCAGCGCGGAGGAGGGATTCAGTACAATCCGCTCCTCGACCCGTTGCGCGATTGAGGGGGCTGACACATATCGTTCCAAGCAGCCTGTGCCACCGCAGAAACACTTCTTTCCTTCCGGATCGACGGCAATGTGCCCCAACTCTCCAGCAAAGCCGCCAGCCCCCTGGTATACACGCCGGTTAATGACCAGGCCCGCTCCAACCCGCGTCCCAATGGAAACGTAAACGAAATCCTGAACGTCCCGGGCGGCGCCCATCGACATTTCACCATAGGCCGCCACGTTGGCGTCGTTCTCCAGTGACACGGGAAGCCCCAGCAAGCCTTCCATCTGCGATTTGAATTCAACACCATTCAGATAGGGCAGGCTTGGAGAGATGGAGATGCGAGATTTCTTCTTGGACACCAACGCTGGAACACCGATGCCGACCCCCCGTACTTCGAATTTGCTATCCGCTTCTTTTAACTCGGTGACAATGGCAGTAATCTGTCGCGACAGCGACGGGAGGCTATCATGCGCGATTGCTCGGTTGCGTTGTGCCCGAATCTTCCCTTCCGAATCGATGACTCCCGCCTTGATCGATGCACCTCCAATGTCGATTCCAATGTAACAGTCTCGTTTGGTTGAAGGGGACGAGGAGTTCATGGCCATGTGGCACGGAACGGCACTGGTTGCCGCTCGGGCCTGGAACTTCAGATGTCGCAAAATGCAGCTTCGCGGCACGAAAGTAGCGTACGAGTCATTGTGATGTCAAACATATTCGCGGTGGAAGGCCGCCGACCCTTACGCAGCAATCGCTTCGGGTCGCGCCGATAAAAGGCGGGAAACTGCTTGCAAACACCAGTCTAGCCCCGTAGTCTTGTCGCGTCGAAGAGCAGAGAACGCGGCTGGCCTGTCAGCTTCTAATAACCAATGCATGTGATACTTGAGAGCGGATTTGTCCCACTGAAGCATTCCTGTGCTCCGTCGGTTAACACACGCCTGATCGCGATTCTCGGTCTTCAGATGCCCTAAGTGATTACATTAGAGCTATTTGAGCGCTGCAATTCGACGAGCGTTGTTTCGCTGATAGGCGATGGGAGATTATGGTCATGGCAGCCGATCCATTTAACAAGCCAAAGCTTTCAATTAACCGAGTTTACACTCGCCAGGGCGACGGCGGCCAGACTCATCTTGTCGGTGGACAAAAAGTCCCCAAGGATTCTCTTCGCATTGAGGTATACGGTACTATCGATGAACTCAACTCCTTTGTTGGCGAAGCCTGTGAAGCCGCTCGTGACGCGGCAACGGATCATCCACGGCTGCAACCGATCATTTCGATCCTGATTCGAGTGCAGCACGAGCTGTTCAATTTGGGATCCATCCTGGCCACGCTGCCAGAGGATGTCCATCCCAGGCAAGCGCGCGTAACGGATGCTAACATCGCACATTTGGAAAGCGAGATTGACTCGGCAAACCAAGATCTGCCACCGCTTAAGTCTTTCGTGCTTCCGGGCGGTTGCCGACTGAATGTCGATCTGCACGTTTGTCGAACGGTTTGCAGACGTGCCGAGCGTCTCTGTGTATCGCTGGCCAGGGAAGAAGCAGTGCCTGCCGAAGCTGTTCGGTATCTCAATCGGCTAAGTGACGCTTTTTTCGTTTGGAGCCGGTGGGCAAGCTATGTCGTGCAGGTGCCGGAAACGTTGTGGGATCCGAATGTGAAGAGGTGAGAAATGAAGCGAGTTCTGCTTTCCTGGAGCAGTGGCAAAGACAGCGCATGGTCTCTGCATGTGCTTCGGAAGGATCCCAGCCTCGAAGTGGTGGGACTGCTTTCAACTCTGAATGAAGCCTTCGATCGAGTGGCAATGCACGCCGTGCGGCGCGAGCTGCTGGAGGCGCAGGCCGAGGCGGTGGGGCTGCCCCTCCAATCGATTCGTATCCCGTGGCCTTGCTCCAACGAGCAGTATGAACGGATCATGGCAGGTGTTTGCGAGCAGGTCGTCGAGAAGGGGGTGGAGGCCGTGGCGTTTGGCGACCTGTTCCTCACAGATATCCGCGCTTACCGCGAGAGGCAGCTTCGTGGTACCGGGCTGGAACCCCTATTCCCGCTCTGGAACTTGGATACACGGGACTTGGCTCTCGATATGATTGCCGGCGGGATTAGAGCGAAGCTCACTTGCGTGGATCCGAATCGCCTGGCGCCAAGCTTCGTGGGTCGGGATTTCAGTCAGAGGCTGCTCGACGACCTGCCGGAGGGCGTCGATCCTTGTGGCGAGAACGGGGAATTCCATTCCTTCGTGTATGCGGCTCCAGTTTTTGCCAGACCCCTCCAGGTCCGGACTGGTGAAATTGTTGTCAGAGACGGGTTTGTTTTCGCGGATGTTCTTCCGGACGAGCGGAAAGTCTAAGGCCGAACTGCAGGGACGGCATGAGTGGGCTGTCCGTTGTTGGCTCGTCCTTGCATGACTTCCAGCTTTCACTTGAACCTCCACTCCGTCAGGCCATTCCGACGCGAGTGCCGCCTTGCTAATCCTAACGAAAGCAGCTAACATCAGGCCCATACTTTTCTGAAATTCAAGTCATCGCAAAGGAAGGAGGATCAGGCGTATGGGTATGATGAAGGAGTTTAAGGAATTTTCAATGAAGGGCAATATGGTGGATATGGCGGTCGGCATCATCATTGGTGCTGCCTTCGGCAAGATCGTCGCGTCCATCGTTTCGGATATTCTGATGCCCCCTCTAGGTATGCTGCTCGGCGGCGTTAACGTTACGGCCCTGAAACTCACTCTGAGGGAAGCTGTCGGCGACTCGGCTGCGGTGACTCTAAACTATGGAGCTTTTCTGCAAACTGTCGCCGATTTCGCGATTGTAGCTTTCGCGATCTTTCTCATGGTCCGAGGGATCAACAGCATGCGCAGAAAGCAGGAAGCGGCTCCGGCGGCTCCCGCTCCGCCACCCAAACAAGAGGTTCTTTTGGCAGAAATCCGCGATCTGCTGAAGAGTCGTCCTCTCAGCGCAGGTTCCACTCGATAGAGTATGTTGCAAGTTTCAGCAGCCACCTTGCTTGCGTCGTTTTGCAGGCTTGTGGCTGCTTCTCTGGTCTCGTTGACCCGATTCGTTTCGCCGCAACTGAGTCTGCCCTCCTGCCGTGCGAGGCTGTTACACCGCTTGGTTTAATGACTGCGAGAGTTCCCGGATCGATCTCATCTTAAGTGCCACGGAAACTGACTGCGCTGTGGGTGTCCTTGCCCGTGTGCACCTCGCCCATGTTCGCCATCTCCGGCAACGGCCGGAAGATCAGTATCCAAAACTCTTCATTTGAGCCTCAGCCCCGACTTCAGTCTTAGTGGGCAACCTGACTCTGCCGACTGAAAGGCAGATTGCCCCGTAGCTTTCACATGGAAACCCCGCACTGTGGACCTCCCCTGCGGTTCTTGCCTGGATCGTAATCATCCAATTTTTCCCGGAACGCGTCGTCTGCTCACAAGCCAAAGTATCAATACATTAGATGAATACTTGCCTGATCCTTGATTTCGAAAAACCTGGTAAGAAGGTGGATTTGTAAAGATCTCGGTCTCTTGAATCGTCAATGTGGTTAGCTCGCTGCGACGAGGCCGGGCGCCAGAAAGTAGCTCTTTAGCGATTCGCAGCTCGGGAGATCAGAAGGTGTGACTTTCATGAAGACAAGAAGAGTACTGTTTGTCGATGACGATGCTGCGTTGGGCAAGATGTTTTCGGACTTCCTCTCGGACTCCGGGTACGAGGTCCGCACGACTGAGACCGGCTCTGAAGCGCTTCAACAGCTCGTGGAGTTTCAACCGCACTTGATTGTCTTGGACATCGGCCTACCTGACATTTCGGGACTGGAGATTCTTCGTCAGATCAAGGCAAACCCGGGCACTCGGGATGTCTTGGTCATCCTCATCACGGGCAGTTCCGGTTTGGAAATGAAGATCGAGGGATTTCAAACGGGTGCCAACGACTACTTGTCCAAGCCCGTCAATCTGAGGGAATTACTCCTCAAGGTAGAGCGTTGCTTCTTGAATTTGAAGGATCAGGAGACCGCAATCGCCCTCAAACACAAAGAAACACTGAAGTCGGTTGTACAGACCTTGGGGCAAGGCCTCACAGCGCCGCTTGCGGCCATTCGTAATGAGGTTCGGCTGTCGCAGCAGGAAGAACCCGGCAAAGACTGGGTGGGGCGGATGAAGCGAATTGATGGATTTGTTGAGCAGGCTGAGCAGATCTTAATCAAACTGCGATCGGCAGTCAGTAATGGCAGTTCCGACGTGCTTCGTGAGGTTCAACAGCTGGAAACGTTTAGATCGAAAGGCGCTCCGGAAAAGTTTCGAGCCACATCCCGTGAGCAGAATAGGTCAAAATAGTGACATCTCGGCAAGCGGAACAGGGCATATTGACACCGAAGGGACAACTTAACCGAAAATCGGACCATTCGGAGTGGCTAGGTCTGGCGAGTCTTGTCCAGAAAATCCTTCTATTGCAGATGGAACACAGAGAAAGCATAAACTTCATCAGAAAATTTGCTCGTCTTGAGTTCGGTATCTAAATTGCCTTGACCGAGGCGGTGGAAGGAGCGCGAACAACTTGAGCCAGCCGAGACCCACAATCCAATTGATTCCCCAGCGGGGATTCTCTCTGATCGAACTCATGGTGGCCCTGGGAGCGGTGGCAGCCATTCTGGCATTTGTGATCCCGAGCCTTACGGTCGCTTCGAGGAATTACAGGCTCAAAGCCTTGGCCAGAGAGATTGAGGGGCAACTTCAGAACGGACGCATCAGCGCCATCAATCGAAACAAAGCCGCGAGCCTGGTCTTTTCATCAGACAACGCCTGGTACTATCTGGACGCCAACGGAAATGGGACTACGGACAGCGGAGAGTCAACCTACTGGGCCCCTACCGGTGGCTACACTCTGAATGTTGCAGCGCCGTCGACCGCATTGACCAGCGCGGTAATGGGAACGACGGCAAACCCGGCAGCGCTGCCAAATCGTGGCGTAAGTTTCTCGCCGCGCGGATCAGTCAATCAGGTGAACTCCGGTCAGGTTGCTACTTCCACCAAGTTGTCGGCCCCTGGGGTCATCTATGTAAAAGACTCTGCGAACAACTATGCCGCCGTGACCATCACTTCGGCCGGCAGAATTAAAACCTGGACTTTGCGCGGTACGACTTGGAGATAGCGATGAGCGTGCGTTTTGTTGCAGAAAAAAGAATACCTCCGGCTCGGGACGCAGGCGCTGATGAGAAAGGCTTCAGTCTGGTTGAAACGCTGGTTGCCTCATTCATCCTCATGTTCGGTCTTCTGGGACTCGCTTCGCTGCTTTCGTATGCCGTAGCCACCAACCTGGAGAACAAATCGGACGCCTTCTCCACCACTCTGGCGGTTCGTAAGATGGAAGAGCTGAGGGGACAGCCTTCAACGGCCCTCGCCGACGGTGGATGCAACTTGGACTCGAGTGGCAATATTGATTTCAACGCGTCCGCGGCGGGTGGATATTCGCAAACGGTTTCCGGTGTGGCGGGTCAGTCCTTCGATCTGCGCTGGAACGTAACCACCGCTAATGGGTTGAGAAAAATTGTTGTCGCCGCCCGACGCAGCAATGGAACAAAACGAATGCTGCTGAACGTGCTGCGGCCGGTCAATATTCGCTGCTTCAAGCAGCCCTAGTCTTAGTCTAGGAGAAGCAGGATGAGAGTGAACCTGAATGCAGTGCCCGAAGCGAATAAACAATCCGAGCAAGGTTTCTCGCTCATCGAATTGCTCGTCACGACTCTGGTCATGACGGTTGTTATGGGCTCGTTGCTCTCGCTTTCAAGCCAGAATCAGGCACGCGCGGACTTTGAGCAAGATATGGTGGCATTGAACCAATTGGGCCGGGAAGTGGGCGACCAGATTTACCGCGATATGCGCATGGCCGGCTATCCGCAACAGAAGCTTTTTGCTGCCAGTTTGAACTGGACCGCCGCCAACACCAACAAGATTGCTTCTGGGTTCGTCACCACGAGTTCGAACGGGCTGACTTTTCAGGGAGACGTCGACGACGATGGAGTGGTTGAGGTGGTGGAATATAACCTGAGCGGCACGACGCTCCGAAGAAGCGAAGTGGAAAAAAACAGCAACGGGAGCGTACCTTCTGCCGACTATCAGATCTTTGCAGAAAATGTGACGGGATTAACGTTTACCTACTACCGGCTGAACAGTGGAGCCTGGACGACCTCCGGCGTGACGGCGGCCAATACGGCCCGAGTGGATGCGTCTCTCACGTTGCAAACACCCGGGAAAGATCCGCAGTCGAAACAGTATCGGAGTCTGAACTTTCAGACTCGCGTCGTCGCACGCAATCTGGAGTGAGCAGCGGACTCGCAGTGATGGTTGAGATCTTGAGGGGGGAAGAACCTTATGGAACCGATTGACGAAACCTTTGAAACACGGAACAGGAACGAACGCGGCGTGGCATTGATCATGTCATTGTTTGTTCTGGCGATCCTGAGCTTGGTGGGAATTACTTACATGACGAGCTCCACGTTGGAAACAAAAATTAATTCGAACTCCCGATCCTCTTATCCTGCTTTCTATGCGGCCGAGGCGGGCTTGGAAGAAGGGACTTACCGCCTGATAGGTAGTGCCGTGAATCCAATCGCACTCAGTTTGGTGGATGCTCCAACGAAGGTGGTCTATATCCGCCAAAACACCAGCATCGTTCCAACCGATAGCTCCAGCCCGTACTACGACACAGAGTACACCAGTTCAGGCTTCACTACCGTCAGTTATGCCTCCACAAACCAGTCGAGCAACATGATGCCCTACCAGTGGGTGAAGATTTCCATGAAGACCAAGCGGCTTTCTGGACATGACGTGGACAATACCGGGCTGGCCACAAATCAGGATGTACCCGTCTACTACGATGGCGCGGAGTATCTCTATTCCCCGCCGACAATCAACCCGACGAAGACGGGATTTCGTGTTTACCAGATCACCGCCTTTGCGTCGGCGGCAGGCTCCGGCTATAGACTGCGTCGTGAGATCTCTTCCGCCGGATTTCCAGGGATGCCTGGCGCCGTCTATCTCCCGGGGCCTCTCCCAACCTATAGTGCGCCCAGTAGCAATCCCTTTATCATCGACGGGAACGACCAAGCCGGGGGGCCGGCAAAGCCTGCTATGGGCGTTCTTAACGCCGCGGCTGATGCCGCCGTGACTGCGGCAATTCCAGCAAACCGGCTGGATCACTACACGGGCAGCGGGGGCTGGCCGGACATACAGGATGTTTCTTCCGGTCTATCCACTAGCCTTAACACACCTCAAGGCCTGGAAGACGTCTTGAGTACGATCACCCCGTATGCGAACGGTACGTATGCTTCCGGCACAACCACTTGCTCTGGAGCTGGCTGCTGGGGCACATCGGGTGCTCCCAAAATCAATGTGTTCAATGGGGATTGTAATCTCGGCAATGGCACCGGCTATGGAATCCTGATCGTACGCGGCAACTTTAGCATGCAGGGCAACGGCGCGTTTTATGGTCTTATCCTCGTAGTCGGCCAAGGGACCATGACCTTCAGCGGCGGCGGCAACGGCTCTATTAATGGTGGGATTATCGTGGCAAAAACCCGTGATGCGGGCGGCAGCGTTCTCGGCAGCCTCGGCAACCCCAGCTTGAGCTGGAACGGTGGTGGTGGAAATGGCGTTCGCTACAATAGCACCCTCGTGAACCAGATGTTTACCAACATGGGTTTTCTGAAGCTGGCTTACAAGGAAATAACATAGCTAAATTGAGTCGCCTGTTGCAGCCACCTTTGGACTTTGGCTTCATCGGTAAAACACAGGCGCGACGGGCAACACCCGGATTGTTCCATGAGGCTGATGAGAAATGCCAATGATTTGGCATCTGCGTGCATCATGTCCTCAATTCTTGCTTGGCTCGAATTGACGCCTGGAGCTGGTAGGCAGGCGCCAGTGCGTATGCTGCGGCAACGATAAACCAGAGGTACCAGGTTAAGGCGCCCACCTGCCAGCGGATGTAGCCGTAATCGTCAGCCCACATACCCATATCAGCTACTGAGGTCAGAAATATGGCAGCAGTGTAGGCCCCCCAGCTCTTCGAGATCAAACCCCACCCCATATTGACGACTGCTCTCCGAATCAAGACAGCCTCCACCAGAAGGCAGCTGAGCAGAGGATCGGTGAGCCACTTCAAGACTGCTGTCAAAGTAACCGGGTCGTGACTCTGGGAGACCACGTGAAAAATTTGATAGCCCTGGCTCAGCGTGAAGGCAAGTACCAGCGCGAGTAGCAGATAATCGATCGCCTCAAGCCCGACCAGGATTCGCAGCCGCTTGTACAACCGCAAGACTAGCGACAATCCTGCTGCGAGCAGCAGCATGTGGATAGGACCGTTGACGAGCAACCCCAGTTCCCTAAGCGACGCAGCCGCCTGAACATCCCAAGTTGGGGCGAGGTAGACGCGCGGATTGATGTACGAATACACGGTCAACCAGTTGGCCAGCATCAGACCAGTCCATCGAACTGCTGCCGCCAGCATGATCAAAGACCAGGCCTTGCGGAGCGGTTCATCGGAATGGAACTGGCGTCTGGCCAGTGCCGTCAAGAAGAACTCCACGCCGCCAACGACGACGAGGAACAAGCTGCCTTGATAGTCGAAGTAAATCCGAATCCACCTTTCTTCGCCGCTCATGAGGTACGCGATTCCCGCTGCCAGACCGATGGCCACATGGACGCAGGTCACCCAGATGATCGCGCCGGGAAGCGATAGGCTCTTTTTGCGCGGGGCCACACTTGAATCGATCCTGATTTCTTTGCTACGGTTCACGCTGGAGTTTCCTTGGGAGCACAGATTCTAAAGAGCTGGGTGGTGACATTGAAGGCCGCCTGCTCGCCTAGCAACCCTGTGAGTACTGGCTTGGCCGTTGCCAGAATACTCCGCATTTCCTCATCCGACTGGCGGGCGGCTTCAATGAGCCTGTCGGTCATTCGATTTCCTAAATAGACCTCCAGCTCAAGAGACACCCGTTTCCAGCGATCTTTCCCATCCGCTAGCTGCGGAGACATGGGGCGCATCTGGGGTTCCTGGAGCTGACGCCACGCCTGAATCTGTTTCTTAAGCTTCTCCAGGCCTTCGTTCACGGGTGTGGAGCGACCTTTGCTGAGGGCATCGGCTTCCGAAAATAGCGACAGCGCGTCCTCCAGGCGGCCGCATTCCAAGCGGCATATTGCGCAGGTTCTGAGATGGGCCTGGAGCCTGCGACCTTGCGTAGTGCTCAGTTGGTGGTCGCGCCATGCGATCCAGTCGGCGTTGCTTGGATGCGCTCCAATCCATCGTCGCAAGCCAGCGCTGACTAGGGCATACACCGTTTTCATGGGTGCTCTCCGGAGGAAGGGTTCAAAGCTTTACGGATCTTACTCAGCGCGCGAGCCAGTGTCGCTCCGACCGTACCTGGCCGAATGCTGAGAATCCTGGCAATTTCCTGGTAGTCAAATCCGTCGGCTCTGAGCTGAAGGCATTCTAACTCGCGAGGGGCAAGGACCTCCTGAATTTGTTCTCGGGTGGAGGTTCGAAAGTACTGCTGTTCGGGATCGGCACTGGCATCGGGAATCGTTTCCGCTTCCTCGATGTTCGCCTTGCTCCTGAAAGCGGCTTCCTTCACACGATCAAGAAGGTAGTTCCTCAGAACCCGATAGAGCCATGCCTTGCCATTCTCAATTTCCTGACCACTGTTGCGGGCGATGAAGTAGCGGAGAAATACTTCCTGCAGGGCGTCCTGAGCCATTTCGCGATCTCTTACCAGCCCCTCAGCAAAGCGAAAAAGTCCGGGGGCATTCTGCTGATAAAGATCGATGACCTCGGCTTCGAAGGGGTTGAGGGGAGTTTCCGCTGCTACGGCAGCTTGACTGAAAGGATGGTCTGAGGGTTGGCCGGACGACTCATCGTCATTTGCAGCTTGGTTGTCCTCAGGGTCTGGTTTCAGCGGCTTCAAGAAGTTCGGAGTAAGAGCGGACAATGGGCCAACATCGAACGCGTTCGTCAGACACTACTTAAGAGAAAATCCACCAAGATCGTAAAGATAACGCCTAGGCCAATCGTCTTGACAAACAATGGGCTCTGTTGATCTGTTCACAAGCTGGAACTTGATGTACGTGTTTCAACTGAGCCTGCATGGTCTCACTTTTGGGTCGCGAGGGCAACGGCATGGTTTGGCACTTGAGCGTCATTGAGTTGCTGGCGTTGCGCGATGGCGTGCCAGCTGAGAAGAAAGCCCGCCGCATGAAAGCCCATCTCGCAGGTTGCCTTCCGTGCCAATCGCGAGCAGCTCAAATCGAAGACAACCTTCGCGACTCCTGTTCCCTCATTACACAAGACGCGTCTGTGACTGCTCGCCTGGGTGCCGCCAAGAAGGAGCTGCAAAAGGCCATTCGTACCCGTCGGAGCCAACCAGGTGGAGATTCAACTCGAGATCGCAGGAGCCGCGGGCACAACGCTGATACTGGAGCTCAGTTGGCAGCAGAACTCAAAGCCTACCTTGGCCCTCGACTCACAACGGAGTTGATCCGACAAGTCGATCTTAGCCGGGAAAACGACCTCGTCTTGTTCCAAAAGATAGGACCGATGCTGACTGCTCTGCTCGGGCAGGACGCCGCCCTTGAAGTGGCTACGCGACTCTATCGCATCTTGGTTTTGGATCGAAGATTGAAATCCTCCTCGTCGAGCCACGAAAGCTCAGAACGACCTGTTCAAGAAGCCCATGACTCGTAAGTTGTCTTGCGTTCTCGCACCTACCTGCAGTTGACTTCCCCAAGCCCAAGCAAATTTTGGATCGCCCTGCTGGAGCGAAGCTTCCCTGAGTTCGAGTTCCCGCAGGGAACAACAAGGCTTAGCTAAGACTGGCGAGTTATTCCTTCCTTGAGGCTCAGATAAAGCAATCATACTGAAGTCTTGTCACGAAACGGTAATTGCCGGAACTCTGCAACGTTACTGAAGTGTGAGCGGAAAATATCGTTCAGAAATCCCTTGTACAAGGCTGGACGACTTTTTCATTGGTAAATCTCTTGTCTTCAGCTGGAAGAGCCTTTCGGTAGGGCTTCGGTGGCACTTATGGAGTCTTGACGAGTTTCAATTTTGAGCCCCACTCTGCCGTTACTTTGGTGGCCAGGATGCAATTCCTGAGTGTGATTGTATCTGAATGTCCCGGGAGTGAACGAATGAGCAGAAACCGATCCGCAGTGAGATGGCAATCGTCAAAGGGAGCGAACCTCGTTGAGACTGCGATGATCATTCCGTTGCTGCTCTTGCTCACCTTCGCGATCATCGATTTCAGTACGGTGATGTATGTCTATCTGGCCCTGGAGAACGGCGTCAGTCAGGCCACTCGCTACGCCGTGACAGGGCAGCAGATGGATGATCCAAACAATGCGGGGCAAAAACTGTCGCGAGAGCAATCCGTCAAAAATGCAATGCGTGCCGCGACACCGACCCTCTCGATCGACGACAGTTCTTTTCAGTTTTACAATCTGACGCAAGGAACTTCAGGAACTGGCGGCCCCAACGACATCATTCGCGTCACAGTCAACTATGACTGGCGCGCCTTCACGCCGTTGATCAGGCCAATCTTCAATGGGCAGATTCGGCTGACTGTTCAGTCGACGATGAAGAACGAGTCATTTCCCACATCGTGAGGAAACATCGATGAATACCAACGTCCAGAATCAGCAGCAGTCGGCACGATCGGTGCCGACGAGAGGAAGCCGCGCTTCGCAGCACGGGCAGAGTGTGATCGAGTTTGCCATGATCATGCCGCTGCTGCTGGTCTTGGTTCTGGGAGTCATCGAGGTGGGCTATGCCCTCTATGAAGCGCACATCTTGGCCAAGCTGGCGCGTGAAGGCTCGAACCTTATTTCCCGGCAAACTACGCTGCAGCAAGCTCAAGGTTCAATCGTAGCGGGAGCTTCCCAACCTGTCGCTTTTGACGCCAAGGGTCGATTGATCTTTTCTGTTATTACAACCGGAACAGGCGGCGCCAACCTCGATAAACCGATCATCTCCCAACGCCTGGTGGTCGGAACCCTGTCGGCGCCGAGCAAGGTGGGCGATCCACCCTCCAGTTCATACGGGATGGCTCCAGAGTACAACGCCGTGAACCCTGACAATGACACCGCCATTCGCGTCAATGGCCCGTTGCCGAATGGTTTGGTATTGAGTTTGGGGCAGTTCGTCTACCTGACGGAAGTTTACCACCAGCATGACTTGATCACTCCTTTTGAACGGCTCGGCGTCTCACTGCCGGCGAATCTATACGCTTCGGCCTTTTTCTGAAGCGGTGCAAGGGAATAGTCCTTTATGGATACAGCAAAAAGCCATCCCAGGCAGCTGGATCGCGGAATCGCTCTCTTTTATCTTTCGACACTACTGTTTGTGCTGCTGGCCTTCTGTGGGCTTGCAGTTGACTTGGGCCGAGGCTACATCGTGAAGGCCCATCTGTCTAAAGCAGTCGATGGCGCCGCTCTGGCCGCAGCCCGCTACATCGGCGACGGACAGTCCACCGCGCGGGCGGAAGGCAACAAGATCTTTGCGGCCAATTTCCCGAATGGATTTCTCGGAGTCAGTTCGGTTCAGAATCCACCCAACATGAATTTTACGGTGGGCTCAGACGGATCGAACGTGATTACCGTGGACTCCATTGCGGTAATGCCTACGACCTTCATGACCATCGCGGGCTTTCGCAACATGACCGTCAGCGGCAACGGCCAGGCCACCCGCCGGCTCGTGGACCTTTCGTTCGTCATGGACAAGTCTGGGTCACTCAATCCTGTATGGAGTCAGGTCAAAAGCGCCGCTCAGCAGTTTATCACCTACTTCGATCAGAACGTCGACCGGGTGTCGCTGGTAATGTTCTCAGGGAACACCGTTGTGATGGATCCCATTCGCACTTCTGGACGCGGGTTCGATAAGACTGCTGTCTTGAGTCACATCGGGAATGCGACGACTACGGGGTTCACAGGCACCTCGGAGGGTTTGTATCAAGGATGGGACCAGATTCGCCGCGTCCCGGCAGCCAGCCAGTCTGCTCTGCGAATTATCGTTCTGTTTACTGATGGAGCGCCAAACACGTTTTCAGGTCGGTTTGATGTTGCCAATGGTGCGGGGACTTCTAACGTTGCGGGGGCCCTGCACACCAACGATTTTCCCAATGTGGCCGGACAGGGTCAAAACAACCCGGAAACTCGCGGCCTGTACCAGATCTATGGGACCCTGGCAAATCCTGGTCTGCAGTGGGTGGCTCCAACGAACTCGAGCTACACTTCAGGCACAAACACAAATCTGCAGATTCAGAATCCAAAGATTCCGTTTCTGCCCAACAAGCCGGCCGACCTGATGCCGGATGGAACTCCTAAGAGTTACCATCCCACTCAATCCAGCGTGGGTATACCCAGCGCTTTTCCTCTGTATGACGCGTTGCTGCCGGCGCAAAGGCCGTTCGTGGCGAACAAGCAGAACAACGTGAAAAACGCAAATAATGCCGCGCGCAACCTGCTGGAGATCATTGCCAACGCCGCCCGAGCGGACAATTCCGGAGCCTATCCGATCCGCATCTATACATTGGGTCTTGGCGATCTCTTGAATCAAGGCACGGGCGAACCCCAGGGCGCCGGAAGCCGCGAGACAGGTTCATCCATTTTGATGCGGGTGGCCAATGATCCCAGCTCCCCTGACTTTAACCCGGCTCAAACGCCGGGCAAGTACTTCTTTGCGGGTGATCCGGTACAACTCAACGCTGCGTTCCAGTCTGTTCGTAACATGATTGTGCGACTGAGCCAATAGCTTGTTGCTGCCCGCAACGTGGAGTTCTGTCGAATGACGCCGTCGCCTGTTTTCGCCACATCCTTTAAGCCGCAGACGAAAAGACCGCTGCATGACCATGCTTCGCTCGTCTAAAGGCCAAACGGCCTGAACGATCTTTCTCCCGGAAAAACATTGCCAACTGGAACCTTATCAATTTGCAACCTGCACCGGGAAAGCGTACCGTTTGCCTCCTAAGTCGGTTGAATCTGGTCAAGACCTGCTTGGTTTCGAATTTCACGTAGGGAAAAAGGTCGAGTATGACCCCTCAGTGGAATTCAAGCCTACTTGTCTCGTCCCTCATTCGGCCGTCTATTCTGATCGGACTCGCCAGTCGATTGATCTGTTTGAACTGTCTTTGACCAATTGCTGACGCGCCACGATCCTTGTAGAATGCCTTGCGTTTTACGCTGACCGTCAAGTTTCGCACTCACTGCTTCAGTCTCTTCGAGCGTTCCCGGTATGAAGATTCTTCTCGTGTTTTTTAGCTTTGTAGCCTGCGCGGCCCTGCTCGCTGCTCAGCATCCAGTCGGGCCGTCCGCCGAGGCAGGCCGTCTGCTCTTCCAGAAGAAGTGCGCGAGTTGCCACGGCGAGAACGCCAAGGGCGGCCGCGCGCCTGACTTAACGAGTGGAAGCTGGCGGCATGGTGGAACAGACGAGGATCTCATCCGGAATATTACGCAGGGAATTTCAGACACGCAGATGCCTCCCTTTCCAATGCCGCGAGAAGAGGCCCAGTCCATCATTGCTTTTCTTCGGGCCGGCAAGGCGGCTCAAGAACCCGTGACGGGCGACGCGGAAGCAGGAAAGCTCCTGTTTTTCGGAAGTGCAGAGTGCAGCCGCTGCCATATGGTGGCGGGCCGGGGAGGTCGCCTAGGGCCTGACCTAAGCCAGATCCGGAATGAAAAGAAACCCAGCGAGTTGCGGGAGGCGATCAAGAATCCGGACGGGACTCTGCGCGAGACATTCGAGACCGTTGAGGTGGAATTCCCAGATAAGAGGGTGTTGCGCGGGACCGCCCGGAACCAGGATACCTTCTCGATTCAAGTGATGGATGAGCGAGAGAAGTTACACCGCCTGCTGAAAAAGCATCTCAAACGCGTGACACGGATCCAACAGTCCCTGATGCCCTCGATGAACCTCGATGCAGCTCAGACGGAGGACCTCATCGCATTTCTCATGAAAGGAACAGCAACTGACTCGGACACCGAAAGGATGTCGTGGACGCCTGCGCCCGACATGAACGTCTCGTTTGCACGCATCAAAAACGCCAACCGGGAGCCTGAGAACTGGCTCACCTATTGGGGCGACTACCAAGGGACGCATTATAGTGGGCTGGACTCGATTACACCCGCCAACGTGAAATCCCTTCGAAGCCAGTGGACATTTCAGTATGGCGGTTCGAACGTCGAGGCGACTCCGATCGTTGTGGACGGGCTGATGTTTGTGACCGGTCCTCTGAACAACGCGGCCGCTCTGGACGCCCGAACCGGTCGGCCCGTCTGGCGGTACTCGCGGCGCCTCCCGGAAACTGTCCACAGCCAATGCACGGTGATGACCAACCGAGGTTTCGGCATTCTCGGCGATCGCCTCTACATGGCCACACTTGACACCCACCTCGTGGCACTGGACGCCAAGACAGGTAATGTCATCTGGGATGTGGCGGTGGATGACTATCAGAAAGGCTTTTCCATTACGCATGCGCCGCTGGTTATCGACGGCAAGATCATCGTCGGTGTTACCTCGGGTGAGTGCGCTTTGACGGGCTTTGTGGATGCTTTCGATGCCACCACCGGCAAGAAACTTTGGCGGTTTTGGACCATTCCGCAAAAGGGCGACCCGGCGCGGTCCACTTGGGCGGGGGATTCCGCCGACTATGGTGGCAGCCCCACCTGGATGACGGGAACTTACGACGTCGAAACCGATACGCTCTTTTGGACGACGGGGAACCCTGGACCAGATTACGATGGCTCTGTTCGGGCCGGTGACAACCTCTATTCGTGCAGCGTACTCGCGCTGGAACCCAACACGGGCAAACTGAAATGGTACTTCCAGTTCACTCCTCACGACACCCATGATTGGGACGCGAACGAGACGCCGGTACTCATCAACGCCACGTTTAAGGGAAAGCCGCGCAAACTCCTGATTCAGGCCAACCGCAACGGGTTCTATTATGTTTTAGATCG
>Ga0187893_10008345_pt1 | contig 16375 bp, 18 predicted proteins | sample MA1701074metaG_FD_139574 | JGI IMG/M metagenome (GOLD analysis project Ga0187893, IMG submission 139574) | White microbial mat communities from a basaltic lava cave in the Kipuka Kanohina Cave System on the Island of Hawaii, USA - MA170107-4 metaG ...
AAGAGGTGCTCCGGGCTCTCCTCGACGAGGCCGACGATGAGATCGATCCGGCGGCTGACCTCGCGCAGTCGATTGAGGAGCGGGTCGGTGAGCGACCGAGCGACCGACGAGACGATGTCTTTCAGGAAGTAGCCGGTCAGGCTCAGCTCCGGGAAGATGAGAAGGCGGGCGCCGAGGCCGATCGCTTCCTCAGCCGACTTCTCGTGCAACGCCAGGTTCCGCTCCAGGTCGCCGAGGGCCGGGTTGATCTGCGCGATCGCGATCGTGTGTCGGTTCATTCGATCTCCCTCGCCTCTGGCGAACAGCCCAGGCCGCGATGGATCGCTTCCATCTCTTGCGAGCGAGCGCCGCCCCGCCTCTCGTACACGAACAGCGGGTCGAGTGTGCGTAACCCCGGTCGTCCATCCCGCCGCGCCTCGACCAGGACCAGCTCTGCGTCGGCGCCAACATATGAATGGACGAACCGCAACACCTTTGGCTCCAGCCGAACGGTCCTGAGGCCCGTGAGGAGGTCGGGGAGGCGCGAGGCGTGATAGATGAAGCAGGCGCGCCCCTTTGGCGCGAGGGCGTATCGAATGGCAGCCACGACGTCTGAGAGGGTAGCGGACAGCTCATGCTTCGCCTGACGCGTCTCCGGGTCGGGGTGGACCCGCCCGCGACCAAGCTCACGGTATGGCGGGTTGCACACGACGACGTCGAAGCCTGCCCGCGGCAGAACGGCCCCGATTCGACGGAGATCGCCTTCCACGATCTCCAAACGACCCTGGAGCCCGTTGACCTCTGCCCCGCGTCGCGCCCGGCTGGCCAGGTCGGCCTGGATCTCAAGTCCGACGACCCTAACATGTGGATGCCGGTGGGCAAGCAGGAGGCCGATCGCGCCGTTCGCACACCCGAGATCGAGGATTCGGTCGGTCGGCCCCGGCACGGCGAAGTCCGCGAGCAAGATCGCATCCATCGAGTGACGGAAGCCCCGCACGCCCTGAATGATTTTCAGGTCTCCCGATCCGAGGAGGTCGAGCGCCTCGCCGTCGTGCAGGATGGAGTCGGTCGCCATCTGACGCGCGGTCACGGTTTTCATGCCGTAACTGTAATACAAGTCCCTGGAAATGACAATTGTTTCCAAGACTTTACATTCCGCGACGTGCCTGAGATTGCTTCGGTCGCTCCGCTCCCTCGGAACGACATGAGACTTCCGGAGCAATAACACTCGGTGTGGGATTGCTTCGCTGCGCTCGCAATGACAGGCGAGTGGATGGGTGCGCGGTTAGATGCCGAAGAACAATTTGATTCGTACGAGGAGTTGGCGGGCGGGGTCTTGTTCATGTGCAAAAGCGACGCTGCTTCGTTCCCTGGCCATGATTGTTTCCGATTCCCGTTGACGGCGGCCCAAAATCTGGCTCAACGATTCGACGACCTTCGGATCGGCGAGCAGGATGTCACGGAACTCCTCCTTACCGAGCACCAGGAGCTCTGAATCGTCGAGTGTTCGCACGGTCGCCGATCGGTGGGCGCCGGTAAGCAGCGACATCTCCCCGAAGCAATGACCTCGACCCAGTCTCGCCACGAGTTGGCCGTCGCTGTGCCCATCGCCCACCCAGACTCCCACCCGGCCTTGGGAGATCAGGAAGAGGCTGTCGCCCTCGTCACCCTGTCGGACGACAGTGCGACCGGCCTCGTAGAGCATCACCCTCAGGGAACTCGCGACGCGGGTCAGCGCCTCCGACGTGAGGGGGCTCAGGAAATCCACCTCTCGAAGGAGGGCCACACGCTGGGCAAGCCCTCGCTCCTCAATGGCCCGCTCGCGTTCCTCCGTGACGGTGTGCATGTGGACGGTTCGTATCGGGAACGGGATCTCGATCCCGTGCCGCTTGAACGCATACCAGATGTTCCCGAGGACCGCTCCCTCGATGGATCGGGACTTCTCAAAATCGTAGATCCAGTAGCGTACCTTGTACTCGATGGAGGAATCGCCGTAGCCGCGGACCCGAGCATATGGGGCAGGGCGTGGGGATATCCCTACTACTCCCTGAAGGGCCTCAAGCAGAGCCGGGATCACGTGGTTCGGAGGGTGCCGGTAATGCACGCCGACGCGCACCTCGTGCCCATTGAGCGGGTCGGGCTCCGACATGTTGATAATCTGCTCCTTGGCCAGAACGCTATTCGGGACGATCAGATAGTCGTCCTCCTCGAGGATCTGCATCTTGACCGCGCGCCAGCCCATCTCCATGACCTGTCCAACTTGCTGCCCGATCTGGACCCAGTCGCCTGGTTTGAACGGGCGTTCGGTGGCGAGGGTGACGCCGGCGAAGAAGTTCGAGAGCGTCTCCTGGAGCGCAAGACCGGCCACCAGGGAGAGCACGGCGGATGTGGCGAGGAGCGGCATCAGGTTGATGTGGAGTACGGTTGCCATAATGGTAAGGAGCGCGACACAATACAGGACCCCCGAGATCAATTCCCGAAGGACGGCGGGCGGGCGGAACTTGCGCTTCCTGGCGATCAACAAATCCACCAGAAGCAGGTCGCAGATCTTGATGACGAGATACGCGGCCGAGAACATGACCAGCGCCCGGAAGTACGTCGCAATGATCGGTCGGGAGAGCCCAGGATTCGCGCGAAGGAAGACGGCCGCGCCCGCGGTGAATGCCGCTAGGTAGAGGGGGTTCGCCAATCGCTTGAGAGACTGCCGACGGGTCAACAGGCGCGTCAGCGCCATGATGATGCCGAAAACAGCAAGCCCATAGATCGTGCCCAGGACGATCTCAATCATGGCGACAGGATCCCGCACGAGACGTCACGGTTGCCGTCATGTCGCTCCCTGGGCGACCCTCAGCAGCTCGTCTGCGGTAAAGATCGCCTGGAGATGATACCCCTTGTTGCGCAACTCCTCAAAACCGCCCTCCTGGCGGTCTACGAGGGCCATGACCAATCCGATCTGAAATCCGGCGTTGAGCGCCCCCTCGATCGCCTTCAGCGTCGAGCCCCCCGTGGTGACGACATCCTCCACGATGGCGACACGCGCGCCCGGCCGCTCGAATCCTTCGACCCACTTCTGGACGCCATGCGCCTTCGGCTCTTTCCGGACGCTGAAGGCCTGGATGGGGTCGCCCTCGAGGGCGCTGTGATAGGCGATCGCGCACGCGATCGGATCGGCGCCGAGCGTCAACCCTCCCGCAGCCTCGATGCGTCCCGCTCGTCGTTCCGCGGCCTTGATCCGCTCGAAGAAGAGCCGTCCCACCAGCGGCATCGCCTCCGACCGGAATGTCGTCGTCTTGCAGTTGATGTAGTAGCGGCTCTTCCGACCAGAGGCCAGTGTGAAGATCGGGTCGGGGCTATGCTGAAACGAATTCCGGACCAGCAGTCCCAGGAGTCGGTCTCGAGGATCAGCCACGAGGTAAGGATACACGAGCCGTTCAGCGAGTGTCCAGCCGGATTCACTCTCTGGCGCGGTCTCCGCGCCCGCGTCAAGCGGGCCGACCCGCCTCAGGCTACTCGTACGGCTTGACGGCAGGTGGCGGGGAGCCCTTTTCGCCCGAACCCGCAGGCTTCTCGGTGGTGGCGCATCCGGCGAACAGGACGGCGATGATCAGCAGCGTTGCCAGAAACGTGTTTCGCATCACCCACCCCTCCTTTGGCATCGCACGTTACGACTTCCGATCGGTCATGAAGGTCTTAAAGATGTCTACCGGAATTGGGAAGATGATGGTGGAATTCTTCTCCGTGCCGATCTCGGTCAAAGTCTGCAGATACCGAAGCTGGATCGTGACCGGCTCCGCCGCCAGGATCCTGCCGGCCTGGGCCAGCTTCTCCGAGGCTTGTAGCTCCCCTTCGGCATGGATGATCTTTGCCCGCTTCTCCCGCTCGGCCTCCGCCTGCTTGGCCATGGCCCGCTGCATCTCTTGAGGCAGGTCCACCAGCTTGATCTCCACCGCGGTCACCTTGATCCCCCACGGATCGGTGTGCTCGTCGATGATCTGCTGGAGTCGCTGATTGATCCGGTCACGCTCGGCGAGCAGTTCGTCCAGCTCCGACTGTCCCAGGACGCTCCGGAGCGTGGTCTGGGCGATCTGCGAGGTCGCAAACAGGTAGTCCTCGACCTGGACGATCGCCCTGTCGAAATCGATCACCCGGAAGTAGATCACGGCGTTGACCTTGATCGAGACGTTATCCTTCGTAATGACATCCTGGGAGGGGACGTCCATGGTGACGGTTCTCAGGCTCACCTTCACCATTCGGTCGATCAGCGGAAGGAGGATGATCAGCCCTGGTCCGTTCCCGTCGCCGCCGATGTTGATGATCGCTTTAGAGAGGCGGCCCAGGCGGAAGATTACAGCCCGCTCGTACTCCCGCAGGATCCGAACCGAGGTGGCGATGATGTACAGGGCCACGATGATGATGAGGATCATCGGGAACAAGCCGAAATGAAAAAGAAGCTCAAACAGACTCATGCCTATCCTCCTCGCTGATCGTGGACTGGGGACACCTGGGCCGCGACCGCCGCCTCCTTGGCGACGACCAACGTGAGCCCCCTCACCTCGAGCACACGGACCTTCTCTCCGGGTTCAGCGCCGTCCTCGCATCGAGCTGACCAGAGCTCCCCTCCGATGAAGACCCTCCCGTCGGGCCGCAGTGTCGTTCGGGCCGTGCCGACTTGACCGATGAGCCCCTCCATGCCGGTCGTGGTCTTTTGTCGTTGCGCCTTGAGGCCCATCATCACAATGAAGATGAAGAATGCCGACGTCGCCGCCGTCGTCAGCAGGATGGCCGACAGGGAGATCCGCAGAAACGGCTCGGAACGCTTGATGAGCATGAGCGACCCGAGGACCATGGAGACGATCCCGCCGGCCGCAAGGAGCCCATGCGACGCGACCTTGACCTCGGCGAGGAACAGGACGATCGACAGCAGAATGAGCAGGACTCCCGCATAGTTGATGGGGAGGGTCTGGAAGGCGTAGAAGGCGAGGATCAGTGAGATCCCGCCCAGGATTCCAGGCAGAATCGCGCCCGGCGTCGAGAACTCGAAGTAGAGACCGGCAAGGCCGAGCATCAAGAGGATGTACGCGATCGTCGGGTCGGAGATCACCTTCAGGACCTTGTCCCGGAGGCTCATGTCGATCCGCTTGACCTCGGCCCCCTTGGTCCGAAGCGTGATCTTTCCCTTCGGGGTCGTGATCGTTCGACCGTCGAGCGCGCCGAGCAGGTCCTCCAGCTTGTCCGACACGACCTCGATGATGCCGAGCTTCTGCGCTTCCTTCTCCGTCGCCGAGACGCTCTTTCGCACCGCGTCCTCGGCCCACTGGACGTTCCGGCCGCGCTGCTCGGCGATCGTCCGGATATAGGCGGCGGCGTCGTTCGTCACCTTCTTGTTCGTCTCTTTGTCCATCTGGCCGCCGATGTTGACCGGGTGGGCGGCGCCGATATTGGTCCCGGGTGCCATCGCCGCGACATGGGCCGCCAACGTGATGAAGGCTCCCGCCGAGGCGGCGCGGGCGCCGCTCGGCGAGACATAGACGATCACCGGCCGCTCCGCCGACAGCATCTCCTTGATGATTGACCGCATCGAGAGGTCGAGTCCGCCGGGCGTGTCGAGCTCGATGATCACGGCCTCGGCCCTCTCTCGGTCGGCCTGCCTGATGGCGGAGATGATGTAGTCCGCGGAGCTCGGGGCGATGACGCCTTCGACGCGAATCACCAGCACAAGCCGGGATGTACCCGTCGAAGGGGTCGAGGCGAACGTCGTCGAGCAGACCCAGGCCGCCAGCGCCGCGAGAACCATGCCTCTGCCGATCGATCGTCGAGCCGACTCAGACATGGACAGCCCCAATGATGGCGCCCCGCGCACCCAGGTAGCGCACCAGGGCAGGCGCGATGTCGGTCAGGTCGCGAATCTCGCCGGCGACGGCCTCTCGCCTTTTGCCCCAGAGCATCGTGGGTACCGGGTTGGTCGTGTGCGTCCGCGTGGTCACGTCTTCCAGATTGCCGTGATCGCTGGTGAGCATGACCAGCAGGTCGCCGGCATCGGCCTCCGCCAAGACGGCGTCGAGCAGCTCGTCGAGCTGTTCGAGCAATGTCACGCCTCGGCGCATGTCCTGGTCGTGCCCGGCCTTGTCGGTCAGGAAATGTTCGTACATGGTAAAGTCGTGGGAACGGGCCAGCCGGGCCAGTCGCCGCCCTGCCTCGGTCGGGGAGACCTCCGGAATGTCGTAGCCCCGTTGGCGCAGAACCCGGTTTGTCATGTCGTGGTAGACCGCATTTCCCCTCGCCAGGTCGTCCAGGCCCCTGAAGGCCATGCCGGCCTGCTTCATCGCCACGGTCGTCACCGAGAGGAAGCGACGCTCGCCGCGGAAGAACTCGGGGGTGTAGGCGTTGGCAAAGGTGGCGCGTCCGCCTCCTCGCGCCACGCGGGCGAACAGCGATGCTCCATCGAGGATCGCAGCGAGTTCCCGCGTGCAAAATCCGTGGATGTGGCGACCGACGGTGCGTGCGGCATTGACCCCTGTGAGCAATGCCGTCTGCCCGGTCGCACTTTGGGGCAGGCCGGGGACGCCCAGCGTCGCCTCCGTCGGGACCACCAGGGCTCCACCCCGTACGGCTGATCCCTCGAGCGTCCCGCAGGCAGCCCGCAGGTGCACCGTGCAGGCACGCGCAAACGGGTTGGTGTCCGGGCTGCAGTCGCCGATCCCAACACCGTCCACGAATATCATCAATACCGGCATGGTGCTCTTCAGTGAGAAGACCGGGTGGAGAACAAGCGGCAGGTCGAGAAGTCGATCATGTCCGACGATTCCCGTGGTGACGAGAAGATCGATCTGGAGGGCGCACCGCGAAGAGGCATTCGGCTAAGTATTTCACAGGGTCCCCAGGGTGTCAAGCGCCACCCGGGTGGCCGAGCCTCTTGGCGTCCTCCCATAGCCCGTCAAGCTCCTCCGGGCCGACGCCTTTCATGCGGCGACCGCTCCGCTCGATGACCTGCTCTACGTGATGGAATCTGGCAACGAACCGCGCGATGCTCTTTCGGATCGCGTCCTCCGCGCTGAGATTCAGGAATCTGGCCAGGTTGACCACGCTGAAGAGCAGGTCGCCAAGCTCGCGTTCGACGTCGATTGATGCGCCGCCGCCGATGGCGGCCTTCAGCTCGCCGATCTCCTCCTCGACCTTCGCCATCACGCCTGAAATCTCGGACCAGTCGAACCCTGCGCGCGAGGCCTTGTCCTGCAAGCGCTGGGCGCGCAGCAGGCCGGGGAGTTCCCTCGGCACGCCATCCAGCGCCGAGGTCTCGGCAACTGGCCCCCGCTCGTCTCGCTTCAGCTCCTCCCACCGCTCGAGGACCTCGCGGGCCGTGGAGGCGGACCCTTCCGCGAAGACATGCGGGTGGCGGCGGACCATCTTGTCGGCCGTCGCCGTCAGGACCTCCGCGATGGTGAACTCGTCCTGCTCTGCGGCGACCTGAGCGTGGAAGAGGACCTGGAAGAGGAGATCGCCAAGTTCCTCCATCAGTTTCACCGGATCCTTCTCGTCGATCGCCTCCACGACCTCGTATGCTTCCTCGATCAGGAACGGCTTGAGGCTCTCCCGGGTCTGTTCCCTGTCCCATGGGCACCCACCCTCCCCCCTGAGCCTTTCCATGATGCTCACGAGGGCATCGAACCGATCTCCGGCCGGTTGTGGCATGATCGCTCCTTTATGTCGCGCGACTTCGTTCTTCCGGCTGCGATTATACCGCTACCCCCGCATCAGGCAACCTGAATCGCACCGCGCGATAGAATTCCCGATGGAACTGATGTCATTGCGAGCACCGAAGGTGCGTGGCAATCCGACACGCAGTGTCGTCGCGAGGCGCAGCCGAGGCGATCTCTCCGAGATTCGTTTCACTCGCAATGACCATGTTCTATCTCAATTCGCGGAGGACGACAAATCCTTTGACATTGCGGGGCTCATTGGCTAAGGTACGATTTCGTTGCAAATTCCGGAGGCGCCGATGGATACCTTCTACATCAGCCTGGCCCTTGGCGGGGCGGCTGCCGGGGCGAACGTGGTGGGCGGGCTGCTTGTGGCAGTCAAGCGACGATGGGACGAGGTCTTGCTGAAGCACTTCGTCGCCGTCGGGGCTGGCTTTATGCTGGGAGCCTCCTTCCTGGCGATGGTGCCTGAGAGTGTGCGGCTCACGCCGCTCGCGCCGCTGCTCATTCTCACCGGCTATCTCATCATCCACTTTTTCGAGCACACGCTGGCCCCCCACTTTCATTTCGGCGAAGAGACCCATCTGGAGGTGGGCCTGACGCCGTCGGTCAGCATCTTCGCCCTTACCGGCTTGCTGATCCACACGTTCTTCGACGGGGTCTCCATCGCGTCGGGCTTCCACGTGGGACCGGGGCTAGGGACCCTGATCTTCATCGCCGTGATCCTTCACAAGATCCCCGAAGGGTTCACCATCAGCTCCATCATGTTGGCGTCAGGCAGGAGCCGCCGGACGGCGCTGACGTCCTCGGTTGCCCTCGGCGTCTCGACCATATTCGGCGTCCTGCTGGCGTCTTACCTCGAGGGTCTCCTCGGGTACCGGCTGGCCCTCTCCGCAGGGGTGATGATCTACGTAGCCGCGTCGGACCTCATCCCGGAGGTGAATCGCGAGAAGGGGGCCCTGGTGGCGGTCATGGTCTTCGTCGGCGTGGCGCTCTTCTACCTCACTGAGCGCCTGCTTACAGGTCTCGGCTGGTGAGAGGCGGACCGCACGTTTTCCGCTTGCATCCCTTGGCGAGGTCTGATATACGCTAGAGACTCCGATTTGACGAGGTTCGCGCGAGGTCGAATGAGGAAATCAACGATAGTTTGGGCTGTTCTGGGCGGCTCAGTTCTTCTGCTCCCGGGACCGGCCCTGGCGGCAATCTATTACCAGATCGACCAGAACGGGGTGGCTCACTTTACAAACGCCCCGACCGAGCCTGGCTATCGGCTGTTTCAACCAGGAGCGCTGCCCGCCGGCACCCGCCTTACCCCCTCTAGCGTCGAACAGTTGATCGAGGCGTTCGCTGCGGAGCACGACCTTGACCCCGACCTGATACGGGCCGTTATCCGGGCCGAGTCGAACTTCAATCCCAAAGCCGTCTCCCGAAAGGGGGCGCAGGGCCTCATGCAGCTCATGCCCGGCACGATCTGGCGGCTCTCCGTGGGCGACGCCTACGATCCTCGCGAGAACATCGGGGCGGGAGTCCGATATCTACGGGAACTCCTGGACCTGTTTCGAGGAGATCTGACGTTGGCGCTGGCGGCCTACAATGCCGGCGAGAACGCGGTCCTCCGCTACCGCGGGGTTCCCCCCTACCAGGAAACCCAAGGCTACGTGACGAAGGTCCTCAGGCTGTACAAGCAGACGGCAAGGGAGTCTGGTGGAAGACGTGTGATCAAGACAGCCGCTCTGCCCGCAGAGCCGGCTCCGCCGCCGCCTCCCCCGCCGCCGGCGATCTACAAAGCGCAGGAGGCGTCGGGAGCGATCCTCTACTCCAACATCCCGCCGATCGTCCGCTCGCCCTAGGTCCCGAATACGCCGTCAGGTAGCCCCCGATAATGTCCCAATTTGGCTTGACTTCCCGTCATCGTTCCTGATAGCGTTTGCCTCCTTCCTTCGAACTTGGTCATTTCGATGGTACAAACTTGAAGAAGGGATCAGGTATGGGGCAAGAGGAATCTCCCCTGCTAGGGGAGCGCGATGTCTGAGCAGCCTCTCCAGGGCCCCATTCCGGTGCTGACCGCCATGCTCCTCTGCGACATGGTGATTACTGATCCTGACTCTCGCAAGAAAACCTTGGTGGGCATCTTCAGCCTATTGAGGAGCTTACAGTTCCCAACGCGCCGAACGATGGCCGTCTATGCGAGGTTGACCGACGCGCAAGGCCGGTATGTCTTCCGCCTAGAGCTTGTCGACATTGAAAGGGATCGAGTTCTAGCGGATGGCGTGAGCGACCCCGCCGAAATTCGAGATCGGCTGAGTTCATTTGATTTTGCGTTGCCGATCACTGTAACTCTCGAAAACCCAGGACTATACGAATTTCGCTTATACGCCAATAATGCGTATCTGGGGCGCACCACCTTTACGGCCGTGGCTATTGATTCAAAGGGAGGATAACGGCAATGCCGTCAGCATTAACGATTGAGAGACGGCCATATCCCAATGAGGGGGAGCTACTATACAGCAAGGGACAGGACGCTCCCGTTTCGGTGGGTCGATTTGCTGTCGTTGCCGAGCCGCCGTCAGCGACTCCACCCACTCTGCTCCTGGGAAACCTGAACCATCCAATACTTCGTCTTCGACAACCTCTAGCTCTCTCGGTTGAGCGAGAAGACCATTGGATCGTTGCCACCTATCCAGAGCTTGACGAGTTTGGATACGGTGGGCACCTCACCGAGGCGGTGGAGGATTTCCGCCAATCGCTGATCGAGTTGTATTTGACGCTGAAGGCAGAACAAGATCGCCTTGGCCCCGATCTCCAGAAGGTCTGGCAGCGTCTCCAAGACTTGATCCAAGAGCGATGACCATTAAAGCTGGGGAGTTCGATCATCTAGTAAGGAAGCTTGGCCTCGAAACGAAGGATACCGGGGATCGTCATGCGTGGTTTCTTCATGAGGGCAAGATCATAACCCGCACCAAACGCTCTCACGGCAAGGGCGACATTCCCAAGCACGACAAAATCCGCACGCAACTTAAGCTGGACGAAGAACAGTTCAGGAAGGCCGTGAGGTGTCACCTCACGAGAGAAGAGTACATTGAGATCCTCAGACACAAGGGCCTGATCTCCCCAATATAGGTTTTTCGTTCTCACATTCCTTGTCCTTCTCAGCTCTCCGATTCAAATTGGGACGCGATCGCGGCCCCCTTTTACCTTGACAAGGTAAGGGCGCGGGATTACGATTTGCGCTGACCTGGAGTGGCTTTGCAACCTCTTCCACCGTTCATCAAAGGAGCCGTAGGGTGAAGCGCCTCATTGATGTCGATCCTGAGATCGCTGAAGTGATCCGCCTCGAGACCGAGCGCCAGGCGACGAAGCTGGAGCTGATCGCGTCCGAGAACTTCGTCAGCGCCGCAGTCATGGAGGCTGCCGGCTCCACCCTGACCAACAAGTATGCCGAGGGGTATCCAGGACGCCGCTACTACGGTGGGTGCGAGTTCGTGGACATGGCGGAGAACCTGGCGATCGAACGGGCGAAACGGCTCTTCGGAGCCGACCATGTCAATGTCCAGCCCCACTCCGGCTCGCAAGCTAACATGGCGGTCTATTTCGCGTTCCTGGAGCCTGGCGAGACGATCCTCGGGTTGAATCTTTCACATGGCGGCCACCTGACCCACGGCAGCCCGGTCAATTTTTCCGGCCGCTTCTTCAAAGTGATCCCGTACGGGGTGCACCGGGCGACCGAGCAGGTCGATTTCGAGCAGCTCCGGCGGCTCGCCGTGGAGCACCGGCCGAAGATGATCGTCGTCGGGGCCAGCGCCTACCCCCGGACCTTGGACTTCGCGAGGTTCGGCGAGATCGCGCGAGAGGTCGGCGCGCTGCTCATGGCCGATATCGCGCACATCGCCGGGCTGATCGTGGCTCGCCTGCACCCAGGCCCGTTCCCCCACGCCGACGTGGTCACGACCACCACCCACAAGACGCTCCGGGGCCCGCGCGGGGGCATGATCATGTCCAAGGCGGAGCATGCCCAGAGCCTGAACAAACAGGTCTTCCCGGGGATGCAGGGCGGCCCGCTCATGCACATCATCGCCGCCAAGGCGGTGGCGCTTCACGAGGCCTCGACGCCGGAGTTCGCCTCGTACCAGCGCCAGATCGTGGCCAATGCCAGGGCAATGGCCGACCGGCTACAGGAACAGGGTTTCCGCCTGGTCTCCGGAGGGACCGATACCCATCTGCTGCTCGTCGATCTGACCGGGAGGAGGCTGACCGGAAAGGTGGCCGAGCGCGCCCTCGATCACGCCGGGATCACGGTGAACAAGAACGCGATTCCGTTCGACAAGGAGAAACCGGCTGTGACGTCCGGCATCCGGATCGGCACGCCGGCCGTCACCACCCGCGGGATGCAAGAGCCGGAGATGCGCCAGATCGCCGACCTCATCGCCGACGTCCTGAACGACATTGAGAACGGCGCGACGCAGGTAAGGGTCGCGGCCCAGGTGAAGGAACTCTGCGCCTCCTTCCCCCTATACCGGGAACAACTCGCCCTGTCATCTCCCCACCTGGAGTAGGCCCTCCGAGGGACGATCCGTGAAGTGTCCCTACTGCGGCAGCCTCGAGGAAAAGGTCGTCGATTCCCGCGAAGGCAAGGAAGGCGAGGTCATCCGCCGGCGACGCCAATGTCAGCAATGCCGGCGACGCTTCACCACCTATGAGCGGATCGATGAGATCCAGTTCATGGTGGTGAAACGGGACGGGCGCCGGGAGCCGTTCGATCGCAACAAGGTCCGGTCCGGGCTGGTCAAGGCGACCCAGAAGCGACCTGTGAGCGTTGCCCAGATCGATGCGATCCTGGACGAAATCGAAGGACGCCTTCCCGAGAAGGAGGATCGGGAGATCGCCTCCGCCGAGATCGGCGAGCTGATCATGGAACGTCTCCACGATCTCGACGAAGTGGCGTACGTCCGCTTCGCCTCGGTGTATCGCCAGTTCAATGCGGTGGATCAGTTCGTCGAGGAGGTGAAACGATTCTCGAAGGGGGGGCGACGGCGGCCCCCGTAGACGAGCGCCACCATTGCAGCGGTCAACATAACGATGGAACTGGGGTTGTTGTATCTGGCATTGCTGTTGTACCTTGCCGCGAGCCTCGGGTACCTGGGCTCCCTGACCGCCCGACAGCCGATGCTCCTGAGAGCAGCCGGCCTCCTTGCGCGGTCCGGGTTCGCCTTGCACACCCTGGCCCTGGCGATCTACCTCTACCAGCAGGGCCGCCCTCCCGGGAATCTCTCCGAGTGGCTCTCGTTCTACGCCTGGGCCACGGCGCTCGTCTATCTGGCCACCGAGGTCCGTTACGAGAGCAAGGTCATCGGCTCGTTCGTGATCCCTCTCGTCGTCCTCCTCCTCGCGACATCGGCCGCCTTACCGAAAACGATAGAAAGCCTGACCCCCCCGCTCAGGAACATCGGGGTCTGGGCGCACGTGATCCTCACGCTGCTGGGGAACGCCGCGTTCGCCCTTGCCTGTTGCGGCGCGTTCATGTACCTGCTTCAGGAGCGCCAGCTCAAGTCGAAGCAGCCCGGCCTGCTCTTTCATCGATTGCCGTCACTCAAGCTCCTCGATGACCTCTGCCACCTCGCGCTGTCGCTCGGCTTCCCCCTGTTGACCCTTGGACTGCTCAGCGGGGCCCTGCTGGCTCACTCGACCTGGGGAACATTCGTGACGTGGGACGGGAAGCAGATCTGGTCGATCATCACGTGGGTGTTCTATGCGGCACTGTTGCACGGACGCCTAGTCGGCGGCTGGCGCGGCAGGAAGGCGGCGATTTTGTCTATCATCGGCTTCTGCGGGGTCGTGTTCGCCTCCCTCGGGGCGAATCTCGTGATCAGGGGGACCCATGCCTTCTGAGGCCGGTGGGTCGGCGCGAGTGACAGGCGCCGGCGCCAAGTGTTCGGATCTTCTGCGATGGATATCGTCGTCCTCGGTCTGAGCCACAAGACCGCCCCGATCGAGATCAGGGAGCGGCTCCACATCTCGGAGTCGAAGCTGCCAGAGGCCCTCGAGCGTCTCGGCACCTGCGAATACCTCCTCGAACGGATGACGCTCTCGACCTGTAACCGGGTGGAGACGTACGCGGTGGTGGACGATCTGGAGGGCGCGCGCCGATCGATGGTGGAGTTCATGGCTGACCGCCATCAGCTCCCGCGAGAATCGTTTGAACCGTCCCTCTACCTGTTGACCGGCGATGAAGCCATCCGACATGTCTTCCGCGTCGCATCGAGCCTCGATGCGATGGTGGTCGGGGAGGCCCAGATCCTGGGCCAGGTGAAAACGGCGTACGGGATCGCGCGGGCACAAGACGCCACGGGAGTGATCCTGAACAACCTGATGGAGACGGCGTTCCACGTGGCGAAGCGGGTGCGGACCGAGACCGGGATCGCGGCCTCCGCCGTCTCGATCCCCACCGCCGCTATCGAGCTGGCCAGGAAGATCTTCGGCGACCTGAAGGGTCGCGCGGTGATGCTGATCGGGGCCGGCAAGATGTCGGAGCTGTCGGCCAAGCACCTGCTGGCCGATGGCGTCGGCGCCGTCATCGTCGCCAACCGGAACTTCGATCGCGCGGTGGAGCTGGCCGAACGGTTCAAAGGCCGGCCGGTCCGGTACGATGCGGCGAAGGCCGACATGGTCCGGGCCGACATCATCATCAGCTCAACGGGCGCCCCGCATCAGATCCTCACGAAGGCCGATCTGGAGCAGATCATCGTCCAGCGCCGCAACCGGCCGATCTTCCTGATCGACATCGCGGTCCCGAGAGATATCGATCCGGCCGCGAACGAGATCGACAACGTCTACCTGTATGACATCGATGACCTTGAGGGGGTGGTACAGGCCAACCTTCGCGAGCGCCTTCGGGAAGCGGAACGGGCAGAGGTACTGATCGACCGGGAGGTCTCGAAGTTCGCCCGCTGGCTCGGCAGCCTCACCGTAGTCCCCACGATCGTCGCGATGCGCAAGAAGGTGGAGTCGATCCGCGAGGAGGAGCTCCGACGGGCCCTCGCCAGATTGCCGGACCTGACACCGGAGGAGCGCCAGGCCGTCTCGAGCCTGACCAGCGCGATCGTGAACAAGATCCTGCACGATCCAATGACGGAGCTGAGGCGGCAGTCCGCGCTGGAGGACGGGCACCTGTATGTCGATGTGCTCCGGCGACTCTTCGCCATCAAAGACGAATAGAAGCGATCGGCCTCCCCGTCACGGCTGATCGCCTCGGGAGCGAACGTGGAGCCTCGAGCAGCGAAGCTTGGGACGCGCGCCAGCCCGCTTGCCATGCGCCAGGCGGGCCTGGTCGCCGACGCGCTCCGCGACCGATGGCCGGGTCTCGAGGTCACGTTGGTCCCCATCAAGACGTCCGGCGATCGGATGCTCGATGCGCCGCTTGCGACGGTGGGCGGGAAGGGGCTCTTTGTGAAGGAGATCGAAGAGGCCCTCCTGGGCGGTCGGATAGACCTGGCGGTCCATAGCCTCAAGGATATGCCGATCGAGCTGCCGCCCGGGCTCCGGATCGGTGCCGTCATGGCCCGTGAGGATCCCCTCGATGCGCTTGTGACCAAGCACGATCTGCGCTTCGCTGAACTCCCCGTGGGCGCGAAGATCGGGACGAGTAGCCTCCGCCGACAGGTTCAGCTCCTCCATCGTCGGCCCGACCTCCAACTCGTTCCGCTCCGCGGCAACGTCGAGACGCGGCTGAAGAAAATCGAGGCGCTGGGACTTGACGCCGTCGTGCTGGCGGCCGCAGGCCTCATTCGCCTCGGGCTGCAGGACCGGATCACCGAACGCCTTGAACCCGATCTTTGCCTGCCGGCGATTGGCCAGGGGGCGCTGGCGATCGAGGTCCGGTCGAACGATCGCCAGGTCGAGGCGCTTGTCGAAGCCGTGGACCACGCCGAGACCCGGCTGGCGACCTCAGCCGAGCGGGCGTTCCTCCGCTGTTTGGGGGGAAGCTGCGTCACCCCGCTCGCCGCCTTCGGGCGTCTTGAAGGGGACACGCTCGTCCTCCACGGGATGGTCGGCAGCCTCGATGGGAAGCGACTGGTGCGAGAGGTGCGGCAGGGAGAGGCCAGCGCACCGGACGCGGTGGGGAGGGCCCTGGCCGATGCCCTGCTGGCGGCCGGCGCGGAGGAGATCCTGAGAGACATCGACGAGGAGCTTGTGACGAGGCGGCGATGACCGGAAAGGTCTATCTGATCGGTGCCGGCCCGGGCGACCCCGGCCTCTTTACGCTTCGAGGCGTCACGTGCTTGGGTCAGGCCGATGTGGTGGTCTACGACTACCTGGCCAACCCACGCCTGCTCGCGTATGCTAAGCCCGGCGCCGAGTTGATCTACGCCGGCAAGAAGGGGGGCGAGGCCGATGCGATCACTCAGGCCGAGATCGATCGTCTGCTCGTCGAAAAGGCTCTGGCCGGAAAGGTTGTGGCGAGGCTAAAGGGAGGAGACCCGTTCATCTTCGGGCGTGGCGGGGAAGAGGCGGAGGATCTGTTCCGCGCCGGCGTCCCCTTCGAGGTGGTTCCCGGTGTGAGCTCCGCCACGGCCGTGCCGGCGTATGCCGGGATCCCCCTCACGCATCGCGACTACGCCTCGACCGTCGCCTTCTTGACCGGGCACGAAGATCCCTCCAAGGACGACTCCTCCATCGACTGGGACAAGGTCGCCACGGGGATC
>Ga0187893_10008346_pt1 | contig 16373 bp, 10 predicted proteins | sample MA1701074metaG_FD_139574 | JGI IMG/M metagenome (GOLD analysis project Ga0187893, IMG submission 139574) | White microbial mat communities from a basaltic lava cave in the Kipuka Kanohina Cave System on the Island of Hawaii, USA - MA170107-4 metaG ...
CCACTGCGGGATCAAATCATCCACAAAGAGTGAAAGAGCCAGGGAATGAGTGCCCCCGGGATGATTTGAACATCCGGCCAACGGTTTAGGAAACCGCTGCTCTATCCTCTGAGCTACGGGGGCTTATATATAATTCAATAAGTTATGAAGTCATTGCTCGCTGGCCCTACCCTTAGGTGTCCACTGGGTGTCCAGTCTTTGCACTGCCTCTTCGAGGTGGGCACGTGAGAGATGTGAGTATCGCACCGTCATGGTGATATCTTTGTGGCCCATCAATTGCTGCACAGTTCTCAGGTTGCATCCGCTCATCACAAGGTGGGAAGCAAAGGTATGCCGAAGATCATGAAATACAAAATCCTTTATCCCCGCCTTCTCCAAGGCCTTGTCAAAACTTCGCCGTACATTGCCAAAAGGTTTACCATTCCCATTCGAGAAAACATACTCAGTATCAGGGCGTTTGGGCAGTGCTTTTAATATTGCATACAGTGTATTATTGATCGGGATGATTTGAGATTCATTATTCTTTGATCTCAGAATTGTGATTTTGCGGTTTTCTAAATCCACATCCCTCCACCGCAGGCCTAGGATCTTCTTTTTTCGCATCCCCGTGTGCAAGGCCATCGAGACAATCGGTTTTAAATATCTTCCAGATCCCTTCGGTAGTTTATCAAGAGCTTCCATGAGCTTACCAATCTCTTTTGCTTCAAGATATCTGATCCGGCCTGGGGGCTCCTTCAACTTTTTAACCCCACGGACTGGATTATGCTGGACATACCCCCATTCAATCGCCTTGTTGAACATATGCCTCAGACACCCTATCTCTCTATTTACGGTTGCTGGCTCTACCTTCTCTAATCGCGCCGCCTTATATCTTTCAATCTTGGGAGGAGTAATCTCAAAGAGATACATGTCTTTAAAGTGAGGGATCAGATTGGGATTAAGACTGACGGTATCCCTCAGATAAGATGCGGGAGATTTGTTCGCTTTTGAGTATTCAAGATACTCTTTTGCATACTCTGAGAATATGATTTTCTTCTCTTCATATACTCCCAGATACTCACCCTTGGCAATTTTGACTTGCACATCCTTTAGCACATCTCCGGCAAGCTTCTTGGACGGTCCCACCATCTTCCTTTTGCGCCGCCCTTTAAGATAGTAATCAATGTACCAGTTCTTTCCTTTTTTATAAATTCCCATGTTCGCTTCCTTTTTTATGGCTATTGTACAGGGAATCGCGCTGAAAATTCAATCAAATCTAATTCGGTCAGGAGAAATAGTCTGACTCTTGCTTTTTTCTCCGCTCAAGCCAGGCATTGAGGTCATCTAAACGAAACTTGTTTAACCCTCCGACCTTAAAGCACGGGATTTTCTCCTGATTGACCCAGCCATACAGTGTCGAGAGCTGTATGCCTAAAAAATGAGCCGCCTCCTTGGTGTTGAGTAATTGTTTCTGGTTTCTGTCAGGGGAAAATGCCTTGTTCTTTTCAGAAACAAGGCATTCATGGCTGATCTCCTCTAGGATGTTCTTGAACTCCGAGGGGCTGCCGTACCGTATTCGTTTTCGCTCGGACAGGCTAAAGACCTTCCATCTTTTTGTTTTCAGGTTGTTGAGCGTTTTTTCATCTGATACTGCACAGATGACATAATCATATCCTGCCGCAAGACACTTCTTTATATTACCAATCTCATTTTCGGCATCCGTGCTGACCGAGACCTCAACCGCCACTCTGACTTCATCCTTTTCAAGTCCAATATCGACTGACTCACCCGTCCGGCTGATGGGCTCCTCTACCTGTGCCTTCCACCCAAGCGCCTCAGCTTGTTCCTTAATTTTATCTTGAAGCTGCTTATGGAGATCGCCGCCCTTTCCCGGTACACGTTGGGTCTCCAATACCTTCCGCCCTTTGTCGGTCAAGGCAATGGGCTTTGCTGGCTTCCCTCCTTTTCCCTGTCTTGTCTCATCCTGAACAATCAGCCCCTCCTCAATGAGCTGCTCTTTTATTCTATCTCCTTTGTAACCGCTCAGACCAAGGGCTTTATAGATTTTAGTCACGAATACACCTGGGTTCTGTTTGATATATTCCAAAAACCGTCTTTTGTCATAGGGAAGTCGTTTTTCATCCACCGGCGCAATTGCTTCTTTGCGCGGCGGTCTTTGCTTAGTGGCAATCTCCGCCTGTTTGAAATCATCTCTTGGCTTATGGTCCGCGAAAATGGCGGTCCGCTGAATCACTTCGTTTTGGACGTCATTGATATGCCTGGCGGTGACTTCATATATCCTGTGCTTGTAGCGCTCAAACTCTCTGGGATGGATCTCCGGGGTTTCAACCGTGGGGGCGAGCAAAGGCACGGCAGAGCACTGCTGGAGCTTGAGGTAATAACGTTGCCTTTGTTGGTTTTGAATCAAATAGATGAGATCAGATTGGGCCTCGGCGTGGTCACTGAATATTTCATGGGAGATGAGCTGTGCGTCAAGGTGGGAACACGCGAATGCCGCCTTGTTCTGGCAGTTGGACATCACCGCGTGGTAAATCTTTTGATCCTGGGTCTGAAGCTGCTTGAGATTTTGGTGAGACAAGATGAAGGAGATGCCAAAGCTTCTCAGCGTGGCGAGCACCGTGTCGATGTCGGGCGTCAGGAAGTTCTGGAATTCGTCGATGATGACAAAGACTGGCCGGCGGCTCCTTCGATGAAAGGCCGCCCGTTTGATCTGGTTGATGATGGAGATAGCAATGAAGGAAAAGGCTTGATTGTCGATGGGGCCATGGGCAAGTTGGGCAAGGACGATATGGTGCTCGTCCATGACGGCTTGCCAATCGAGGGTGGTCTTGAGTTGCCCGAACATCCCGCACAGGAAGGGAGAGAGACGGAAGAGTTCAAAGCGATTCTTCACCACCTGCATGATCTGATCCTGTCGGTGTGGGCTGAAGGTCTCAAACGCCCTCCACTTATCCAGGATGTATGGATCGTTCACGTGAGAGAGGTTAGCTCGCCGAAAGCTGGTGTTCGAGACGAAGGGAAATATCTCGGTAATGGACTGTCCAGCCAGAATCAGTGGGATGAGGATGGCCCGGCCCCATTCCTCAAGCCAGCGCCGCGCCTCTTGCTCCTGGTGCATCTTTTGGATTGCCTCAATGACGAGGTTCGCCTGGGTTACTGCGTCTGTATGTCCCATGCGTTCGAGCACGTTGATTCCGGGCACGGAGCGATCTTGGGGATCGATAAGATGCATGCGGGTCATGGGGACCTTCATGAACGCGCAGAAGCGAAGGAGGTGCTCGTAAGCCTCCCCTTTGCCGTCTAACAAGATGAGGCCACATTCGGCTTTGATGATGTCACGGGCAATCCGGTCCACCAAGTGAGTCTTGCCCATGCCGCTTGCGCCAAGGATATGGGTGTGGGTCTGGGCAAGCTGACGGATCGGCACACGAAGTTTAGTGTGCGTTTCTTGGTTGGTCCCAAAGGGGATTTCCATCATAGATCCGGGTGCTGCTGTTTTTGGTGTTCGTACTGGAGACGTTCAATGGCATCTCGTACCGCCTGTGGATCACGGCCCTCTTTAATGAGAGTCTGTTCTATCTTGGTGAACATTTCGCCTTGCTCACTGAGCCGTCTTGCCCGTTCAAGAAGCTCGTCTTCGGTGAGAGGGGTAGTCGGCTTGCTCTTTCCTTCTATTCTTTTGATCTCATCTGTGGCCATGAGCGCGCGAAGTTTCGCCTCTTGGATATCTGCATTGAGTGTTTCTTGGTGGGCCTCAGCTTCAAGGCCATGACGACTGAGTTCATGGAACTTTGCGGCGAGAGTAACCATTTGGTTCAGCGAATCATTCAGAAAGGTATACTTGTTCGTCCAAGCGTTTCTTTGCATCCACAGTGAGATGGCACCATAGTCTTTGGGATTTTGAATGACATCGACCAATTCCTTAAGGGCCTTTTCCATCATGTTCTGGGGGAGATCTCGAAGGAGTTGGGACGGCGCTTTGGATAGAGGATCGATGTTGTCAGGATCTCTTGGCTGCATAGCTCCTCCTTTTTCTATTGGCTTGAAAGGTGAATTTGAGAAGAGGTGACCATAAGTACCTTGGAACCAGAGAAATGCACCAATAACGAACGCTGCGATGGTTAAATAGAAGAGAAAATCAAACATGCTGGCTCCCTAAAGATTTCGCCACCGGTGGGTCTCGCGTTCCCCTCCAGTCTCTTTTAGCTTTGTGAGCAGCGTGAAATCGGTTATGGGGTAAGTGAACAAAAAGGCTCCCCCCGCGAGTTTTTCGCGGGGGACTTTTTTATCTTATTCTTCGGCTCACGTCCCGCCAAAGGGTGTTTTCCCACCCTTCTCGGGTAAGCCGAAGAATGATGATCTCGCGGTTCGTGCATTCCACCTCGAGATCTGTACCTTCTTCTTCGGTTACAATGGTTACCTTTTCTTTCGCTATCGTTATCGAAGCGCCTGGGTTTTTTGGATCTTTCCCGATGCGGAACGTGAGCCAAGGTGAAATCGGTTTTGTGTCGGTAGTGATTATCCACCTTTCTCTTTCCGGAATGCGCATGGTTGTTTTCCAGGGGCAGGGGAGTTTCAGCGCTCCGTACACCGGGGCCTTGTTTCCGACACCGCCATGCCAAAAAATGGTATTGTTCCCGTCCTTGTCGAAGTCCGGAAGTTTGAATCCATTCCGTAGCATCGTTCCCTCGTAGAAATTGCTGCAAAACTGAGCCACAATGAGGACAACGAAACAGACTGCAGACCATGACATCATCTTTTTACCAAGCTTTTGTGGCGTCATTGCCGGAATCATGTCTTGACATCCCTATACGGTATGCTATAATGCGTTCTCTCCTTGGTGGGGGCTCGCTTACCGTCTCGAGTATGAGGTGGTGAGCGCTAACCCCCAAACCAAGGAGGCCAGATGAGTTCTTTAATAAGTGAAATTAAGAAAAACTATCAGTTTGCCGTAGACAATCTGGAGCAGTGCCGACAGAGAATTGGGTCATTGGATATTCCGGAAGGAGAAAAACTTGACCTGTTAGTGCGAATACTGTATGTGAAGCTGTTTTTAGAACGCCACGACCCTCAGATGAGCCTTCTGTTCTTTAAAAACGTGCGGCTCATTCATGATAACCCAGAGATTGTCACACGGAACTGATCAACAAATATAAGGAAAGGCCTTGTACATGATACAGGGCTTTTCTTTTTTCCTATTTTTTCTTAATAGGCTAGGATAGTGCTTCAGCTACCGATCGGTTCTGGATCCACGATTATTTGGGGTTTGACGCCATCAACCTCTATATGATAGATTTGGCCAAAATTTGGTTTAGCTCCGCTTTACAAAGCGGAGCTAAAAGCTCAAAGCCCGCATAAATAAAAAGAAAAGCCCTGGATCCAAAAATCCAGGTTAGGATTATAAAACCAAGACTACTCCACTAGAAAAATAAAATCAATAATTTTTTAGGGTGGCTATTTTCTGTTCAGATTACAGTGACTTAAATGAGGGTGGCATTTTACCATTCACAATTAAACCAAAGAGAGTATTTACTCCTCGTTCAAAAGCTAAAAAGACTTCCTCATTTAAAAGCAGTGGATTCCAGTCAAGAACTATTGTAATATGATCTCCATTCTGCGTGTGAATCTGAGAAAAACCCGGAGGTCATAGCATGGACCACAAACGCCTCTTTTCTGGGCTACGCTACTGCGGTCGAGTGAGGTCAGTCAGACGAGACTATCACGTTTTCAAAGGTTCGGATCATTACGTTGTGGTCTCCCCGAAGGATGGCGTTGGTGGGAACTACACAGTGGTCACCAGGGCCGCGCTGAACTATATCGTGAATCGGCTCGGCGGCACAAAATCCATTTCGACCCCTGATGCGTTCAAAGTTTGCAAACGATCAAGGTTATTACGGGACCGCTTCACCCTCTTGAACGCGATGTACGCCTTAGTCGGAATTAAGGCGGCTCGGATCACCAAGGTGGTGGGGCAGAAGCTATTCTTCAGTATCCGGAAGGGGCCTATCTGATCGGAGCTCTGCAGAACTAACTAAGTTGTCGCCGAGAGTAATATGGGTCAATACTATTCTTCTTACCAATCGTGTGCATTTCCCACTTCCTTGATTACCTTACTAAACAATCTTAAAAGTATTCTCCAGAAATTAATATTCCAAATATATCTATTGTTAATTGTGTAGAGTATAGGATGGGTTTGTATAAACCCTAGTTGCCAGAACGGTCTCCGGCCCACTTCGTGGAGTGGGCTAAACTCTTTCCAAATTGACAAGTGGGACGCAAGAAAGCTATCATGAGGGTACTTTAGGGGGTCTAAAGAGCCGCTTCGTTGGGATGTGTTTGCTGCAAAATGAGGATATGGTTTTTTTTAAAACCAAAAATAAAGACTCTGTATGGACTTGCTTTTATTTTACTAATAATTTCTTTATACTTGGGATGTGCAACCTCCCCAATGGGAAATAGTAAAGGTCAAGATTTACATGGTACTATTAATATTGCTTTTGCAAAATCAAATGGATTTGTCTTAGTAACTGATAGCAGATTAACCGGAACAGACAAATCTGGCAAATCATCCCCAATCTCTCAGCCGGGGAAAAAACTATTTCAGTTAGATGAAAATACCTTTTGCCTACTCGCAGGGGACCTTGGGAAACAAATAACTTCAACATCAGCATTATATATAAGTGCCGCGGGCATAATCGAAAGTTTTAGACAAGAAACCCAAAGATTTCCCCGTTTTCATCAAAGTTTCAATCAAAAACTGCAGGCTTTATTCTTTCTCTTCGATCTTCACCTTTATGGAATTTCGAAACTTGAGGATTTTATTGTCGAGGCAAGAAAATCTAACCATTATTTTTCCTTAATAATGGCAGGGTACGATTCAGACGGCACGCCCAAGATTGGTTGGTTCAAAATAAATATTGAGAGAAGTTTTGGAGAAAAAGGCCAAGAATTAATTTCTATAAAAAGAGAGGCACCAGAAGAAATAACTGTTTCTGGGGGTTTTTATTTCAGGCTCGGAGGTGAATCTGATAAGGCGGAACAAATTCTAAAGAACCCCCAAAATTTTAAAATAGTTCAAGGCATCCAAAGGTATTCCCAATTGTTAAATTCTCAAAAGACAAGTGATATAACAATAGAAGAAATGAAAGAGTTGGCTTTAGCACTTGTTGCTGAGACCGAAAAAGAATACCCAAAGACCGTTGGTGGCGATATACAGGTTGCCGTTTTGAAAGACGGAAAGATAGTATACCAGGAGCAACCCGATTTTTATTATGAAATTCCCCATATGCCAATACGGATTAGGGAACATAACAGGTTTGATAGATTCCCTAATTTATCGGAGCAAGAATCAACAATTCCATTATATTTTGAAAATTGGATTGGAGGAGGTTTAATAAGATTAGACGGCCTTTTTTTCTTTAAAAATGAATTTAGAAACGTAGTTTTTTTCTACGATGGTGGACCGGCTGTATTTGGCCAAGATAACAGTGTGGAAATGTCTAGATTGATTATAGGAAAACATGCAGATTCAAAATCACCTTTTGTGGAAAATTTAATAAGAGGTTTTAACTGGGATAGTGTTATTTATCAGGGACAGTGAAAAGGGGTCATTTATAAGTATGTGGATCTTGGTCGCCAAAAGCATATCATTATCATCTATCCTTTAATGAATAAGCTGATTTCTTTTCATAATAATTCAATTCTGACAGCTTAAACCCTTAAAGGTTTTGTAATCGCCAATGAAAAGAATATGTGATTCTGTCTCTAATTGCTTAAGCAAGCTCACAAAGATTTCTCACCATTAAGAACTCCTTTTTGAATCCTCTCACTTCCCCATACCTAATAATGCCCTCTCTATACAGGCTCCCCTTATGAAGAATTCGGCACACTTGCCTTTGTGACCAAGGTTTCCCATTCCTCAGGGTGTATCCACACCTATTTAATCCTTTCGCTATTTCCCTTCCTGTCGATTCTGCAGCAGCTAAGTCAAATATCATTTTAACTATCTCCACTTCTTGTGGATTGAGTAAAATGTCCCTTCCATTTCTCCTGAAACCATAAGGAAGATTTCCACCAGGCAATAGCCCTTTTCGAACCCTTTCCTGCCTCCCTTTCCATAGCCGATCAATAATATCCCTTCGAGTTTCCTCGGCGATGGCCTCCATGATCTGGCGGATCAGGATATCCTTACGCTCCCCATTGTACTGAGGCATGTCTGCAATAAGCACTCTCACACTAAGCTTTTTAAACTCATGAAAAAGATTCTCCGCGATCCTCACCTCTCTGGAAAGCCTATCCAAGGAAGGGAGAATGACCAATCCGATTCTTCCTTTCCGGCAGTCCTGGAGTAAGCTTCTGAGGCCCTTCCGATCTTCCTTGATCCCACTTTCCCCTTCATCCTTATAAAATCTCTCCACCAATAACCCATGACGCTCTGCGTAAAGGGTTACGTCCCTAATCTGAATATCTATCCCATAGCCCTTCTTCTTTTGCTCTAGGGTGGACACCCGGCAATAGGCCACCACCATCCTCTTTTTTTCTCGCATTTATTCATGTCAGCCTCCCCTTTTTAATGTTTAAGCTCCGCTTTGTAAAGAGAGGCTAAAAACGGTATTGCCAGTCTAATAGCTATACAGAAGCTGTCAAGGCAAGGAGGGCCAGAGATGGTTACGGGATGGGTGAGACGGTTAGTTCTGGGGTTTTGTATTCTAATTGTTGCTGGGTGCAGCGGCGGCGGGGATGGATCTACAGGTGATGGAGGATCCTTGGGTAACGGAACTGCCACTACCGCACCAACTGGTGTGGTTGCCACAGCTGGTGATGGGCAGGCGACAATTAGTTGGGATACTGTTTCTGGGGCAACCTCCTACAACCTTTACATGGCCTCTGTATCAGGCATGACCAAGAGCAATTATGGGTTCTTGGCAGACGGAATGAAACACGAATCAGTAACCAGTCCATTTACTCATATCGGGCTGACAAACGGAAAGACTTATTATTTTGTGGTGACTGCCGTTAATGCAAACGGCGAGAGTTCCGAATCAAGCGAGGTGTCCGCAACCCCTGTTTTGAGCGGGACTGCGCCTCCTGCTCCCACAGGAGTTGTTGTAACGCCCAGCGATGGTCAGGTAACAATCAGTTGGAATCCTGTCTCCGACGCAACCTCCTATAACCTCTACATGGCATCCGTTTCCGGTGTGAATAAGAACAACTATAACTCTTTAACTGACGGCATGATACACGAAGCAGTAACCAGCCCCTTTACACATACCGGGCTGACAAACGGAAAGACTTATTATTTTGTGGTCACGGCGGTGAATACACATGGGGAAAGCGTGGAATCAGCCCAAGTATCAGCAATGCCATCAGCTAGCACACCTGTTCTCCCAGATACACGACTCTTCTACAAAGGCGATGCCCTTTGGGCCGTAGACCCTGCAAACCCTTCAACCCCAGTCCAGTTTGACTCAGGTACTATCGGAGAACGAGAAATCTATCATGGAGCGTGGGATGCCACCAATTCACGGGTAACTGCCCTTCATAAACGGACTGTCGTCTACGCGAAGGATGGGAGGCTCTATAAGGTCAGCGCGCTGAAAGACGATACCCTCACGCCCACACAGGTTTCCAGTGAGGCAGATGTGACCACACTCTGTAATCGTGGAATGGTGCCTGATTTCGCCGGCCAGGACAATTCGGTATATCTCTATGAAATGCCAGGCCCTGATAGCACCTGCTCCACCGCATCCGACAATATCCTGAAAATGGTTCGTGTGGGGATGAATAGCACCGATAATCCCATTGTAGCTAAACAGGTTATGACCACTGAGCCCATCTTTAGCAATGATAGATTCATGGCTCTCTGGGATAAGACAAGCGGCGCGATAATAGGCTGGCTCGCCAGGGAGGGACAGAATCTTGTCCGATGTAACCAGAATTTTGAGAACTGTACGGCGCTGAGCCCTTTTGCTACAACTATTCGCAACCTCGGAGGCAATGTTTTCACTGGTCAGATTATCCTTCTGATTGATAGCAACCTCCATGCCTACAATATCAGCACAGGGGCACTCTCACAATCCCTATACACTTCCTTAGGCTCAACACCGACTGGGGGAAGGTCAGATGCCACCCATCTGTACTTTCGAGATGCGGGCAGCATCTTGAGAGTTCCGCTCGATGGAAGCGCCCCCGCTTCGCCTCTCGTTACCGAAAGCGGGAACTTAAGATTCTTTAACCTGACCAGTAACAGCGTGGTCTATACTGTGTTCAGCACCAGCTCTACAACCACCTCTTTAAAGGTAATCAGTAAAGCTGGGGGAACACCCAGCACATTAGTGCCTTTTACAACTGACTTCACAGAGTTGGAGGTCGTTGCTGGGAACTGGCTTTATTATCAGAAGGGGTCAACAGCAGGCAAGATTATGGACGATGGAACTGGGGGAACAGAAATACCCAATGCACGCTGGGTGGGACAAATCGCATCGGCAGACTCTTCGTACAGTGTCCCCGCCTTTGGAAGTGGAAGTACGTTTGAGATACAAACAATTCTGTGGGTGGAGGGCTGTTCAATCTCCTCTTGCGCGGGCGGCACTCTCAAATCGCTTGATGCCCCCACAAACACTGGTGAGATTGTCCTGGGAACACTACCCTCGGATATCTCTTATATCGATTTCTTTGAAATAGGACAAAATTCCTTGTCATATACTGCTCTCAGCGCTGTTGTGGATATTCTCTTTATCAAGGCCGATCAGGCCAATTCACTGGTCAGGGTGACAAATACACCAACGATAAACGAACTACCTGTATTTTAGTTGAATGGATACAAATAAAGGACCGGATACTGGAGTGACACATAAGAAAGATAACCGGTTATAGATGTTCGCATCATTCCTGGTAGGATGTGTCAGGGGCTGGCAATCCAACCCCGTGCAAATAGACCCACCACCGCTCCCTTCGGCCCTGCTGCTCCCCAACAGCCGGGTCCTCATTGCGGGAGGTATGATCGACCACATGAACACGTTTACCAGCAGCGCCGAGATATTTGAATAGGAATCATATTACAGTTACTGATTTGGCAAAAGGTAGCATAGGGGGAATTTGGATACTTAAATACCCATACAGAAAAATAATAGACCAATTAGGAACTATATTATCCTATTCGGACTTAACCCTAAGAGGTTTTTTTCGGCTAACCTTGATCCCTGAAAACCGGGTTTTTAAGAAAGTGTCCATACGGTATATTTTTTTCTTGACTTCTTAAAGTACCTTCTTTAAGATCGGACATATTTACAATCCACAACTGACAGTCCGAGGCACTGTCCTATGTCAACGGAACTCCCCTTGATCTGGATTTTCCTTCTGGGATCTCTGGGGATGCTTGCGGTCTACTCCTACCAGATCTTTTCCAAAAAGAAAAAGCTCGCTACACACCTTTCCTTTCATGTTCCACGATTAGTTTTCCTGTTAGTGGTAGTTCTGGCAATTCTTCCCTCAAAAACGGAAGCTGAACTTTGGACACCCGTAGAACCTGGAAACAATGTGTATATCGCCATCTCACCGAATTATGCAGCGGATCAGACTATATTTGCTGGGACGATTGGGGGTGGTGTATTCAGATCCACGGATGGAGGGACAAGTTGGAGTGCGACAAGTACGGGTTTAGGTACCCCCATAGTACTTTCACTTGCCATCTCCCCAAACTTTCCAGTGGATCAGACGGTATTTGTTGGGACAGGTGGTGGTGGTCTGTTTAAATCCACGAATGGCGGGGTTAGTTGGGTGGCAGTTAATACGGGATTGGGGAGTACAGCAATTTTCGCGCTAGCCATCTCCCCAAATTATGCCCAAGATCAGACCGTATTTGCCGGAACAGCTTTTGATGGTGTCTTTAGGTCTACGAATGGGGGAGCGAGCTGGACCGCGATCAACACAGGATTGGGGAATTTGGGTACCACTGTACGGTCCCTTGTTATTTCTCCGAACTATCCAGTTGATCAAACCCTCCTTTTGGCAAAAGACGATGGTGGTGTATTCAAATCCACCAATGCTGGAGCAAGCTGGACGGTGGCAAATTCAGGATTAGAAAACCTATTTATTCGAAATCTAGCTATCTCCCCAAACTATGCGGCGGATCAGATGATACTGGCTGGGACGACTGTAGGTGTTTTTAAATCCACGAATGGCGGGGTCAGTTGGATAGCTTCCGATACAGGGTTGAATACCTTAGATACTTGGTCACTGACCTTCTCCTCAAACTTTGTTATCGATCAGACTATATTTGCTGGGACGTTTCGTGGCGCATATAGGTCCACGGATCAGGGAGCGAGTTGGGTGGCAGCCAACACAGGATTGGGATCCACTGTACAGTCCCTGGCCATTTCAACGAATTATGCAGCGGATCAGACCATATTTGCTGGGACGTTTGGCGGTCCTGGTATATATAAATCCGCGGATAGAGGAAATAGCTGGATCGCGGTCACTCCGGGAAGCATACGGTCAGTTGCCATTTCCCCCAACTATGCATTGGATCAGACCATATTTGCTGGGGCACAAAGCAGCCGAAACGCTGATGTCGGTGTAGTAAAGTCCACGAATGGCGGCGTTAGTTGGACACTATCCGATACAGGGCTGAATGGTGTCTTGTTTGTACAGGCTCTAGCCCTGTCGCCAAACTATACAGATGATCAGACTGTATTTGCCGGAACTGCTTCTGGTGGTCTATTCAAATCCACAAATGCGGGGGCCAGTTGGTCACTAGCCAGCACAGGATTGGGAAACGCAATTATACTGTCTCTTGGAATCTCCCCCAATTATGCCGTGGATCAAACAATTTTTGCTGGGACAAACGGTTTTGGTATATTTAAATCCACGAATAGGGGAGCCAGTTGGACGGCAGCCAATACGGGGTTGGGGAGTTTTCCGACAGTAAACTCACTAGCTATTTCACCAAATTATGCAATCGATCAGACTATATTTGCTGGGACGACTGCAGGTGTTTTTAAATCCACGAATGGCGGTGCTAGCTGGGTACCAACTGGCACAGGATTGGGTGACTTAAATGCACAGGGGCTTCCGTCTCGTGCGATATCGCCAAACTATGCTGTCGATCAAACTATTTTTGCAGGGACAAGAACTGAAGTGTTTAAGTCTACAAATGGAGGGACGAGTTGGGTACCTTCCAATACGGGGCGATTACAAGCTCCACCAGGCTTTAGCACCGCGTCAGAGGCAATTGTACAGTCTCTTGCGATATCGCCAAACTATGCGGTAGATCAAACTATTTTTGCAGGGACTGTTTTCTATGGTGTATTTAGGTCTAAGGATGGCGGGACCAGTTGGACTTTTGGGCCAGGATTTGGTGGTCCAGCGTCAAATGTATGGCTATCCATCTCACCTGGTTACCCATGCGATGGAACGCTATTTGCTGGAACAACAGGAGGTGGAGCATCTATCTGGAAATACACTGATACTGAGGCTATGGCGAGTTGTGCTCCCACGACCCATTCGATATCTGGCCGAGTGACGGAAAATGGTGTGGGTTTGAATGGAGTTACACTTACATTGAGTGGAGCTGCATCAGCCACTATGATTACAGCACCAGATGGGACTTATACCTTTACAGGTTTGGCTGACGGTGACTACACAATCTCGCCTAGCTTAAGTGGTTATACTTTTACCCCTCCCAGCCGTTCGGTAACGCTCGCGGGGGCTGACGTTTCGGGACAAGATTTTTCTGGCACGGTTGCCATTCCTGATTTCGGGCTTTCTTTTTTCTCTTCATCTCCTGAACACATAGTCTTCCAGGGAGAATCAATAGGACCTGCAATTTATTTAGGAGGTCTCAATGGATTCAGTGATCCTGTCACGATAACTGTTGCCTCAGGTTTACCGGGTGCCACAGTGAGTTTTAGCAAAAATCCTCTTGTACCGTTACTCCCACCGGAATTCTCTATCGTCACAGTCAGCACCTCTGCAACAACGCCTCCTGGCGAATACAATCTGGTGATCCAGGGAGATGGGGGAGGGCTTACGCATTTCGCTACTTTGACAATAAGCGTCTTATCACCAGACCGTCATATAATTTCAGGCCGAGTGACGAAAAACGGGGCCGGCTTGGGGGGAGTTACGGTACTCTTCGACCGACTAGGCGTTCTACCTGATTTTCGAACTACCACCAGAGAGGCTGACGGGACTTACATTTCTGATGGGTTGCTCGATGGCCGTTATATAATTACCCCGAGTCTAGATGGTTACACTTTTAACCCTCCAAGCCATTCTGTGAGGCTTGAGGGGGCGGATTTGACAGGTGTGGACTTTGAGGCATTATGCCAAGTTAATGGGGAGACAGATACCGATTGTGATGGACTTCTTGATAAGGTGGAAACGAACACTGGAATATTTGCAAATCAAAACGATACTGGCACCGATCCCAAGAATCCTGATACTGATGGGGATGCCTTACCAGATGGATGGGAAGTTAAAGGTGTAGATGGCATTGATTTGCTGGCAATGGGTGCAGATCCAATCGTACCTGATATCTTCGTCGAAATTGATTGGATGCAGGCTGGGCCGGCCACTTGTTCCATTTTCGACACTAACCCTCTTGAGGGTTTTATATGTCGAAACAACCATGATCACAAACCCGATCAGAAAGCAATCGATGCGGTCGTCTCGGCCTTTCTTAACCATGGGATACGGCTTCATGTGGACAACGGCCGAGAATCTCTCATGAATCATTCTGCTGTTCCGGGAAAGAAATGGGGGGACTATAACAGATCAAACATGATACCCGAGGTTCCCATTCTTGGTTTACAGGTAGCCCCTAGCTCATGTACTTCAGAAGACCAGAAAAATTTTGTGGAAGATGTATGGAAAGCCTTTGACGTGTTGAAAAATACTAACTTTGATTTGAATCGCAGTGAGGTTTTCCACTATGTTATATTTGGTCACGATATAGGAGTTTATGAGCTTGGGCAGAATGGACACTGTACGCTTGTTATCGCCTCCGGGATTTCCAGGGGGGTACCTGGAAGTGACTTAATTGTGTCACTGGGTTCTAAAATTCAGAACAAACCCGAAGGAAGCATCCCTCTACAGGCTGGCACATTTATGCATGAACTGGGGCATAACTTAGGACTAACACACATGGGCCCACGTTTCGGGGCCGATGGAAGGCCTGGCAAGCCAATGGTGGATGATGATGGCGATGGGAAAGTTGATGAAATTGATGAATGGTGCACAGTTCCAACTACCCAGGATGATCCGAATGAGTGGGATGTATGTGTTGATGAAAATTATAAGCCCAACTATCTGAGCGTAATGAACTATTCTTTTCAAGAGAACGGATTAATTAGAGATGGAAAGGATGGAGTTTTCAATTACTCCGATTATGGTTCGACAATCCAGGAAAGCTCGATTTACCTGCTGCCTCTAAATGAAACATCTCTTGATGAAAGAGTAGGATTAAACCCACAGGGTTTTCAGGTGTTAGATTATCAGACAAAATATTATTGCCCAAATGGTGTGCAAGTGTCATCTGATCCGGGCAGTATAGCCATTAATTGGAACTGTAATAAAGACAATTCAGGGCAGAATATCATTGATGATGCGCCTGTCAGGGTAAATATTAACAATGATTTTGAACCTGCTCCACAAGGCATTGGGCCTCCGACGCCAATATTCAGAGAGGTGCTGCGCAGCTTCAATGACTGGAAGAATTTAATATTCCGTGGAGGTCAAGAAAGGCCAATCGGCTCGCTAGGAGCCTCAGGTGTATTGCTAGATAGCGAAACTACGACTGTGTTAACAAGAGAACTCACCGCCGAAGAGGCGGCCTTAATTCCCAAGCTCTTTGCCGTGGTAGTGACCAATCCTGGAAACCAGATATTGCTGCCAGGAGCTTCATCCGTCTCGACATTCAAGGTGATCAACACAGGCCAAGAACCTGATAACTACATGCTGGAAGCTACTTCAAGTCGCGGGTGGAGTCTTGTTGACGGAGTGCCTAACGTAATTAGTCTCAGCCCAGGTGAGGAAGTTATTCTTGAAATTAAGACAGATGTTCCACCTAATGCATTACCAGGCGCGGCAGAGGAGCTGACCCTAGCAGCAACCAGTATGAATAACCAATCTCTTTTAGATTCAAGTACTGTCATAATCACCGCAAATCAAATTAATGTTCCAAATACTACCACGACAACAACCACAACCACGACAACATCCACCACAACAACCACAACCACGACGACTAGCACAACAACCAGTACGACCACGACCACCACGACTACGTCCACCACAACAAGCACAACAACGACTCAGAAGGCTACCACCACTACAACTACCACGACTACTTCAACATCCACAACTTCTTCAAC
>Ga0187893_10008348_pt1 | contig 16368 bp, 9 predicted proteins | sample MA1701074metaG_FD_139574 | JGI IMG/M metagenome (GOLD analysis project Ga0187893, IMG submission 139574) | White microbial mat communities from a basaltic lava cave in the Kipuka Kanohina Cave System on the Island of Hawaii, USA - MA170107-4 metaG ...
GATCAATTACAAGATCCGCCGCAGCCGCATTTCACATATTTTTATTTCACACCTGCACGGCGATCATTATTTCGGATTGATCGGTCTTATTAACTCGTTTAGTTTATTGGGCCGCCAGCAGGAGCTGCATATTGTTGGGCCTGCTCCTTTGCAGCAATTAATAGAATTGCAATTAAAAGTAGCCGACACTACACTTTGCTTCGACCTGCATTTTCATACAATACGAAACGAAGGAGTATTAGTTGACACAGATAAATTTTCTGTAAAATGTTTTCGCACACATCACCGTATTGAATGTTATGGCTTTGTTTTTTCAGAAAAAAAGAAAGCCCGCCGGCTGATATTGGAAGCCGTTAGAGAAAATAATATCCCGCTGCATTTTTACGAACGGTTAAAAGATGGAGAAGATTTTGTATCAAGCGTTGGCGAAGTAATAAAAAACGAATGGGTGACAGAAGCAGCGCCAAAAGGAAAGTCTTATGCATTCTGTGCCGATACTAAATATTATGAGGACATGATTCCCCATATTAAAGAAGTGGACATGATCTATCATGAAACCACTTATCTCGACAATTTCCGTGACCGGGCAGAATTGCGTTTTCACTCTACCACCAAACAAGCTGCAATGATCGCTCAAAAAGCAGGCAACAAAAGATTACTTATTGGTCACTTCAGCAGTAAATATGATACGCTGGAAGAATTTGAAACGGAAGCAAGAGAAATATTTCCTAATACTGAACTGGCGATTGAAGGAGTAACTTACAGAATAGTTTAAAACCCCAAACCCCTAAAGGGGCTTTTCAGTATCAGATTTCCAGTATTACTAACTTCTTAAACTTATTGGGCACTTACATCTATTTCAAATTGCTTGTAGATATCGCCACTCCATCGCTGGGCGTTTTTCAATTTAATTTTTCCCTGTCCCTGACCACCAACCAGGAAAACCATTGTACGCAATCCGCCGCCACCAATACCGGCGCCTTCATACATCTTGTAATTGTTTGACTGAAGCGCTGCAATATTGTTATCAACACCTTCTATCTCCCATGAATAACCAGTTGTTGCTGTTTCTTCCAATTCTATTTCAATGGTATCTCCTTTATGAACAACAATATTTTTATGATTGCTGTCTGCTGCAATTTTGTGATTCATCTGTTTATTATTTTTTAAATAGTCATATCGTCGTATTATAAAGCTGTTTGAGTTTACTGAATAAAGCTGAGGGTTGAACAGAAAGATAAAAGGTCACCGACGATAAATGTCGGGATGCTGATCGAAGCGTCAGCAAGCGTCGCAACAGGCGATGCCATGAAAATATATCGCTGGTATCCGCCTTCAATAAATTTTCGGCGGACAAGTCAAACTAAATAACTCAAACAGTTTCTAATTTTAAGAAAAATACCGGGAACCATTTTCTTGACCGTCACCAATATCTTTCAGCTTATATAGCACTGCAGCAATGCTGCGACTGCTCCCTGCGTTTTACTTGCTCAAGCTGTTTGCTGCCGGTTCCCGGTAAGGTCAACTACCAGACATAGATTTCGGTGACAAGGCCATTTTCTTCAGCAAAATCTATCCGGCAATTTTTTTCACGGCAGTGTGCTGCCAGTTGCGTCATTGCTTCGCATGCAGAATCATTTGCTGTTGCCAGTTTTTTCCATCCAATACCCGCAATGCTCATCCATGAATTGCGGGGATGGTATGTGGTATAAAGACCATTCACTCTTTTATCAGCATTCCATACTGCAGCTTCATAAGCCGTTACACCTTCTTCCAATTTGTGCCACAACAAACTGCTGCATCATCTTTTGCTTACTGGCTGCATTTCCTGCAGGCGGCGTTTTTTCAGGTGATTTCATTTTTCTGCTCATTTTAATTGTTTTTAGAATACGTAAATAGTGTCTATATAGCTCTACTCCATTTCTCTCCCTTGCTTCCAGTGAAAGTTCGTCGCCGCCAGGTGTGTAGCCGAGGTATTTCATTCCTTCTTCATCTTCCGGAAGGTTGGACAAAAAGGTAGGTGATGCATGCCAGCTTTGGCCTTCCCGGGCAATTGCATCTTTTACAGATTGAAACTCTTGTTTTGCCATACAAATGAGGTTTAAATTTTGCCTACTCTGTACAGTTTTCGGCAATCCTGCTGCATACTTGCTTGTTTAATGTCGTGGTTCTACATCATACGACAACAACTAATCGTGCCATGGAGCATGTAACTGCATGCTATCTGCCGAAGAAATAACCCAAGAGGCGGAAAGAAAACTTGCGTGTTAATATGCGAGGTGGTTCTGGTCTGAAAGCCCCCTATACTCCCCCAATGGGGACAGATAAAGATCAAATCAGTAAATAAACAAGCAAGTCATTTATGTATTAATATCTGCTTGCAATAAATTTTTTGTATTGAATAATTCCATTCAGATAAGATAAAGGCCTCAAAGGGTTGTGATCCTGCGGATATAAACGTTTTGTTTTCTTAGAGACAGCGGATCAGTTGAAGAATTACTTCAAAATTTAAAAAGTAAAAATGTTTTGCTCTAATGCAGATCCCGGCAAGTAACTTATTACCGTTTTTAGAAAGCTAATCCTGGAGGATGAATAACGAAAGAATCTTAATTACTTGTGCATAAAGTTAGCGTAGAAAACTACCGAACCAAAGTTTTAACCTGATATTTTTAGATGATTTTTTACGCATGAAACTTGTTACAGAAAATACAGTAAAGGGTCAAAGCCAATTTTTTCTTAGACATAAATAATATGATAAGGCTTGTTTTTAAAAACTATTATAGTCTTCGAAATGTTCACAAGAGTTATCACACCGCAGATATTCAGCAGTCTTTTTAAAACTTAAGTCCTTACTTTTCCTATAAATCATAAAATTTATGTGCTTTTGACTACCATTATCATTTGTTCCCACTAAGCCAATGAAATTTCCGTGCTGCACATTGTCACCAGGACAAACATTGCTCTCTTTTAAATTGCTGTAGCAAAAAAACTCATTCTGATCATTTTTGACAATAACCGCAACAGTCTCATCATAGAAATGAACAGCTATAACTTTACCCGTCCCACCGTGAAATATCGAATCATTTTCGGTCTCTATAGTAACACCAGACTCACGACCACAAATACTCCGAAGTGGTGATCTATAGTCATATTCGTAAATAATGCCCTTTCGAACAGGATATTTGCAAACAGTGATTGAATCAATAATTTTTTGTGAAAACAATTCATTCACTACTATTTGAAAAGAAACCAAAAACAATATCTTTTTTAAATGCATCATTTTTCAACAACGAGAATCTGTTTTTATTATTATTTTAATGCCCAGCTATAAAACAAAGGAAACTCCTTTCTCCATGTAGCTTCATTATGTTTTCCGTCATCACGGATGATAGCCTGCATTTTTGATGCAGAAACTTTTGACATCAGTTCATAAGCTTTTAGCATATCCGTCGCCATGCTTTCATTTTCCAGTTTGCCTGCATAGAAATAAATTAGCGATGAAACTTTTTTGCCTTTTTTCTTTATATCATCAAATATTTTTGGTGCTATCCAAAAAGCCGGCGAAAAAACTCCGGCAGCGCCAAATACTTTTGGATGTTTTAGCAACGCATACAAAGAGATCAGTCCACCCATGCTGCTGCCGGCAATAGCTGTATTTGCTTTATTCTTTAGCGTCCTGTAATTTTTATCAATAAAGGGTTTTAATGTTTTGACAATAAAATCAACATATTCATCTCCTTCGCCTTTATTGTATGGATGACCTTCAGCTATTCCTTCAAGGCTGAAATCATAAGGACAATATTCATTTAATCTTTTAATACCCCCATTATCTATACCAACAACAATCCATTGTTTTGCCTCAGCGACTAATGAATCAAGATATTCATCCACTCCCCATTCACCGCTATAGGCAGTAGCATCATCAAATACATTTTGTCCGTCTTGCATATACATAACAGGAAGCCGTTTCGTATTCTCTGCATATTTTTCAGGCAGGTAAATCCATATTCGTCTTGTTCGTTTCAATTGAGGTATTAAAAAAGAAGTATCAATAATCTGCACATTTTTGCTGGCCGTACTTTTTTTCGGTGCAGCGGGAAACCGATCAGACCATTCTTCTATAGCCAGTTCAATGGTTGTTTCTGTCTCTGCCTTTAAAATACGGTTTACAATGGAAGCGCCATCTTTACGACATTCTACTTTGTCCCAGCCACCTCTTGTTATTTTATACTCATAAGTTTTACTTTCCAATTTTATACTCAGAGAATAAGTTCCGTCATCGTTGTGTTTAAATTTATAATTCTCATCTTGTGGATTCCATCCATTGAAAGATCCCGCTATATAAACATCACTGCCGGCCGGGTGATATTGAGGCAAAGATTTTATTTGAAAGTGAATAGTGGTTTGAGACATTACATTTATAACTATAACACAAATTAAGCCTGATATAAAAAAAAATTTTATCATTTACCAGATATAGACTTGATCAAGCATTAAATATCCGTTCATTCCAGCTAAAAAATTTCATGTATTACTTACTAATGTTTTTTAAAAAAATAAATGGCGGACCTTTTTTCCAGTCAACCAATGGCTTTATTTTAGAAGGCCTCGTCGAAAAATTTCCTAATACAATATCTGTTGCTCCATCGCCATCAAGGTCTGCCGCATCCATGGTAAGCCATCGGCCTGTTTTGCATTCAGGTATTGTAAAGGGTTCGAAATTGAAATTGCCTTCATTTTGCAGGTAAACAAAACCTTCTTCCGGCTGTACACCGAAATCAGCGAAAAAAGCAATAGCGGCAATATCAAGATCACCATCACGATCATAATCTCTTGCCATTGCTTTAAAACAACCATTTATCGGAAAAAAATATTTTTGTTTGAACTGGTTGTTGCCTTCATTAAGAAAGATATAAACACCATGATAAGGCTTCAATACATCTGAGTAATCAGCATTGTCACCGCAGGTATAAACAATATCTTTTAGTCCATCATTATTAAAATCTGCAAACTCAAAATATGTAGAGCCATAAATAGCAGGAAATCGAAGAACCTGTTGCTGATCAAATTTTCCATCGCCTTTATTGATAAAAAGAAATACTCCTTCCTCGCCTTGTGTAAATAAAGCCCATATATCCTGCAAGCCATCCTTATTCACATCTTCAACATAAGCTTTGATAGGGCCGGGTTCGGCACGCAGTACATGACGAATATATTTGCTCCCGCCTGTATTTTCCATCCATGACAATGCACCCATTAAATGACCAAACTCACAAACCAGGTAATCTGTTTTCTTATCATTGTTTAAATCACATCCTGTTATTTGAACAGGCCGTGCAAGACTGTCAAATATTGCTGCATTATCCAAACTCAATTTACCTTTTGCATTTCTATGTATAAATTGTGCTTTGCCAAACTTTCCATTGTTTGGATTTAAAATATTTGTATTGCATGCAAGCATATTGTCATTATAAAAAGCTATATCAGTAATAGCAGCATTGCATTTTGCTGAATCAGTTAATGTCAATTGCTGATTATAACGGTAAATATATCTTCCTGTAACATCGAAGAGAAACAATTGGCGGGAAGCAGAGGCAGTATCAACTTTGGTCAAGGTTATTCCGGGTGATGAATAGCTATAACCAGGCAATTGCACTTTAAATGTTGTCAAACCTTCTTTAATTTTTTTAGAACGGTTTTGTGGTGGTAATGAATCCGGTGAAGCAGCGGTATAATAGTCAATGATGTGCTGCCATTCAAAACTGCTTAGCACAGACTGAGAAGGATAAAAGTTTTTTGGAACATCCCTGTCATGTCTATACGAAGGATATTTTTTAAAGTCATAAGAAAATATTCCCAGCCGCGGGCCCATCACTGGCAATACACCTTCTTCCCAACTTTTTGCATCAAGCAAAGAAGGATCAGGAAATTGATGACAGGATTGGCAATATTTTTTTGCAAGCCTCTCTCCTTCTTTAATATCTGAATTGGAAACTCCGCGTTGTGAACTATAGTTGTCACTGTTATTGTTACATGAAATAAACAGAATGAATATCGCTAAGGCCAATACAATAAATTCAATTTTCAGTTTTAACATACATCTTAATACAAATTTCCATTTCAAGCGACGAATAATAAAGAATGATTACCGGCAAATATCTTTTTTTTAAAACTATTTTCAAACTATCATACATTGCGACTTCGAATACTCAGATTATATCTTAATCTCTCGTTTCTCACCTTTGTTATTTATAATTTCTATTGCAGCAATATTTTTATTTAAAATAATGAACTGCGCAGATTGTGACAGAAAAGATGTGCCATGATAGATTTCTTTTTTCTGAATATTGCCATTTTTGTATTTGATTATGGCGGTGACATCGTTGGCAGAAAGACGAATCCAGGAATCACTGTTTTTTAACTGAAAAATTTTTAGCAACCCCCTGTTTTGACTGGCAGCCAAACGGCATTTTCCATTGGCATCTTCGAACATTACAAGGGCCTTCCCATCACCGGGAATATATAAGCCGCTTTGCAAAATTGATAAAGGAGTAAAGTTGCCTTTGCCATTTCCTAATAAAACAAGTCCATTCATTGCATCATATCTGCCATTCAAAACTTCGTTTCCATAGTCATTGGCGCTTGCCGCTATATCAAGATTTCCATCACCGTTAAAATCGTCAAGAACCATTCCATTCAAACAAGCCATTTGAGCCGCGTCCGGTAGAGGCTGAAGCTCAAATCTTCCATTACCATTATTCTTCAGAAAATAACTTTTTAAATTATTAACATGAAATGTCAGCGCATTTTTAAGTTGATCCCCCGGAAATATTTGGTGAATATCTGCAGTTGCAAATTCTTTATAAGTTGGAAAACTTTTTCTTATTCCCGGCAACTGACTTATAATATCATCCCTGTTAAGCAGTGTATACTCCTTCTTGATGCCCTTTTGATCTTTTAAGAAAACGGCGACAATAGGATCAATGCTGGAATTTCCGTCAAAGTCCTTTGCATATATACTCACCGGATGCTCATCGCTGGCATGAAAAAAAGAATTTTTTCCAAGATTACCTACGACATAATCAATATCGCCATCATTATCAAAATCACCGCCGGCAATACTATTCCACCACCCAGTTTGATTGCTGATCCCTGTTTGATCAGTTACGTCTTCAAATTTGCCCCGATTATTCTTCAGAAAAGTAACGGGCGACCATTCACCAACCACAATCAAATCGATCCAACTATCGTTATCAAAATCAGTCCATATTGCATCGCAAGTCATACCAATATTTTGCAAATGGCTGGCAACTTCTGAAGTAACATTCGTAAATTTTATTTGTCCATTCTTAGAATCATTACGGTAAATAAAAGAACTGACAGCAAGCGGATACTTTCCAGGCATGCACCTGCCTCCTATAAAAAGATCAAGATCATTATCATTGTCAAAGTCAGTTGCCTTTACACAACTCTTACTCGTATAATTTTGAGGCAAAGCCAAAGTATCCGGCAAAAAATTTCCTTTGCCGTCGTTTATAAAAAGCTTATCCTGGTAATTTCTTGAATTGGCCGGAAACTCGTTGCTGCCGCTTGCACAATAAAGATCAAGATCACCATCATTGTCCACATCAAAAAACAACACACCCATGTTCTCCGGCATTTGGCCATTAGCGTCACCAACTACCGACAAATCTTTCATTGTAAATTCACCATTCCCTTGCTGAAAGAAGAATTTGCCCGCAAAATTTACCGAACCTCCAAAATAAATATCATCCAATCCATTTCCATCAATATCACCGGCAGCTAAAGCTGGCCCGTATTGTGATAGTTTATGGGGAATCAATCTTTCTCTGTCGAAGTCTATATAATCTTTTTCCTGGTGGATGTAGTTAGTAGCTGTTAAGCTTGTGATGTCTGTAAACAGAGAATTCTTCGTAAAAATCTCTGTATACCACGAATCTTCAAATATTGCATTTTTTATGTCCGCGACGAGTATTTGATTGGATTTTACATTTGTGAATATTTGTTTTTTATTTTCAGACCATCTTATAATAACCGAATCAATAAGAGAAATGTTTCCTAATCCGAAAAAGGCACCAGGCGAAACGCTGGAGAGATAGCCTCTGTATGGAGTGTTTTCGTATACTTGTACCTGGCCTTTGTTATAATAAATCTCTGCCCATGCACCTAAACCATTCCTGTTATTTTTATTGCCAATAAACTTTATTTGTAAATACTTTGCATTAGTCTTGTTTTTAGTATTGGTTGTATTTTCATAAACAAAGGCTTTATCGTTTATATTATTTACAACCATATCCATATCACCATCATTATCCATATCTGCATAAATGGCACCATTAGAAAATGAAGCTGTTGACAAGCCCCATTTATCAGTTACATTTTCAAAAGTCACGTCACCGTTATTCCGGAAGGCATAGTTGTGCAATTTCACCTGCGGTATCTGGCTTAAGGTATATTCTTTGCTTGCAATGGTAGCCGATTCACGACGAAAAGCAATAAAATCATGATCTGTTACATCTCTTGGAAACCCATTGGTAACAATAATGTCCCTATTGCCATCATTGTCAAAATCAATAACAAGTGGAGTCCAACTCCAATCTGTTTCAGCAATGCCGGAAAAAAAACTTACGTCGCTAAATATAGGGTCACCGATTGAATCATTTTGTTTTAATGTCGGTCCTTGGTTCAATTGCAATGTATTTCTTACATACTGATACTGATATCCAAAATGATCACTGTTTTGATAGGTACGGTAATTGCTGGAATTCATCATCGTTTTTTTTCGATAATTGTCTTCCGGATTCATATCCAATTCTATCACATCCGAAAGGCCATCATTATTAATATCAATCACGTCAACACCCATTCCATTAGCTGATGTATGTTTGAAATAAGAAGTGACCTTATCTGTAAAAGTGCCATCATGATTGTTTATATAAAGAAGGTCGTTTGAAATAAAATCGTTTGTGACAAAAATATCTTTCCATCCGTCCTTGTTAAAATCAGAAATATTGACGCTGTGGCCATAACCTTCAATAGTAACACCGGCTTGTTTTGTTACGTCTGTAAATAATGGATGTTTTAAAGAATCATTCCAATCATTCCTGTATAATCTTCCTGTGCTTGGAAAAGAGCCATCTCTTATTATCGGACGAAATATTGATGGATTATTGCCCTTTATAATTTCATTGACCACTAAGTATACATCCAGGTCGCTGTCGTTATCGTAGTCAAAAAAAGCAGCCATGGTTGTATGGGTTGTATCATTTAGTCCATACTCTGCCGCCATTTCCTTAAAAACAGGAGCTCCATTCTTATCAGTTTGCTGATTGACATACAAAAGATTTTCTCGTTTGTGAGGATCGGGCAATATTGAAGCAGAAATATACAGATCCTGGCGGCCATCATTATTAATATCTATCACAGAAACGCCCCTGCCCCACTTGCCTTCACCACCGACATTGGCAATATCAGTGACATCTTCAAACTTAAAATTGCCTTTATTCACATATAAACAGTTAGCTACCTGGTTGCCTGAAAAATACAGATCCAGCAGGCCATCATTGTTGAAATCAGCTACGCCTACACCTCCACCGTTGTATATATTCGTGAGGTCAATAGGATTGACGGAATCATTTTCTACAATAGTGTTAGCGAAATCTATCCCGGAATGTTCAGAAGAGATTAAATGAAATAATTTTTTTTTATTTTGGCATGAAGTAAACCAAACGATCACAAAAACAGCCACTAACCAGTTTGTAACTTTCATTAAAAAACTGTTTGTACGGGTAAAAAAAGAGGCGAAGTAAATTTACTTCACCTCTTTAAAATTTATTAAATCAAACTAAAAAAGATTAATACCCGGGGTTTTGCTCTAATCTTATCGTACCATCAGAATTCATATTATCAATTTCGCCTTGTGGGATGGGCATATACTCATTTTTGCCTGCTGTAAAATTTGCGTTAGCCTTTAATGGTCTTAGCACTTTTTCCCTGGCAATATATGCGTTGATGGTTGGCGCAGCTATTCCCCACCTTACAAGATCGAAGAAGCGTTGCCCTTCCATTGCCAGTTCTAATCTTCTTTCAAACCGAATTGCCTTTATAGCATACTCCTGCGAAGGAAAAGAAGTATATAAACCTATTTTATAATTACCAGCAGGTGTGGTTTGGGTATTATATGTAGCAGTTGGTGCACTGTAGTCACTGTTTTTATAAACCCAGCCCGTCGGATCGGCGGCCCGGCTGCGAATCATATTTACATACTCCATTGCTTTAGGCAAATCATTTGCCTCCGCTGCACATTCTGCTGCCCATAGTATTACATCCGCAAAACGTATAATGTTCACATTGTTGGCAACGAGTTCTGTCGGGCCCCAATAAGCACTGCCTACATCAGTATATGCGTCCTTTTGAGAAGCTGCATATACATTTTTTTTGGGGCTGAGAACGCCATCGTTCACCGGGTTTCTTATCCACGCCTCGCCCGGGTGTAAACCCCAATCCAGGTAAGGAATACCCGGACGGCCCATAGTCAAATCAATCCTCGGATCTAAAGTGCCAGTATAGGGCGCACCAGCTGCAGGAATACTTGCCTGGGCACTAACATTTAAACCGGTATACCAAGTGTCTAATAAAGGAAGACCAGCCGCATCAGTTTTATAAGCATTGGCAAGATCCTGGGACGGATTATAAAAGCCGCAGCAGGCTCCGGGACCTCCGGTATAGGGAAAGTTTAGGATATCACCATAATTACCGTTTGGGTCACCTCCCCAATCTACAGAAGAACCGTCCTGAACAGAAGTTTGAGCTGCAAATACTGATTCAGCGCTATTTTTTTGTGCCGGATTAAAATTTGAATACTGATGAGGCATCAAAGCATATTTTGTCCCTCCGGCAGTTTTCCCATTAGCGATTATATCCTGCAAAATTGGATAGGCAGTGGAATACTTTTTTTGAAACATATAAACCTTTGCCAATAATGCCTTAGCTGCCCAAACATTTGCTCTTCCCGGTTCACCCGGCCAGCTATCAGGTAAATTGGCAACAGCAAATGATAAATCTTCTTCAATTCTGGGCCACGTATCTGCGGAATTGGTCACATTGATATTTGTAGCATCTACCGTTTCATCAGCATAAATTATTTTGTTGAATATCTTTTTTAACTCAAAATGATAAAACGCCCTTAAAAACCTGGCCTGCGCAGTAATGTCTGTTGCAAGATCCGTAGAGATGCCTGTTGCAATCGCTAAAGTTCTTAACACGTCATTGGAGCGCTGTGCACCTGCATAGCATGCAATCCATTTCTGAGGAAGTGCACTATTAGTTGGCGTCAAAGATACCCATTGCTCCATAGGGGCTGCCTCTGCGACATCCGTAGGATCTGATCCTTTGTAGGCGTCATCGCTTGTCACGCCACCAAAAATCCAGTTAGAGGCGCCTGAAGCAAAGCCGTCGCCTGCTGCCCCTTCCCCATCAACCATTGAATAGGCTCCTATTAGCAACCCCTGTACCCCTTTTTCAGTAGCTAATATGTCGGGATTTAAGGTCCCTAATGGAGGCTTGTCGAGGAATTTTTTACCACAAGCAATGATAACCGCAACGATCACAATGCTTGAAATAATGAAGAATTTATATTTCGTCTTTTTCATATCCTGAAAAATTAAAAATTAATGTTAAGCCCTACTAAAAAGGATGGTGTGTGCGGATAACTACCCTGGTCAATACCGAATTGATGGGTTCTAAAAATATTACCATTAGAATCCGGTTGAGTAGGCAATTCCGGATCCAGCCCTTCATATTTAGTAATGGTAAAGAGATTGGCAGCCTGAATATATACCCGCGAACGATCAATGCCATATTGTGAAAGCAGCTTAGACGGAAGAGTATAACCAATTTGCATTTGTTTGTTGCGTAAATAAGAACCCTTACTGATAAAATAACTATTCGCATACCCACTATTGTCAGTACTAAATCCACCGGTAGTACGCAACTTGGGTATTTTTGTATTTGTATTCGTCGGCGTCCATGAATTGATGGCAGCCTCCCTTCTGATACCCCCTTTAAAGAAGTCTGGAAAATCAGTAAAATACAGGGTGTTATTAAAGATATCATTGCCCACCGATCCAAAGAAAAATGCAGAAAAATCAAAGTTTTTATAACTGGCCGCAATGTTCAATCCATAGGTAAAGTCTGGATTGGGATTACCAATGAATGTTCTGTCATCGGCATCTATTTTACCATCATTATTCATATCCTGGTATTTGAACAGACCGGGCTCCTCATCTCCTTGTTGTGTCGGAGACTTTGCTATATCCGCATCATCCTGAAAAATACCAATCACCCTATATCCAAAGAATTCGCCGAATGCCCGACCTTCTACATGGCGCTGAAGCCTGTTGTTTCTAACTACGTCACCGTCACGATAAGCTAGACCAGGCAGGTCAACAATTTTATTTTTATAAGAAGTAAATATACCCGTAATATCTATTTTAAAATCCTTAGCTATAATGCCATGGTAGGTGGCATTAAAGTCTATTCCCGTATTCTGTATATCTCCGATATTCACAAGAGGAAGACCTGCATCGCCTCTTATTGGCGGGGCTGTAGCTATTCCGCCTTGCTCAAATAACAATCCGCTAACTTTCTTTTTATACCAATCCAGGGTCACATCAAGTTTATTATTAAATAAGACTACATCGAACCCCGCATTTGTGATAATATCTTCCTCCCAGGTGGTTGATTCATTACCAATATGGCTTTTATAAAAACCTACAAGGGGACCGGTGCTATTGCCCTGAAGGTCATAGGCTGACTTGCCCAACCTGGAACTATAAAGATCATAGGGATTATCGGAAAGAACGGCACCTGTTGAACCTAGTTTAGCCCAACTATAGCGCAACTTTAAGTCAGTAATAAATGATACACTTTTAAGGAAGGCCTCTTCAGAAATTCTCCAAGCAGCAGATACACCCGGAAAATAACCCCAACGCTGATCCTCAGCGAAGCCTGAAAAGCCATCCCTTCGTAAGCTGGCATTTACCAGGTATTTTCCGGCATAGCCATATTCTAACTTACCCATTTGTGACCATAAAGCGCTTTGATATGCGTTACCTGAATTCGCTTGGGTACCTGTACCTGCTTCAATTACCCAGAAATTAGGATCCTCTGAGAAATAATTACTTCTTGTAGCTCCTACGAACCGCCCATTACTTTTCACTGCTTCTGTTCCCACAAGAATTCTTACATTATGCTGACCGAATGCGTTACTATACGTCAATGTATTGGTAAAAGTCCAACTGTTATTATAACCTGCGTTTTCACCAAAAGAATTTGAACCTGTATTTCCTTCTGCATTTTCATAACCAACATAATTGAAATTGAAAGAATAATTATTATCCATAATGCCGCCAAAGCTGGTACGTGCGGTAAAATGTCTCAGGAAATCAACTTCAGCATATAGATTACCGGAAATGTTCCAATTATGATTACGATTATCTTTAGTGCGATATATATCCGCAAAAGGATTTCGGGCATTACCCAAACCAAGAGATTTGGTGCCGGCAAAATTTCCCATGATATCATAAACAGGAATAATAGCATCTTCACGATAAGCGGTTGTAAAAGGGCTGCCCTCACTTTGATTGCCAAAACGTGGGTTTTGTTTATAAAAAATATATGCATTTTCGCCAACGCGAATTTTATCCTTAATGACAAACTGTGTATTAGCCCTTATAGAATATCTTTTCAAATATTGGTATTTGAGAATGCCTTCCTGGTTAAGATAATTAACAGAAAAAAAGTAAGAGCTTTTATCAGAACCAGAGCTTACAGACAGATTATGGCTTTGCACTAAAGCATTCCGGGTAATTTCCTTATACCAGTCCGTTCCAATTTTATTGGCTCTTGTGATTTGGTTTGTATTTATGTCATAGGTAGCAGGGTCGGGACCGGCGCCAACCACTCCGGCAGGAGTAATGAAATCGGGGATAACCGGATTTGCTCCAGTTCCAAATTGTAAGTGACTGGGAATAGCAATCCCCGAATTTTTTTGTTGAAGCCAAATCGCATTTGCTTCCTCTTGTGTGTTGGCCATGTCGTATCCTTTGCCACGGGTTGTTGTACCGACATACGCATCATAGCTTACCTTGGCTCTTCCACTTCTACCTTTTTTAGTTGTAATAATGATAACTCCATTTGAACCTGCAACTCCGTAAATCGCGGCTGCCGCATCTTTCAATACTTGTACGGACTCAATATCGTTAGCATTAATATCATGAAGATTACTTCTTACACCATCAACAATTACGAGAGGTGCGTTATTACCGGCAAATGAGGTTATTCCTCTGATACGAATATCACTTGCACCACCAGGTTGCGCGGAACTGATAACAGTGACTCCGGATGCACGACCTTGCAAGGCTTCCTCACCGGTTCCCACAGGTGTCTGTTTCATGTCTGCTACGTTCACTACCGATACAGAACCAGTAATGTCTTTTTTGCGCTGAGCAGTATAACCTGTTACCACCACTTCAGTAAGGCCACCAGTTGTTTCTTTCAATTGTACCGATACATTGGAACTGTTGGTGATGTCAACTTCCATGCTTTCATAACCAACCGATGAAATAACCAGGGTTTTTCTGCCGGAAGGAACGCCAATTGTGAACATACCTTCCGCATTGGTTGTGGTACCTATCTTGGTTCCTTTCACAAGAACACTTGCTCCAACGATAGGCTGAGCTTGGGTTGTACCGCTCACTTTACCGGTAACAGTGGTTTGAGCCGAAATCGAGTGGATAATAAAAAAGAGCAGAAAAAGGCAGAGGATTTTTTGTAATGGAGGTCTGCCAGTCTGAACGAGATTTAGTTGTCTTTTCATACAGCAGTTTAGTTTTTAAATTAGAAATTATGATAAGCATCACAGAAGGAAGTAGTGTGGTAGCGAGGTATAATTTACCAGGAGAAGACTGAGTAGAAAAGGACAGAGTTGCTGTCTTTGCCGAAATAAATTTGGCTAACATAAGCAGAGCAATCTTTTAGTGTGTTAACCGAAAATCTGAAATCGTCAAACTGAAGTTACTGTAATTTCAGCAAAAACCGTGATACTTTCTTAACAATGTTTTGGCAAAATCCTATTCATTTAAAAAAGGAGGGTCGATAAAAAGTTTATTAGTGTGAAGTTACCAGCATTATTGATCTGCTATTTGAACAGTCATAACATTCTGTCAAACAAACCATATCATAATAATATACCATCATCGATCTGGAATGGCGTATTATTATACAGATATATCAAAATTCACCTGAAGTTTTTTCATCAGGATTTTAATAGCCTGATAATGTTTTTCGCTAACCGGCCAAACCGGCAGCCTGAACGTATTTTTACAAAGCCCCATCTCATTTAAATAAGCTTTTACTCCACTTGGGCTGCCTTCGGCAAACATGGATGTAATGATGTCGGTGTATTTATAATGTAGTTTACGGGCTTCACCAAAATTGCCAGCAAGGCAAAATCTGACCATATCCGAATAATCTTTCGGATAGGCATTGGCAACAACAGATACCAATCCTTCTGCGCCTGCGGCTATCATTTGCAGTGTAACAGGATCATCACCGCTGATGACCATGAAATCGGCAGGTTTGTATTTTATTATTTGATTGATCTGTTCAAAATTGCTGCTGGCTTCCTTAGTAGCAAAAATGTTTTTGCATTCATGTGCAATGCGCAATTGTGTATCGGCTGTTACGTTCATGCCGGTACGGGATGGCACATTGTACATCATGATGGGAAGCGGCGTCGCATCATTCAGTGCTTTGTAATGCTGGAATAATCCTTCCTGGTTGGGTTTATTATAATATGGAGATACGGAAAGAATGGCGTCATAACCTTTCAGATCAAAACTTCTGAAATCTTCAATCACTGCTCTTGTATCATTTCCACCAATACCTGCTACCAGCGGCAAACGCCCTGCAACCGTTTCTGCTACAAAAGAAAAAACCTGCTGCTTTTCTATTCCATGTACTGTTGCACTTTCACCGGTGGTACCTAATACGACGAGATACTCGACCTTACCTTCAATCCAAAACTCAATAAGTTTTTTAAAACTATTCCAGTCAATTGATCCATCTTCATTAAAGGGAGTAACAATAGCAATACCTGTTCCAGTGAATTTTTCCCGAAGCAACATGAGTGATTTTTGATTTTAAATTTTTAATTTTTGATTTATAAAAACTGCTGTTATTATTATTTGCTGAATAACGAACAAAACGTTGAAGAGTGCGACGCAACGGAAGATGCCATGAAAAACTTTTGCTGGAAAAATGAAACTACTCAACAATGGTTCATCA
>Ga0187893_10008349_pt1 | contig 16367 bp, 10 predicted proteins | sample MA1701074metaG_FD_139574 | JGI IMG/M metagenome (GOLD analysis project Ga0187893, IMG submission 139574) | White microbial mat communities from a basaltic lava cave in the Kipuka Kanohina Cave System on the Island of Hawaii, USA - MA170107-4 metaG ...
CCCAGTTCTTATCCTGGACCTTCGGCAGTGAGGGACGCTGGAGTTTGCGGAATGACCACCAGGCGGGCTCCGAACCTGGCCGACCGGTCGCCGCCGTTTGAACCCAATTGGCACCTGCATTAATCCACTTCCTCAGACTGGCGAGTTCCTCCGCAGACAACCGAGCCCGGCCGGGCGGCATCTTCAGCTCTCCACTGTGCGCGGCAGCCTGGAAGAGGAGGCTTTCCTCCGCTTTGCCTGGGACAACGGCAGGTCCGCGAGTGCCTCCTTGCAGGACTGTTTCCCTTTGTCTCAGATCCAGGTTAGACATCCGTGGCTCGCCATGACAGGCCACGCAGTTCTCTTGCAACACCGCGATCGCGGCCTCTTCCACACCGGACCACGGTTGTGGGAAAACGCTTGTTTGGAAGACCCAAAGCAGCGTCAGAAAGACGGGACATCTCGCGAAGCGTCCTTTACAAAAAGTGCCGAAGCAGCTCATGAATATGTCAAGCGTTTCCGGCCAGCAGAATGGTTTGATCAAAGCCATTCGACGTCCACACAGAATACGATCATCCGCTTAGTGTTTTTAGGTAGTCTCGATCCCACGCGAATTCGTTGTCCTCGAAAAAGCTCTCCGGCAACACAAAATCGCTGAGCTTATGAATGGCACGTTGAATATGTTTCTGGCCGCGATTCAACACAAAGACACCATGACCTGGAAAAAGTGCGTCCACATTCAGATCAGCTAGCTTGACGATATCGCGCCGATAATCTTCTAGACTGCATCCTTCCAAATTCAGCAGACCAATCTTTCCGGCATAGAAAACTGTATCTCCCGTGAAAAGGCATTGAGTCGAATCGTCTTCGAAGAGGAAACAGGTTGAATCTTTCGTGTGTCCCTGGACCTGAATCATTCTGAGCTCAACATCTCCGATCTTGATTCGCTCGCCGTCTGAAAAAGTCGCGTCAGGTACACAGGACTGAGGCACGAATCCGGAGGGGTAACGTCGAAACTTGAGGTTTATGCGGATGCCTGGGTCATCGTCTACGTTAGCCATCGAACTCGCCCCGAGTGAGGAAACCCAAATACATGCTTTTGTCCGTTTCCGGATGGCTTCCGAGCCGCCCCAGTGACCGATATGCGAGTGTGTAACTAGAACGTGGGCGAGCTTCTCGATGTTGAATCCTGATTGGGTTATGTTCGAAAGGACTTCCTCTGCACCCAATCCCAAGCCACAATCCACGAGCGCGAGTTCAGAGCCACAGTCGATCAGATAGCAGTTACAGTCTAAGGGATGACTCAGCCCGAACTGCTCACTTCCGACGAGATGCGTGCGTTTGGTGAGACGCATGACTTGGTGTAACCCTCCGTTGATCTAGAACTGTTGGCCGCTCCACTCGCTCGACTCCAATCCGATTGTTCGGTAGGTGGGAAGTTCCGGCGTTTCCCGATCAGAAGGTAGCAAGCGGATTGACTGGAGAACCGGTTCCTCCATCCACTGCCAGCGGAGCTACGGTCAAGAGGAAGTCCCACCGCTTGCGTTTTTCACAAGACTTGCTCAATTCCTCAAAGTCACAGTTGTCCAGGATCGGAACGCCCATGGCAATCATGATGACCTGGTGAACCGGCATGCGTACTCCGTCCACGCCGGAGGGCATCACGTCCGATGCCAAATCGCTGCCGAGCACGGATATGTCGCGCTTTTTTAACCAGGGGAGACAGGAAGCGTGGAGCCCGGCAGAGTCCTGTTCCACATCCCAGGGACCCTGGTCTGCCCTTCTGGCCCACCGTCCAGTGCGAATAAGCAAAGCATCGCCACTCGTAACTTTTACTCCGGTTTTCTTTTCCCATGCTTCCAGTTGATCAGGGTAGACAGCCTGGGCCCCTTTGAGAAAGTTAACACCTAGCAGACTCGGAAGATCAACCAAGACGCCACGGGTGAAGATTCCGTTCTTTGCCTGGATCACCGACAGTTTTGAAGCGCCTCGGGCAGTGACCTCCTGCTGACTGAAGCCATTGTACATTCTACCCTGGTAAAAGAGATGACACAGCGCGTCTAAGTGGGTCTGCGTGTATCCGTGATATTGAATCGAGTAGACATCGGATGAGGATTCAGAAGTTGCCTGGATCCCTGTCTCCACCATTCGATGGCCGAAGGGTTCCGAATTCTCTTCCTTAGTTTTGATAGCATTGTGCGCAAGCGAGATACTAACTCCCTCCTTTACCAGAGAGGCAGCCGCCCGCCGTTTTGCAGGGGTGACCAGGTTAAGCGCGCCGAGCTCATCCATCTTGCCCCACCGCCCCCAATTCGACAGTGAGCTCATCATCTGATCGATGTCTTTCTTGGTAAGAACCGGTTTTTCTGACAGACCCATGGCATCAACCCCGCTCATGATTGAAGCGGCCAGTATTAGCGAGACCACCGAGCCTCTTGTCCACGATTTCATCGTCACCTCTCAGTTTTTCCCACGTATTTAGGTTCTTACGAGCAAGCATCCCGTTCAGGTTGGTTCTGGAGGACCCTGGAGGAGACTTTCGATGAGTACCAAGAGCGCAGAGTGATTCCCTTTGTACTAACGTATGACCCGGCACCAGAGTCGAAAGCCGGTCCAACAACCGTGGCGACGAACATGCAATGCAAACCACGGCCGGCATACCCCGTTATACCTCGGGAACGAGATTCTTCAAGATCTCGATGACTTCAAAGATCCACCCACTCGGAGCCCGGAAGAATGCCACTCTTCGCTGTCCGAATCCCGCTGAAACGACCGTCACATCACCAATGAGGCTCGCATCACTCGAGAGTGCTCGTTCGACGTCCTCATCGAAACGGTCGCTCCGATACACGACATGTGCGATGCCGAATGGAAGTTCCTGCTCTAGCAGTCGCTCGTACACCATCTTTTCCGCAAGGTGCAAGTACTTGTCGCCCATACGGACGAGGGGGATACGATAACGCTCTCCGTCCAACTCTAGGGTCTCGTCGAGAACGATGGAATTGCCCAAACTCCGGTGAAAAGCCAGTTCACGTTCCAAGTCGGGCACCTTGATGCCAATTGTCCAAAGGCCGTTGAGCATGGTTACTCCTGTCGGTCCCGCTTTACGTGGGTTCGGCGAATTCTCCGGACTTCCGGGACATTCATCCACAAGTCCATCAACTCATAAAGGTTTCCATGCTCTGCTGCCACACTGCTGATCCGGCCGGTCTTCCTTTCCAGCGCGAGCGCCCGCACCATTGCATTGGCGGCAACGCCGAGCATGGTAGTGGGCTCTATCTGCAGCTGGTACCCCAGTCCGTAAAGTTCGTCGACCGTGAGTTCCATCATATCTGACGCGTACTGGACTCTGTCCTGGTTGATCTCTGTGCCGAGCGTGCGAATGGTCATCATCGGCCCCTGTACTTGGGTGCGAAAGAACCGAGCGTGTTCCTTGGTCCAGCAAATTGCGAAGATGGCGTCGGCTCCTGCGGCTTGGTATGCCTGAGCTCGACGCAACCAGTCACGTCGACGCGACTCTTCATCTTGATGCACTTTCGCCACATAGGTTCCTGGACGACCAATTACCATGAAGCGCGGATCGAGCTTCTCACCGGCCATGGCTCGAATCTTGTCGGCGGTCTCCTCCATCGATTCCAGTGCCATCACATGTGGGGGAATGAAGGGACACTTATAGGGCAGGCCGTAGTCGTCAATATGGACTCCAGCGACCCCCGCCCTTTCGAACTCATGCATCCAAAAAACCGACGCATACGGTTCACCGAAGCCTTGCTCGAAGTCGACAACGATGGGGAGCTGGATCGAACGTCGAATCTTCCGACAGGTCGCGAGGATCTCATCTGGAGTGATCACCCCGATATCTGGCTGGCCATTGACAAAAGCCATCTGCAACGATTGCACGCCGACGGCGTCAAAGCCTGCTCTCTCAGCGATCTTTGCCGACAGGACGTCATGCACACCCATAATCCAAATCGGCTTGTTTTCACCCAACAGCGGTTTCAGAAAGGGGATGTCCATTCGAGGTCATTACCAATGCCTGACTCGAACTTTCTGGCCTGTTCGATGCGACTCATAAACGGCCTCCACGACCGAGAGCGTGGCGAGACCGTCCCTTCCGGAAACCTCAGGTTGAGTCCTGGTCAGGATGCACTGGATGAAGTGGTCCATCTGTCGTCGAAACATAAAGGTTTCATTGGTTCCGGGAGACTGCGGTCCTCCTGGGCATCGTTTAGGCTCGGGCAATTCCACCTGATACCAGCCGCGATCGGAGCTTCGTCCCCCGTCCAACGACCACACCATCAATCGACCATGTTCGGGAGAGTCCCAAGGTAAGAAATCAAAAGTGACTTGACCCTGAGTTCCGAATAGATATCCAAATTCCGACCACTCACCGATGCCTGAACCGAGGTGCAGGATAGGAGAAAGTCCTCTGCCTACGGTGCCGGTGTTGAAGACTCCGACTGCACCGTTTGCGAAGCGCATTAGCACGCTACCGAAGTCCTCCCAGAGGCCAATCTCTGGCCGCTGCAGGTAATCCCGAGAAACGTTCTGAACTTCGGCACACACGGTTTCGACTTCAGATCCGGTCCACCAGCGCCAAAGGTCCACATAGTGTGGCAAATGGTCTTGCAGAATGCCGCCTCCGACGGACTGATCCTGCCAACGCCACAGGTAGCTCTCGCGATAGCCCTCAGGAATCAAGCGATCCGGCGCTAGCTTGACACTGGCTCCCCAGTGGACAGTGAGGTAGAAGACCTGTCCCAGACGCCCCTCTTCAATCATTTGTCGAATCTTTTCACAGGCCAGACTGAACCGCTTCTCGTGACCGAGCATCAAGCAAATCCCGTGCTTTTTCGCCGTCGCGGCGATCTCCTCAGACTCCGCCACGGTGCGGGCCATCGGCTTTTCCAACAAGATGTGTTTTCCACGGGTCGCAGCGGCGACGGAAATTTCATGGTGCAGCGCGGGAGGGACGCAGATAGAAACCGCATCAACATCCGGTTGAGCCAAAACCTCACGATAGTCTGTGCATGCTGTTCGGACCTGGAACCTTGCCTGAGCCTGTGCGGCTCGCTCCACGTTAGGATCACAGACCGCAGTCAACTCGGCCTGAGGGTGTTCCCAGATCCAGGGAAGATGTCCGATCCAGGCTGCCGTGCCACAGCCAATGACGGCGATTCTGACCCTCTGTTTCTTGTCTGCCATTTCACGGTTTCGGGTTGAGCAACGCGCCAGTTGCCCCAGTAGATCTTTGGTATTGCTTTAACGATAAACTGCAAGGCCCCGCAAGTGTCAAGCAGTTTCTCTCTCACCTTCCTTGTCATGTTCCAAGCTGCCACCGCGCTAAAGCCTCTTCGGCGGTGCTGGCGCTCGTCATGACAGCAGGGCTACCAAAAGATAATGTTCAGAACAACCATGAGAAGAGCAGCGCCTGAGGCCATTGCCCAAGGAGTAGCGTACCAGCGCTGCGGCTTTTGATCCGGATCATGCCATGTCAATCTCACGATGCTGGCAGTCTGATTCGGTGACTGAAATAAGCTAGCGGCCATGGCAGTCGCTATATTGGCGAAGAACCCGTAGGCAGCACCATAAAAGTCCATCGCCAACGTGCTGCCATAGTTAAGGTAACCAACCTCGTAGAGGACGTAGTGGCCAATAGTGACCAGGATGCCCGACAGCATTCCCAAGAAGGCAGCAGTCCCCCGCACACTGCGAGTGGAGATACCGAGAACAAAAGTGGCAAACGGCGCTCCCACAAAGATGGCGGAAAGCAACGCCCAATAGTCAAACATGTTCGTGAAGCGGCGAGCCGAATAGGCCGTGGCAATCGATATTAGAATCCCAATCACGGTCACTGCACGCCCAACCATTAGGTAGTGCCGGTCTTCACGTCCACGGGCAATGTGGTTTTGATAAATGTCGTACGTCCAAACGGTATTGAAAGCCGTCACATTTCCAGCCATGCCCGACATAAAGCTGGATAACAGGGCTGTCATGCCAAGCCCCAGAAGACCTTCGGGATAGTAGTGGAGAAACATCAGGGGCAACGCCATGTTGTAGTTGTCCTGCAACCTATCAGGAATGACGGCCAAGGCTGCCAGACCCGGTATGACCGTAAGGAAAGGGAACAGCATCTTTGGAAACGCTGCAATCAGCGGCGTCTTCTTCGCAGCGTCAAGGCTCTTGGCAGCCAGGGCCCGCTGGATGACCAGGAAATCTGTAGACCAGTAGGCAAAGCTCGCCAGCATGAGTCCGACGAAAATTGCAAAGAATCCTCCTCCAAAAGGAGTGCCCTCGGGGTGCAGGACAGGGACCCATGTATGTCGCATGTTTTCGGGAACACGGGAGAGCAGGCCCGACAGGCCTCCCGTGGAGTGGAGCGCCATCACGGACAGGGGAAAGATTCCCACGACCATGAGAAAGAGCTGCAGCACTTCGGTATAGATCGAGGCGCGCAGTCCCCCAAGAAAAACATAAAACAAGACTGTTCCGGCAGAAACCCATATGGAAAAAGTCAGGGACCACTGGAATAACGCAGCAAAAACGATCGCAAGTCCATACAGACTCAGCCCCGAGGTAAAGATGGTAAGGAATGCAAAGCTGAGCGCATTCAGCAGGCGGCACTTTTCGTCAAAGCGAACCCGCAGAAACTCCGGAACGCTCCGTACCCTGCTGTTGTAGAAAATGGGTACCATCACTAGACCAGAAAAAATCATGGCAGGTACCGAACCGATCCAATACAGCTGATTCGTAAACATGCCGTACTTAGCTCCATTGGCGGCAAAGCCCATCAATTCAAAAGAACCCAGATTGGCAGCCATAAAGGCCAGACCCGTGACCCACGCAGGCAGGGAGCGGCCGGACAGAAAGAAGTCATGGCTCGTGTGCACTGAGCGTTTCGTCCGAAAGCCGATGTAGATCACGACCCCGAAATAAAAGATGAGAATCGCGTAGTCGACGGTATGCATGGCAGGAGGGTTTAACGATACACAGGCTCAGGCAGGCGCGCTAGTAAAATTTTCCCCTGGTTACCGGAGGCGCACCTTGCCCGCCTGATCAGGAATGCTCGGGAAAAGGCCGTCCACCTTGGGACTTCGGGACCGGCAAGACTTTTCATGATTTGGGGAAACCGGTTGAGGCTGCCCAAGGAAGTTCCGCACGGAAAGCCGTACAGTTTCAACAAGTCATTTCCATCACAGTTCCCAGTCGATTTTCTTGCCAAGTTCCGCAGAATAAGTTTATCGTTAAACACTATCGTTGCTGAGTTCGAAGAGGACGCGAAAATGCAGGGAGAGTGGCTTCGGTGCAAGACTGCGCTGATTACAGAAGCCAGCATTAGACTTAGGACTGACTAGGAATTGCTCGCGCGCTGGCTCTGAGAGAATTCCTTGCGACTTTTAGCACCGACATGGCGAAGTCCCATCATGGCGATCGCGATCGCATAAGACCTCAGGAGTCAAATAGTGAGACTAAAAGATAGGGTAGTTGTCATAACTGGAGCCGCTTCCGGAATTGGAAGATCGACCGCGTTGCTGATGGCTCAAGAGGGAGCCGTGCAATTTCTCATGGACATCGATGAACCAGGCTTGCGGGAGACCCTCAAACAACTGCGCACGGGAAAGGAGCGAACCTACCTGCTCAAGGTTGACGTCAGCGAGGAAGGTGAGATTCGACATGCATTCGAGACCGTGACCCAGAGCACGAAAAGACTCGACGTGTTGGTTTGTAACGCCGGCGTGGTTAGAGTGGGTCCGATTGAGGATTTTCCGGAAGAAGACTTTGATCTCTTGATTCGTGTCAATCTGAAAGGCACACAAAATTGCTGCAAGCATGCCATTCCCTATTTCAAAAGACAAAGAGCGGGTTCGATCATCACCTTCGCCTCGGTTGCCGCTCATGTAGGTCAGGCTCAGCATGCCCACTACTGCTCGACGAAGGCAGCCATTCTGGGATTCACGCGTGCCCTTGCTCTGGATCTCGCTCCTTGGGGGATTCGGGTTAATAGCATCTCGCCAGGTGCGACTGATACTCCGATGTTGAGAAGAGACGTGGCGAGGCAGGCGATGACACGAGGTATTGCTGAGTCGATGGTTCGTAAGGAGTTTGAGGTAGAAGGAGTCATGGGAAGGTGGGCGAATCCTCACGAGATTGCATCGGGCGTGCTGTTCCTGGCAAGTGATGACTCGTCCTATATGACAGGGGCAGATCTGCGATTGGACGGTGGGTGGACTGCGAGATAGGCGTGAGCATTGTTCATGCGGCCTTCGATTAAACCTGAGCCGTGGGGCTCGCTGACACTTCAAATCCTCGGAGTGCGATACGATATTCTGGAGTGCAGCCCTGCCATCGTGTGCCGGTGATCTCGACAGCCACCCCCTCCTGCTCTAAGCTTATTCAAGCGCCAAGGCTTAAGCATTTCTACCACCTCGATACTATTTGGATATCGATTTGCTTGATTAAAGTTTATCGTTCAACTTATGCAGCTCGAATCTTTGAGTCGTGCTGAAACCTAAATGGGTTGTCGTTTCCTCGTGGTGTGAGTTTATCGTTAAACTTTTTTCTTGACACTGCTGTGTCAGTCAGGAATACTCTGCCGCATCTACCGACGAATTTGATTGGCGTGAGTTCCTGTTGTGCACAAAAGTCCTTGGGCCTCTCGCCGAAAAAAGGCAGAAAGTCTGATTGCTTTTCCCAACTGGGTCATGCTGCTGGATAAATAGGTCTGAACCATCATTAAGACGAGGAAAGAGGGGGTAACGAAATGGAGAGGCTAAGGGCTTTTGGGACTTTTATCGCATTGGCGTTCCTGCTTGTTTCAAACAGTACCTCCGCGTTTGGCCAGGGAGCTGCCTATATCACGGGCTACGTGCAGGATCAGAGTCAAGCCACAGTTCCCAATGCAACAATCGTGATAACCAACGAAGCGACGAGCGCGTCAACGACTGTCAAATCCAACGAAGTCGGCTCATACCGTTCGCCTACTTTGCAACCAGGTACCTACAGCATTACCGTTGAAGCCAGCGGATTCAAGAGACTGGTGCGAACCGGTATCGTGCTTTCGCTCGGACAACCTTTGGGATTGGACTTGAAACTGGAACTTGGCGAAGTTGGTACGGAAGTGAAGGTAACGGCCGAAGCGCCTCTTCTGCGAACGCAAGACGCTGGCTTGGGCCAGTCTGTGGAGTACAAGGCCGTACAGAACCTGCCTCTTTTTAACCGCAATGCCGGCGTGATGGTATCGCTCACACCCGGCGTTCGCTATCTGGGGGAGGACTTTATCTCCTATGGTGCCTCGCGCTTCAATGGAGGCGGCATGGGCAACGTCAATGTCCAGGTGAACGGAGCCAACGTTGACAGCGACCGAACCGATGTGAACCAGATGACTTTCAATCCTTCGGTGGAATCGCTCAGCGAAGTTCGCGTTGTTCAGAATAGTTACACCGCAGAGTTTGGACAGGATGTGGGCATGTTGGTCCAGATGCAGACGAAATCGGGAACCAACTCGCTGCATGGCAATGTTTACGAGTACTTCCGAAATGAAGCGCTCGACACGTATAACGGATTTTCTAGAACGAAGCCGCTGGATCGTCAGCACATTTTCGGCGGATCGGCGGGTGGACCCATTATGAAGAACAAGCTTTTTTTCTTCAGCAACATAGAGGGTCAGAAACAGTCCAATCCTGTCGGAACGTTGCTCACAAACCCAACTCGAGCCATGAAGGCGGGGGATTTTAGTGGTCTGCGCAATTCCGCGGGCGCCCTCGTTCCCATCTATGACCCCGCGACCACCCGGACCGATCCAGCGACCGGAAACATCATAAGAGATCAGTTCCCAGGAAACATTATTCCTGCTAATAGATTTGATCCCGTTGCTGTGAATGTTTTGAAACTGATTCCCGATCCTAATCTTCCAGGAAGTATCACGGGAGCGAATAATCAGACCGGTACCCTGTCTATCACGAATGACAAATGGAGAGCCGTTTCAAAATTCGATTGGATCGTTGGCGACAACGACAAGGTGGCCGTATCGTGGTTTATCGATAACACGCGGGTGAACAACCCTGGCTTTAACGAATATCCGACAAAAGCAGTGGCACCCCCAGTAATCGGAGGATTTGGCTTTAATTTCCAGACCCAAGTTTTTCATTTCGAGGAGACCCACACGTTTTCGCCATCGGTCTTTATGGTGTCAGCTTTTGAGTTTCGCCCCCGACGCATTTCAAGGGACGGACCGGCAATTGATCCTGATGCTAGGTGGGCCACCACCCTGGGAATCAAAAACTTTGCTGGGGCACGATTGCCAGAGTCTTTCGGAGGCGATTTGGGATTTCCCTCTTTCTCTTTTGACTCCTATGCGAGCGCCGGACCTGGAAGTCTAAAGTTCCAGGAAGACCCTATCAACGAATACAACTATTCGCAGAACATTACGTACCTCAAGGGAAAGCACACGTTTAAGATGGGAGGCGGCACGCAGAAAAGTACGCACGGTGCTCCGGATCAGGGCTTGCCAACGGGCACTTTCAATTTCGGGATCAGGCCGACATCACTTCCAGGCGTCGGAAATAGCGGGAATGCCATCGCATCCTTCTTGCTAGGTGCCGTCAACAGCGCGAGTACTTCGCTGGGCCCACTGCAGATCTGGCGTGAGTGGTACTATAACGCGTTTGTTCAGGACGACTGGAAAGTCATGCCCAAGCTGACAATCAATCTTGGACTTCGCTGGGATATCGATGCGCCTGTTAAAGAGGACAACGATAACGGCAATGGGTTTGATCCTTTCAAGATCAATCCCGTATCGGGCACACCGGGAATCGTTACTTTCCTCGGACAAGACGGGAATGGGAGAAGCTTTTACAACACTAATTACAAGCGCCTTGCGCCCCGTTTTGGATTCGCCTATCAAGCCAGCGACAAGATGGTGATCCGTGGGGGCTACGGCATTTTCAACACCAGTCCCATTCTGGGAGCCAATCGCCGAGCGCCGAATCTAGGATTTACGACCAGTGCCAGTTTCAGTTCCCCGGACGGCGGACTCACGCCCGCCTTCATGTTGAGAAATGGGTTCCCGGACTATCCTCTTGGAGGTGACAGGACGAAACTTACCCCAGGGTTTGGGGCTGTTCCGGTCGGACAGGCGCCCACATCCAGCGTGACTTATCTGACGAAGGACTGGAAGTTTGGCTACGCTCAAAACTTCAACTTGTCCATCCAACGAGAAATGCCTTGGAACACGGTCTTGGAACTGGCAGCACAGGGTGTTCTTGGCCGCAATCTTTCCGTATTTCGGCAGCGTAATGAGGTCGACCCCCGGTTCTGGGGGCTGTCTGGTAGCAACCAGACTCGCCGGCCGTACCCCCAGTTTAACGCGGTAACACAGAGCAAGTCGCAGGAGGGCACGACGAATTATTACGCTGGAACAGTGCGATTTGAGAAACGCTTTTCAACTGGGCTAAGTCTGATCAGCAACTACGCCTGGAGCAAATCTATTGGCTTCACAGGAGGTTCGATATATTTTCCGCAGCTTACCCGTGGCCCAGCCCTCTATGATGAGAGCAACAATCCCACTGGCCAAGCCTACCATCAGGGGCTGATCAGTTGGGTGTACGATCTGCCGTGGGGACCTGGAAAGGGACGCCTAACGTCCGGTCCAGTGTCCAAGGTTCTTGGCGGCTGGTCGATCAGCGGTATAGCAACTCTGCGGGGTGGCAGACCGTTCGACATTTCTTCAGGAACAGACTCCTTGAATGGCAATAGCCCCCTGAATGGAAGAGTCAACCTCATTGGCGATCCCAAGCTGGACAATCCTACTCCAGACAGGTGGTTTAATACGGCTGCATTTGCGACTCCCGCCACAGGCACCATTGGGACGTTCTGTTGTGGTCTGCTGGAGTCTCCTGCCAACCGGCAACTGAACCTGGCCATTGCCAAAACCACCAGTGTCAACGAGCGGTGGGCCATTAAGTTTAATGCAGAGTTCTTCAACTTCACGAACTCACCGCAGTGGGGCATCCCAGATACCAACTTGAGGAGCCCCAATTTTGGTAGAATAACCGGTGCTTTAGCAGAAGGTGCCAACTCTAATCGACCGGAAGTTGGAGCTCGGATTGTTCAGCTGGGCCTGAAGATAGAATTTTGAACCATCGGTTTTCCGCTATTTGTTAAGAACCCACTTGAGGGCCAGGGCTCAGGCTAGTCAATTGAGCGCTGGCCCTTTTTCTTTGACGAATCCTCTCTCACTTGCAAGATGAAAGTGAGTGAAAACTGGGGCTATACTTAGACTACAGATAGACGTTGATGCTCACTCTCATGGTTTCTTGCAGCAACGACCGAGTTCGAATAAGTCGTATATCGATATTATCATTGCCGCTTTTTCTTGTTCTTCTGCGGTTGGTTCCGGCAGAAGATTCGCCGCGGGACCTGGAGCTTCTTTTTGAAGCGGCGAAGAAGAACCCCTCCTCAGCCGAGGCCCACCACGCGCTGGGAACAGCTCTCGGAGAGAAAGGTCGACTAGTAGAGGCGACGCAGGAACTTGAAGTGGCCATTAAACTTAAACCTGATTATGCAGAAGCACTTTACAACCTCGGCCTGACCTATGTCAGCCGCGCAAAAGCTCTTCGTACCGCAGATTCGGACGCGTTCTCTGCCTTCCAGAACAAGGCTTTTTTGGTGTTTCAGAAAGCGTTGGTTCTAAAACCCAGTTTGCCCAACATCCACACGCATCTGGGCTTGGTGTGTCGAGAACTGGGAAGTCAGCAAGCCGCTTTGGAACATTTTCGGAGTGCCATTGAACTAAGTCCCCAATCTGCCGAGGCCTTCAATAATCTGGGAACAACTCTCGCAAACTCAGAAAACTTTAAGGAGGCTATCCCGGCCTTTCGAAGGGCGACAGAGCTCGATCCAACCTTGACTACGGCTCACTTGAATCTCGGGAATGCAGTACAGCATCTGGGGAACAATCCTGGAGTTGTTGAGGAGTGGCGCCTCCTCGTTGCAGAGCGGCCAGACTCTGCCGTGGCCAGAGTGCATCTCGGGCATGCCCTTCAGTTTAGCGACCGATTTGATGAAGCGGCTAAGGAACTCCAGAGAGCTGTGACCTTGGCGCCTGACTTGGCAATCGCACATTACTATCTTGGACAGGTCTTGCGCGAACTTGGTGACGTCCCAGGATCTTCCTATCATCTAGGTTTGGCGGTCCATCTGAATCCCGGGAATTCTGAATTCTTAGCGGAAGCGGCTCTCGTTGACCTACAACAAAACAATCTCAAAGTGGCGATTGACCGTTTACGCAAGTCAATCAAATTGAATGCGAGGAACGCACGCGCACACTATTCACTGGCTAAAGCTTTGCAGAAGGCTGGCAACACGACCGAGGCAGCAGAGTATTTTCAAAAGGCCGAGACTTTGAATAGGACAAAACTCAATCTCGAAACAGCCACGCTTCATGTACAGAATGGAATCAAGCATCTTGAAAACAAAAAACTGGACCAAGCGATTCAGTTTTTTCAGGACGCACTGAGCGCGAAACCGAATTTCCCGGAAGCGTATTTTTACCTGGCAATCGCTCTTGCCCAGAATGGCCAGGGGGTTCAAGCGATTCATGCGTTCCAGGTCGCCTTGAAACAACGACCCTACAACGGCGAGATTCATTACAATTATGGAATTGCCCTTCGGCAGATGGGCAAGACGGAGGAGGCGATCCACGCTTTTCGTCAGGCAGTCCATTGGAATCCTCGAGATGGACTGGCTCATTGCGCCCTTGGAAAGACTCTCCAACAGCAGGGAGAAAGCGCAGAAGGCAATCACGAAATCAAGAAAGCTCGTGAACTAGGAAGCTGTCTCCCCCCCTCATGAAATCCATTACAGCCTCCAGAGTCACAAGGACTCCGCTCAGGCCGGCACTAATCGCCTGTTTTGGAAGTCTCCTGATTTTGCTCTCTTCAATCAAACAGAGTCAGACTCCTTTCGGCGAGTTGGTAGATGTCGCCAGTGAGTCAGGGCTGACGGACCTGATTGTTTGCGGAGGGAGCCAAAGCAAGAAATACATTCTTGAAACCCTGGGAAGCGGGGTCGCTCTTTTTGACTATGACCGAGACGGTCTTCTCGATGCGTTCTTCGTGAATGCAAGCAGGCTAGAAGGCTTTGCTTCCGGCCAGGCTCCCACTCATCATCTCTACCGTAATCTTGGCAAAGGAAAATTCGTGGATGTGGCCAAGGCAGCTGGTTTGGCGGCGAGTGGTTGGGGACAGGGTGTCTGCGTCGGCGATTACGACAACGATGGCTTCGACGACATCTTCATTACTTATTATGGCCACAACACTCTCTATCGCAATCAAGGGAACGGGACTTTCGGTGATATCACAAGAGAAGCTGGTCTCTATTCGGGAGCGGTTCGGTGGGGAACAGGCTGTGCCTTTTTAGACTACGATAATGACTCGCACCTGGACCTCTTTGTTGCAAACTATGTTGGATTCGATCCCGAAAACACACCATTGCCAGGCAGTAACAATAACTGTGTTTGGCGTGGGATTCCCGTTATGTGTGGTCCCCGCGGACTAAAGGCCGAGACGAATCTTCTCTACCATAACAACCGAGACGGAACCTTCAGTGACAAGAGCGAGAGCTCAGGGATCCTCAAGCCGGGAGGACGTTATGCTCTTTCAGTCACTCCTTTGGACTTTGACCAGGATGGAGGAACGGACATCTATGTGGCAGTCGATTCCCAAGGCAGCTTGCTTTACCACAACAAGCAGAATGGCACGTTCGACGAAATTGGCGTTGCTGCTGGAGTTGCTTACAGTGAGGATGGCCGGGAACAGGCCGGAATGGGAACAGCCGCTGGTGATTTCAATGGCGACGGATTTCTTGACCTTGTCAAAACCAACTTCGCAAATGACACGCCGAATCTTTATCGCAACAACGGAGATGGAACATTTGAAGAAATCACAAAGCTGGCTGGCTTGGGACAGGTGACGAAGTATCTGGGTTGGGGAACCGCTTTTCTCGACTTTGATAACGACTCCTGGTCAGACATCCTAATCGTTAATGGTCACGTTTATCCAGAGGTCGAAGGAAAGGTACCTGACCAGAAGTTTCGCCAGGCCCGGATTCTCTATCGAAATGAGGACGGGGAGAAGTTCACTAATTTCTCGGCTTTGGGTGGTCTCGGCGTCAGCGACGAAAGATCCTCCAGGGGCATGGCCATCGGCGACTATGACAACGACGGAGATCTGGACGTTTTCATCAGCAATATGGGTGAAGCACCGAGTCTACTGAGGAATGATGGAGGAAATCACCAAAACTTTCTGTCGATTTTTCTGGTGGGGACTCGATCCAACCGCAACGGGATTGGGGCAAGAGTGAAAGTAGTCGTGAAGGGCCGAAAGCAGTTTGGTGAAGTACGATCTGGATCCAGTTTCCTTTCGCACCATGACTTCCGTCTACACTTCGGGCTGGGAAAGGCCACTCTGGTTGATCGGATTGAAATTCAGTGGCCGAATAGCCGTTTGCAGATCGTTGAAAACGTTAAGGCTAACCAGTTTCTCACTGTTAAAGAGCCGGGTTCGGGGCCCACTTAAGAAGATCGACCTCTTGCCCGCCGGTTTCACATAGATCGACGATCTGATTCGGTTTGGATTCGACACCTTCTTTTCTGGCTGCACCTGAGGGGAAGCACTTCGAAATCCTGCCTTTGCCAGGGTCGAAATGAAAATCCAGCTAATCTTTCAGCCGCAGAGTCTGCTTCAACCAACTTAGAAGCTGATCGTGATAGGTGCTTAGATAAGGATCCTTATCCCAACCGCCGTGGCCGCCACCTTCCAATGTAATAATTCTGCAAGACACTCCTGCCTTCTTCATTGCATCCCGCATCAAGATAGACTGCTCGTAGGGGACGTGGAAATCCTTCGTTCCGTGGAGCAGCAGATAGGGGGGCATGCCCTTTCTGACGTAGCTGATCGGAGAGGCGTCATGGAGGATGTCCGCAGTAGATGGATTGACTTCGGCGATTCCGAGAAATGCTTTCAGGCCATCGGATAGGCAAGTCTCGGGAGATTTCGTATGACGGATGGATCCCCCGATGGCGCAATCTGTCTGTGCCTTAGTCCGATTGATGAGATCGTGCTCACCAAACATCGAAACTACGGCCGCGACCTCGTTTCCCGGTTTGTGCTTTGCTCCAACGAACGAAACCAAGTGCCCGCCGGCAGAAGGGCCCATCAGGACAAGTCGCTTGACGTCAACTTTGAATCGCTGGGCGTTCGTCTTGATGAATGAAATAGAGGACTCCACATCGTCGGTATGCGCTGGGAAAGTATACTTGGGACTTAGTCGGTAGTTAATACTAAACCAGTTGAACCCAGCTCCGGTCAGCTTTCGGTAGATGGGCTCGG
>Ga0187893_10008350_pt1 | contig 16366 bp, 13 predicted proteins | sample MA1701074metaG_FD_139574 | JGI IMG/M metagenome (GOLD analysis project Ga0187893, IMG submission 139574) | White microbial mat communities from a basaltic lava cave in the Kipuka Kanohina Cave System on the Island of Hawaii, USA - MA170107-4 metaG ...
AGAAGTCCGACCCCGTACGTACCCCGAAGTCCGACCCCGTGCGTGTCGACCCGTACGTGCCGGGGCGCGGCCCCTCTTCTCCCTCTCTCTTCCCCTTCTCCGCCCCGCCCTACTCCTTCACCAGGTCTGCGAAGAGGTCGTCGAGGTCGCCGCTGCTGTCGTCGACGCCGTGCGAAGAGTCGGCGTCGCCACCCGGGAGATCCGGGCCGTCGCCGAAGAGCGCGACGGTGGCGTCCGCGCGCGGCGGCTCGATGCGGCGGAACGGATCGGGGCCGAAGGATTCGGCGTCGCTCAGGAGCGCGACCGTCGGTGAGGCCTGCGTGCGCATGGGATCGGTGCCCATCGCGATGACCTCCTCGAGCTCGAGCGGGGTCTCCTCCTCCGCGAAGATGGCGTCGAGGTCGGAGGGCTTCGGCTTCGCGGGGGCCTGCGCGCGCGGCGCCGGCGCAGGAGACGCGACGGGCGGCGGCGGCGTGGCAGGACGCCGCACCGGCTCGGGCATGCGCGCGGGCGGCGCGGCCTTCCGCGGCGGCTCGGGCGCGGGCGGTGCGAAGCTCGGCGGAGCCGCGGGCGGCGCGAGGGGCGGCTCGTCCGGCGTGAACTCGAGCTCGAGCGCGGCGCGTTCGACGTCACCCGGCGTCGCGCTCACGCGGCCCGCCAGGTGCGCCTCGAAGAGCGCGCTGTCGGCGAGCGCGTTCAGCCGGCGCGGCACGCCGCCGGCCCACTTGACGAGCGCACTCACGGCGCCCGACTCGAGGATCGCGGGGTTCCCGCCCGCCGCGCGGATCCGGTGCGTGAGGTAGCGCGCGGACTCGTCGGGCGTGAGCCCGGCGAGCTTCAGCGGCACGTCCACGCGGTCGGCGAGTGCCGGCTCCGCAGCGACGGCGCGCCCGAGCGAGGGCAGGCCCACGAGCACGAGCGTGAGGAGGCGCTTCTCCTCGTACTCGAGGTTGAGCAGGCCGCGCAGCTCGCGCAGCACGCCCTGCTCCGCCAGCACCTGCGCCTCGTCGAGGATCACGACGGTGTTGCGGCCGTCCTCGCGCACGATCGCGAGCTTCTCGTAGAGCTCGGTGAGGCCCGCCGCGCGATCGCTGGCCGGGCTCTCGATGCCGAGCTGGCGTGCGAGCCGATCGACCACCCAGGCACCGTCGCTCACGCCCGGCACCGGCACGAGCAGGCACGCCTCGAACATCTCCTCCTCGAGGCCGTCGAGCACGTGGCGCACGAGCATGGTCTTGCCGATCCCGCCGGCGCCGGTCAGCACGACGAGGCCCTTGCCCTGCTGCGCGGCGCGCCGCAGGCGCGCTGTGGCGTCGGCCGCGGAGCGGCTCTCGAAGAACAGGTCGAGCTGGGGCTCGTTCGCGAACGGGTCGCGCGAGAGGCCGAAGGTCGAGAGATGTTCCACGTTCGCCCTACCTATACGAAGGAGATCTTGCGGCGCTTCTTGCCCGCCGCAGGGGCCGGCTCGGGCTCGGACGCAGGCGGCGGGTCGGGCTCGCGCGCGTGAGCGGGCTCCGGCGGAGGCGGAGGCGCAGGCTCGGGTGCGGGCTCGGGCTCCGGATCCAGCTCGACGTCGGTCGCCGGGTCCGCCTCGAAGTCGGCAGGGCCGGCGGCCGCGGCGGGCTCGGCGTCGTCGCTGAAGAGGTCCTCGAACGACTCGTAGGTCGGCGGCTCGGCGGGCTTCGACGTGCCGGTGTCCTCGGCGAGGAGGTCGTCGAACGACTCGTAGGCCTCCGCCGGCTCGGCGGCCTTCGCGAGCTTCTTCGTCGCGAGAGCCGCGAGCTCGCGCTCGACGTCGCCGAACGTGGGGTCGGCCTTGCGCACGGCCTCGAAGCCGGCGCGCGCGCGCGCCACGTCACCCTGCGCGGCGTACGCGCGCGCGAGGTCGTACTCGAGTGGCACGCGCTGGTCGTCCGGCAGCGCGGGGAGCGAGAGGGCCTGCTCGAGGTGCGCCACGGCGTCCGCGCTCCGCCCGAGGTCGAGCGCGCAGAGCGCCAGCATGTGGAGGCACGAGAGCTTCCGCGCCTCGATCTGCATCGCGATCCGGAACTCGCCGATCGCGTCCTCGAGGAGCCCCATCTCCTTGTAGGCGATGCCGAGGTCGTAGCGGGCCTCGTGGTCGTCCTCGCCGAGCTCGCGGTCAACGCCGCTCTTGAAGGCGTTGAAGACCTGCTCGAAGCCCTCTTCCTCGGTGCCCGCGAGCGTCCGCACCGGGGCATCGTCGTCACCGATGCCCGAGAGCTCCGCCGCGAGGTCGAAGTCACCGCCGTCCGTCGGCATGTCCTCGAAGCTGGGCTGGGTCGTGTCGGGCGCGGGCGGCGCGACGACGGCCGGAGCCGCCGCGGCCACGGGCAACGGCGCGCTCGGAGCCGGTGCCTCCGGAAGCTCCACGTCGATCTCGGTCGCGAAGGGATCCTCGTCGTCGAAGACCGGGTCCTTGGCTGTGACGGGCGCCGGGCTCTTCGGCGCCGGGGCCGGGCTCTTCGCGGCCGGAACGGGAGCCGGCGTAGTCACGGGCTTCCCGGCCTTCGCGGCGATCTCGCCCAGGCGGAGCATCGCCTGCGGATGGTTCGGCGCGGCCGAGAGGATCGCCTCGTAGAGCCCGCGCGCCTCCTCGAGCATGCCCTGCTCGAGATAGAACTCCGCCTCCTCGAGCTGCTCGGCGAGCTGCGCGGGCGTGGTCGCGGTGGGCTCCTCGACTTCCCCGCGCGCGGTGGGCGCGGGCTTCGCCTCCGCGGCGGGCGACCACGCGGCCGGATCCTCCATCGCCGCGTCGCCCGCGAGCCCGTCGTCGTCGGCCGTGCCGATCTCGATCGAAGACGTGGCGGGCGCGGGCGTGGGCTCCGGAGCGACGCCGAGCTCGGCGTCGAGCTCGCCGTCGTCGATGTCGAGATCGACCTCGAAGTCCTCGAGCACCGCGGGATCGGCGGGCTCCGGGGCGGCGCCGCCGAGCGCCTCGGCGGCCGCGGGGTCGTGCTTCGCGAGGAGCCCGCGCACGCGCGCGAGGCCCTCCGTGTCGCCGGCCTCGTGCGCGGCCTCGGCGGCGCGCTGCCACGCTGTCACTGCGTGCGACGTCTCGCCGAGCGCGGCGAGCGCCTCGCCGAGCTGTTCGAGCGCCGGGCGATGCCCGGGCTCCTTCGCGAGGATCGCGCGCAGCGCACCGACCGCGCGCTCGTGCTTGCCGTAGCGCAGGTAGACGGTCGCCTCCGCGAGGAGCTGGCCGGGGTCGGTGGACTCGGGGTCGATCGAGAGGAGCTGGGGCCGCGGCGCAGGCGGCGCGGGTGCGGCCGGCTTCGGGGGCGCGGGAGCGGGCTTCGGCGGCGCGGGCTGCTGTGCGACGCGCTTCGGCGCCTGCACCGGTTCGATCCGGGCGAGGGGCGTCTTGGGCGGCGGGAGCGGGCTCGCCTCATCGACGAGCAGCTCGTCGTTCGCCACCTCGCTCTCGAGTTCGAGCAGGCCGGGGCTCGAGTCGAGCCGCGGGTCGGACTCGTCGGGCGCGAGCGCGTCGAGGCCGCCGAAGCGCTGCATCAGGTCGCGCGCACGGTCCTCGTCGCCGCGCAGTCGGAAGCGCTCGGCCAGATCGCGAAACACCTCGCGCGCGCGGTCGGTCTCGCCGGCGCCGAGCAACGCGTGGCCGAGCAGCTCGTGGCCGTCGAGGTCGTCGGGGTGCGCGCCCACCATGCGCTCGGCGAGCTTCTTCGCGGCGGCGAACTGATTCGCGGCGAGCTTCGCGCGGCCGGCTTCGCGCAGCGCATCCACGCGCGTCGGATCGAGCGCGAGGATGCGGTCGATGACCTTGAGGCGCTCCTCTTCCTCGCCGCGCCGCCCGAGCTCCTCGGCGACGGCGTCGTACTCGGCGAGCGCTTCGCTCCTCCGGTTCTCCTGCGCGAGCAGCTCCGCCACCTTGAGGCGGTTCACCGTGTTCGAGGGATCGAGCGCGGCCATGCGGCGCAGCAGCTCGAGCGCGTCGTCCTTGTGGCCCGCGCGATACGCGGCGTCGGCGGCGGTCTGGAGCGACGCGATCGCGTCGCTCACCAGGCCCATCCGCCCGTAGAGCTCCGCGAGCGGCACGGAGACGTCGTGGCGCTTCGGGTCGAGCCGCGAGATCTGCTTGTAGAGCGCGACCGCCTTGGCGTCGAAGCCGTCCCGCGTGAACTGCTGGGCCACGCGCAGATAGGCGTTGATCGACTCGTCCTTCTTGCCCTGCTTCAGGTACAGGTCGCCCAGCTTGAGCAGGACGTTCGAGTCGTGCGGGTCGGCCTTCAGGAGGGTGCGGTAGTCCTCCAGCGCCTTGTCCAGGAGACCCTTCTGGAGGTTCCTCTGGGCGGACTCCAGGATCTTCCGCTTGTTGATCGCCAACTACCGCCCTCGGAAAGAGGTGGACCGCAAGGCGCGGGGGTGGCCCCCCGCGCCCAGATCCTGCGTATCGGCCGGCAGCAGGGCGTCTTGAGGCTGCAACCCGCAGGCGGTTTCGCAGCAGCCGAGGTGACTCAGCCCCGGAAGTTGCGCACCCGCGGGGGTGGCTAGCGCTTCACGTGGGCGAGGAGCGCCTCGAGCCCGAGCCGGTAGCTGGTCGCGCCGAAGCCGCTCACCACGCCGACCGCCACCCCCGAGACGAGCGAGGTGCGCCGGAATTCCTCGCGGGCGGCGAGGTTCGAGAGGTGGACCTCGACGACGGGCAGCGCCACCCCGCTGAGCGCGTCGCGGAGCGAGACGCTCGTGTGCGTGAGGCCGCCCGGGTTGATGAGGATGCCGTCGGCCCAGCTCAGCGCCTCGTGGATGCGATCGATCAGCGCACCCTCGTGGTTCGACTGGAAGCACTGCACCTCGGCGCCGGCCGCCTTCGCGACGGCGGCGAGCTCGGCGTCGATGTCCTCGAGCGTGGCGCGGCCGTAGATGTCCGGCTCGCGGATGCCGAGCAGGTTGAGGTTCGGACCGTGCAGGACGAGGAAGCGGAGCGGCTCCGACATGGGCGCGGAGCTTAGCGCCTCTTCACCAGGGGACGGACCTTTTCGTTCACGAGTCGTGTTTCGTGAAGAAAAAGGTCCGTCCCCTCGTGAAATGGCTAGAGCTCCTCGCGGATCGCGAGGGCGTGCCGGCGCAGCAGGTAGCGGCCCTTCCCCACGTTGCCATGCGGCGAGAGCGCGAGCACGAGGAAGGTCTCGGCGTCCAGCGCGTGGAGCGTCACGTGGTAGCGCTCGGTGCGCACGGACAGCTCCTGGGCGGTGCCGGCGCCGGCCGCATCGGCCGCCTTCCGCGCTTCGTCGAGGATGCGGCCGAACTCGACGGCGAGCACGCCCACCTCGTCGCCGTCGTCGGCGCCGCGCGCGCCGACCTGCGCGATCGCGATGCCGTCGCTTCCCATCAGGGCCGCGCCGAGCGCGCCGGGGCACTCCTCCACGATCGCCTTCAGAACGGACTCGAAGCTCATCGCGATGCTCTCCGCAGGTTGTCGAGCCAGCGCTCGAGCGTACCGACCCAGCGCTTGCGCTCCTCGGGCAGCTCGCTGGCTGCCGCGACCTCGCGCTCGAGCGTGCGGCGGATCGCGTCCGCACGACCGGCATCGCCCTGCCGCTCGAGGAGCGTCGCCACCGTCTCCGTCGCGAAGGGCGAGTCGGGCTCGGTCATGGCGCCGACGCCCTCGGGCCGGCCCTCCTCGACGGAGCGCAGCGCGGCCTCTGCGACGCGATTCGTCGTCCAGACCTCGACGGCCTCGGACTCGGCGTGGTCGAAGGCGCGCTCGAGCTCGTTCTCCGCGAGGTCCGCGAGCGGATCGGACTGCACGACGAAGGGCTCGACGTCGAGCGAGGGCGCGAGGTCGAGCGGCTCGCCGCCCGCCTGCGCGAGGCGCGCGACGGCGGGCACGAGCGCGCGTCGCGCCGCCTCGACGTCGCCCTGGTCGAGGCAGGCGAGCGCGAGCACGGCGCGGCCGGTGAGGTCGTGCGGATCGTCCATCAGGCCGGCCTCGGCGAGCCGGCGCGCCTGGTCGGCGTGGCCGGCGAGACGCCGGGTCTCGGCATCCTTCGCCCAGCTGGCAGCGTCCGTCACGCGTTGCTGGCTCACCGGGCCTCCGCCTCGAGGATCTCGCGGGGCAGCAGCGGCACCGTCTCGGCCCGCCCGATCGCGCGCAGCGCCACGAACTGGATGCGCCCGTCCCGCTTCTTCTTATCGACCGAAAGCGCCGCGAGATAAGCCCGGCGCGGGTGCGCCGGGAGCTCGGTCGGGAGGCCCAGCCGCTCGAGCAGGGCGACGAGGCGCGCGGCCGTGCCGGGCTCGGCCAGGCCGAGCGCCTCCGAGCGCCGGGCCGCGAAGGCCATGCCGATCGCGACGGCCTCGCCATGGAGGACGCCCCGGTAGCGCGCGAGCGCCTCCACCGCGTGGCCGAGCGTGTGGCCGAAGTTGAGGTGCATCCGGAGCCCGCTCTCGCGCTCGTCCGCCGCGACCACGGCCGCCTTGATCGCGCAGTTCCGCTCCAGGAGGGGCACGAAGCGCTCGGGGGCGCGCGCCGCAAGGAGGCCCTCCCCTTCGGCCTCGAGCGCGGCGAACAGCCCGGCGTCGCGGATGGCGGCGTGCTTCACGACCTCGGCGAGGCCCGCGCGCAGCTGGCGCGGCGGGAGCGTCCGGAGGGTCACGGCGTCGATCCAGACGAGGCGCGGCTGATGGAAGGCGCCCACCAGGTTCTTGCCGCGCGCCACGTTCACGCCCGTCTTCCCGCCGACGCTGGAGTCCACCATCGCGAGGAGGCTCGTCGGCACCTGCACGACCGCGACGCCGCGCAGCAGGGTCGCCGCCACGAAGCCCGCGAGGTCGCCGACCACGCCGCCGCCGAGCGCCACGATCGCGGAGCCGCGGTCGGCGCCCGCGGCGAGGAGCTGGTCCCAGAGCCGGCCCGCCTGCGCGAGGCTCTTGCTGCGCTCGCCGTCCGGGACGTCGAGGCGCTTCACGCGGAGCCCGGCCTCCCGGAGCGAGCGCAGCACGGGGCCCGCCCAGCGCCGCCCGACCGGGGGTGTGGTGATCACGAAGACGCGAGTCGGGGCGACCGTGCGCTTCACGGCGGCGCCGAGCTCGCCGAGGATCCCCGCGCCGATCTCGATCGCGTAGCTCCGCTCGCCGAGCGCCACCTCGACGCGCCGGCGGCCGGGCGGGGTCGTCCCGCGCGTGCGAGGAGGCCTCTGCGCGAGCCGCCGCGCGAGCTCGGCCGCGACGCCCGCGACGTCGAGGCCGTCGGTGTCGAGGACGAGCTCCGCCTCCCGGTAGGCCGGCTCGCGGAGGGCCAGGAGCCGGCGGAGCTCGGCCAGGCGCTCCGCAGGGCCGAGGCCGGCGAGGAGCGGCCGGTCGGCCGCTTCGCCGATCCGCGCGAGCAGCGTCTCGGGCCGCGCGCGGAGGTAGACGCGGGTGCCGCTCGCGGCGAGGCGCGCGGGCACGCCCGGCTGGGCGGGTGCGCCGCCCCCGAGCGCGACGACCGCGCGGCGCCCGGCGAGCGCCTCGAGCGCAGCCCGCTCGCGGCGCCGGAACGCCGCCTCGCCCTTGCTCGCGAAGAGCTCGGCGATCGAGCAGCCGGCGGCCGCCTCCACCTCGCGGTCGAGGTCCAGGAAGGGCAGCCCGAGCTCGGCCGCGAGTGCTCTGCCGACGGCGGACTTGCCCGCGCCCATCATGCCCAGGAGCCACAGCGTGCCGTTCGACACGCGGGGGATCATAACGAGAGCGAGGGAGCGGGCGGACGAGCGGGGACGGTCTCTCGCGAAACCGTCCCCGCCGAGGCTCAGCTCCCGAGGTCGGGGTTCACCACCACGCGCGGCGTCACGAACACCAGGAGCTCCTGGCGCGCGTCACGCTTCTCGTTGCTCTTGAAGGCGTTCCCGATGATCGGGATCTTGTGGAAGTAGGGCACGCGGGACTGCCGCTCGGCCGTGCGCACGACGTAGATACCGCCGATCACGAGCGTCTGGCCGTCCCTGACCAGGGTCTCGGTCTCGGCCTCGTTCTTCGCGATGGCCGGCGAGCCGGTCGGCGTCGGCACGCTGTCGTCCGGCGCGTTCCGCTGCACTTCGATCTTCATGATGATGCTCTTGTCCGACGTGATGTGCGGCGTCACGTCGAGCCGCAGCACCGCGTCGATGAACTCGAGCTTGGCGTCCCCGTTCTCGAAGGTCTGGAACGGGATCGACACGCCCTGCTCGATCGACGCCTTGCGGTTGTCGAGCGTCACCACGCGCGGGCTCGAGATCACCTTGCCCTCGCCCTCGCTCTCGGCCGCCTCGAGCTCGACGTCGAGGTTGAAGCGGTCGTCGAGCAGGAAGGCGCCGACGTTTACCACGCCGGTCGCGAGCTCGGTGATCGGGTTCGCCACCGCGATGTTGTTCGGTGCGATCGTGTTGCCCAGGATGTCCTGCACCGGCTGGAGCGTGAAGTCGCTGCCGCCCACGTCCTCCTTGAGATCGCTGCCCGTGTCGAACGCGTCCTCGAAGGGCTGCACGCCCACGCCCCAGCGGCTGCCGACCTCGCGCAGATAGTCGAGGTTCGCCTCGACGATCTTCGCCTCGATCATCACCTGCGGCGTCTGCGTGTCGATCGCCTTGATGAGGGCGGTTGCCTCCTCGATCACGTGCGGGATGTCCTTCAGGATCACCGTGTTCGTCCGCACGTCGATGTCCACCGTGCCCCGCGCGGTGAGGAGGCGCTTCACCATCTTGGACACCTCCTTCACGTTCGCGTAGTTCACCGGCTGGAGCTTGACCACCAGGTCCTCGAGCTTCTCCTTCGCGCGCTTCTCCTGGAGCCGCGCGTCCTCCTCGCTCTTCAGCACCTCGGCGGGCGCGATGCGGAGCACGTTGCCCACACGCACGAAGCCGAGACCCTTGGTGAGGAGGATGACGTCGAGTGCCTGGTCCCAGGGCACGTCCACCAGGCGGATCGTGACCTGACCCTGCACCTCGTCGCCCGCGATGATGTTGAGGTCCGACACCTCGGCGATCAGCCGCAGCACGTCGTCGATCTCGACGTCCTTGAAGTCGAGCGAGATGCGCCGGCCGGTGTAGACCTTGCCCTCGAGCAGGCCACCCTCCTCGAGCACCTCGATGCCGTGGCCGTCCGGGTCGAGCGCCGCGGGCCCGGGCTGCACCTGGGCCTGCTTCATCGCCTTCGCCGAGGCGCCCATCACGGCCTCCTCCGGCGCCGCCGGCTCGACCACCGCGCTTGCGGTGGGCGTCGCGGCCAGCACCGGGATCGGCTGGGCCTTCTCGCCACCCGCGGCGAACTCGAGCATGAGCATCGTGCCGTGCTGGCTCACGGTCGGCACCGCGCCGGGCGTCCGTTCGACGACCACCCGCACCTCGGGCGTCGCCAGCTCGGGCTGCTCGAAGGCGGCGACCATCGCGACCACGCCGGGCTGCTCGGGCGTGATGCGCACCGCCGCCTCGGGCTCGATGCGGGCGCCGCGCACCTGGACCATCAGCGTCTTCGCGTCGACCTCGGTCAGCGCATAGTCCGCCGGGGCATCGCTCACGATGACCACGCGGTCGTGGCTCGCGCTCGAGTCGAGCTGGACGCCGTGCACCATCGTGGCGTTCGCCGGGGCCGGCGCGCTCTCGCTCGTCGGCTCGCCCGTCGCCGTCAGCTCCGGCGCCTCGCCCGTCTCCGGCGTGGCGGCGGTCTCCTCGGCCACCGGCTCCATGCTCGCCGGCTCCTCGCTCATGGCGAGCATCGGCGTCGTCTGGGCCGGGAGCTCCGCGCCCGCGAGCGCGAGCCAGAGGCCGCCGGCGTGCGGCGAGCTCTTCTCGGCGAAGGCAACCGTCTCGCCCTTGCCGTCCACCACCACGCGCACCTTGTCGTCGTGCTGGCCGACGCGGACGCCGCTCACCTGCGCGTGCTCCACCGTCACGTGCTTCTCGGCCATCTCGCTCTTCATGCCGGGCAGGTCCACCACCAGGCGCGGCGGGGCCTCGAGCACGAAGCTCGACGCGCCCTCGATCTGGCCGTCGGCCTGGAAGTCGAGCACCAGGCCCTCGCCCGCGCCCGTGGCGGAAACGCCCTTCAGGACCGTCGCGCGGCGCGGCGTCTCGGCCGCGGCCAACGCGGGCTCGCTCGGCGTGGCTGCCTCACCCGCGCCCGCCTCGGTCGCCCAGGGGTCCTCCGCGCCCTCGCCCGAAGCGAGCGGCGCGCCCTCCTGCGTGCCCTGCGCGCGCGAGATGCGCACCACGAGGCCCTCTTCGGAGGTCTGCATCTCCCACACCGCCTCCGCGGCGAGACCGATCACGACCTGCGTGCGCGCCTCGGCGGCGTCGCCCTGCACCGTCACGCTGACCTCTTCGAGCGTGCCGTCCCACACGGGGGTCGCGCCCTCGGCGGTGTCCACCGCGCCCGTCGGGATGTCCACGACGATGCGCGCCGGGCTGTGCTCTTGGACGGCGGTCGGATGCGTGCCGGCGACGCCGAGCAGCACCACGCGCGTGGCATCGGCGCCGGTCTCGACCCGCACCCCAGCGAGCTCGGCGCCGGAGTCGGAGGGAGCCTGCGCCGTGGCGCACGCGATCCCCACGGCCACCGCCACGGCGGCGGCCGCGACTGCGGCCCCACGGAATTCCTTCACGAGGTTCGCGAACATCGCCCTCACCCTCCCTGGCTCTGCCGGATACGCATGTCGATCTCTTTGGTGGTCTTCTCGCCGTGGAAGTCCACGTATTCCTCGCGCACTCGCATCGTGCTGTCGCCGATCTCGAGCACACGTCCGTCGTTCTTGCCGATCTTGTCGCCCTCTTCGACGACGTAGCCCTGACCCGACGGATCGATCACCAGCGCGCGGCGCTTGTTGCCGCGCCAGACCATCCCCGCCACTTCGAGCTGGGACAGGTCGTACTCCTCGAGCGGCCCCTTGGTCTCCGTGTCCTCGTCCCGGAGTCGGTCGAGGATGAACGAGCGGAACGGGTCGCGACGCCCGACCGGGTCGTACGCGAACTCCCCACTGAGGGCCATGGAGCCAGCGGGCGCGGCTGCGCCCGGCTCGGCCTTCCTGCCGGGCTTCGACGGCAGCTGCAGGTTGGCCATCTGCTTCTGCTTCTCGACGACCATCGCGCGCTGCTTCTGGAAGTCGGCCGTCGTCGGTCCCGTCGTCTGGCGGGAACAACCGGACGCCGCGAGCAGCGCCACGCCGAGCGTGAGCCCCGCGATCGCAAGCGAACGCCTCATCGCGCCCCTCCCTGTGCCGCGCGGCCCTTCGGCGCCGCCTTCCCCCGCTGGGCGCCGCGGCCCTTGCCCTTCTCCGGGGTCACCGGCTCCGGGTCGGGCTCCACGAAGCGGAACGTCGTGGCCTTGCCCTGGACCGCGAGAAGCGTCCCGGTGGACATCTCCTTCTTGATCGTCATCTCGAGCTCGGAGATGTTGATGATCCGCGGGAGCCGGGCGAGCTGATCGAAGAAGACGGCGATGTCGTGGTACCCACCGCTGAACTCGATGTCGATCGGCACCTCCGCGTAGAACGCCTTGCGCAGCTCCTGCTGCGGGCGGAACGCGCGGAAGTCGAGGCCGGCGTTCTTGCCGAGGCTCGTCACATCGGTGAGGAGCACCGGAAGCTCCTTGCTGTCGGGCAGCTGGCGGAGCGCCACCGCGAGCTTCTTCTCGAGGCCCGCGATCTCGTCGCGGACGGCCTGCTCGTTCGCGGCCACCGCACGCACTTCGGAGAGCTTGCGCTGGAGCTGGAGGTGCTCCTGCTCGACCTTCGCGAGCTCCTGGCTCGCGGGGAGGTAGAAGAAGTAGGCGTAGACGCCGAGCACGACGAACGCGACGCCGCCGAAGAGCGCGGCGCGCAGGCCCTTCGAGAGCCGCGCCAGCTTGTCGAAGTGGACCTGGAACTTTTCGAGGCCGAGATCCATGGCTTCTCCTAGCGGGCCGCCAGCGCGGGGGTCGCGCCCGCCTGCGCCGTCTTGCCGGGCTTCGCGCGGCCCTTGCGGCCGGGACCGGGCGCCACTTCCGAGGCTGCCGGCGCGGCGCCGCGCGCCTCGGCGGCGGGCGACGTCATCGTCGCACTCACCTCGAACTCGTTCAGCTTGAAGCCGTCCTTGTCCTTCGCCTGGGTCTCGAGCAGCTCGACGTTCTTGAAGTACGGCGACTCCTCGAGGGCGGTCAGGAACAGCGCCACCAGCTCGTTGTCGAGGCTCATCCCCTCGAGCGTCAGCCGGCCCGCCTGCATCGTGATCTTGTTGATCCAGATGCGGTCGGGCGTGTGCGTGGCCAGCTCGTCGAGCACGCGCACCGGGCCGGAGCGTGCGTCGTGGAGGTCCTGGATCACGCCGAGCTTCTGCTCGATCTCGGTCTTCGTCTTCTTGAACTCCTCGACCTGCTTGAGCTGGGGCTCGAACTGATCGATTTCCTTCTGCGTTTCGACCGACTGATTGCGCGTCGAGGCGATGTCGTGCCGGACCACTCCGTGCACGAGCCCCGAGAGCGCCACCGAGCCCACGAGCGTGGCCGCCAGCATGGCGCCGAGCCGCTGCGCGCTGGCCTTGCGCCGCTCCTCACGGACCGGAAGGAGATTGATGCGGATCATCAGTCGTCCATCCTTCGCAGCGCGAGTCCGATGCCGACGCCGAGCGACGGGGCGATCTCTCGCAGGAACTCCTCGTCGAGGCGCGACGCCGGGCTGACGCGCGCCAGCGGATTCATCCGCTCGACCGGCAGGTTGGTCTTCTGCTGGAACGCCGCGTCGAGCCCGGAGACTCGCGCGCCGCCGCCCGACAGGAAGACCTTGCCGATCCGGCTCTCCGCCGCGGTGGCGGCGAAGAAGTCGAGCGACCGCGTGATCTCGCCGAGCACCGTGTCGGTCACGGTCCGCATGGCCTCCTCGACCTCCTGCGGAACCACGTCCTGGGCCTCGCCTTCGCCGCGGCCGCCGATCTTCATGCGCTCGGCCTCGTCCCAGCTCACCGAGAGCGCCTTCTGGATCTCCTCGGTATAGGCCGCACCGCCGATCGAGACGTCGCGCGTGAACGCGGGCGCGCCGCCCGAGACGATGTTGATGTTCACGACCTGCGACCCGATGTTGACGAGCGCCACCACGTCGTCGCCCTTCAGGTCGTAGTTCGCCTCGAAGGCGTTCTCGACCGCGAAGGCGGCCACGTCGATCACCACCGGCTGGAGGCCGGCGTCCGTGATCACGTGCACGTAGTCGTCGATCAGGTCCTTCTTCGCGGCGACGAGCAGCACGTCCATCTGCCCTTCCAGCCCGGCGCCCTGGAGGATCTGGAAGTCGAGGTTCACCTCGTTGATGTCGAACGGGATGTACTGCTCGGCCTCCCAGCGGATCGACTCGTCGAGCTCCTCGCGGGTCATGCTGGGCAGGCTGATCTTCTTCACGATCACCGAGTGACCGGAGACCGCGGTCGCGACCTGGCGGGTCTTGATGCCGGCGGAGTCGATCGCCTCGCGGATCGCCTCCACGATCGCGCCGGAGTTCAGGAAGGCGCCCTGCACGATCGCCTCGGGCGGGATCGGCGCGACGCCGACGTGCATCAGCTCGACGCGCTTGTTGCGCACCGCGCACTCGACCGCCTTTACCGAGGACGAGCCGATGTCGAGCCCGACGATCGACTTTGACTTTCCCATCGAGAAGAGCTGCACGGACTTCCTCCTACGCCGACTCAGCGAGCTCGGTGCGGAGCTCGGGGACGTGCGAGACGGCGTCGGCGCCGAACACCTTGTCGCGATCGTTGACGCGCAGGCCGAGCGCCATCAGGATCCGGCGCTTGGTGTCGAGGCGGCACGGCCGGCCCGCCTCGATGCGGTCGATGGTGAGCGTCGACAGCCCGGCCCGCCGAGCCAGCTCGGCCTTGCTCATCATGAGCGCCTCGCGGAAGCGCTGGACGTTGTTGGCGGGCACGCTCCCCCCCCTAGACGACCGTTGCCGGGGACCCACGCCCCGGACGGCGGTGCTATCGGCGTTCCCTCCGGGCGACTTGAGCCGGCAGAACGGAAGCGGCCGCCCGGAAAGCGTGAAGCGGGTCACGCGAGCGGGGTGAGGCAGCTCACCGGCACCGCGCGGGGGTGGACTCACGCCGGGGCCGCGCACCACCGATACGCAAGGCCCGGAGGACCCCCGCGTGCCGGATCGCATCCTGGTCGTGGACGACGACGAAGCCCTGCGCGAGAGCCTCGCGCTGCTCCTGGCCGCGGAGGGTTACGAAGTCGTGACTGCCGGCGACGCCGCGGCCGCCCTGGCCCGGCTCGAGGAGCCGGTGGACGTGGTGCTCTGCGACGTCCGCATGCCGGGGCGCGACGGCCTCGAGCTGCTCCCCGACCTGATCCGGCGCCTGCCCGGCGCCCCCGTCCTGCTGATGAGCGCCTACGGGAGCGGCGACCTGGCGGTCGAGGCGCTCAAGCGCGGAGCCTACGACTACCTCGCAAAGCCCTTCCAGCCCTCCGAGGTGCTCCTCGCGATCCGGAAGGCGCGCGAGCGCGAACGCCTGCGGCGGGCGAACACCCTCCTCCAGCGCGACGTGAGCCGGGCGGTGGGCGACCGCCCGATCGTCGCCGCCTCCCCCCCGATGATCGACCTCCTCGAGATCCTGGAGCGCGCCGCGGAGTACAAGGCGACCGTGCTCCTGACCGGCGAGAGCGGCACCGGCAAGGAGGTGCTGGCGCGCGCGATCCACGCGCAGTCGGGCCGGCGCAACCAGGCCTTCGTGGCCGTGAACTGCGCCGCGATCCCCGAGGCCCTGCTCGAGAGCGAGCTCTTCGGCCATGCGCGGGGGGCCTTCACCGGCGCCGACCGCGCCCGGCGCGGGCTCTTCGTGGAGGCGGACGGCGGGACGCTTTTCCTCGACGAGATCGGGGAGCTCCCCCCGCCCCTCCAGGCGAAGCTGCTGCGCGTCCTCCAGGAGGAGGAGGTGATGCCGATCGGCGAGTCGAAGCCGCGGCGCATCGACGTGCGCGTGATCGCCGCCACCTCCCGCGACCTGGAGCGCGACGTGGCGAGCGGGCGCTTCCGCGAGGACCTGTTCTACCGGCTCGACGTGTTCCGGGTGCGCGTGCCCCCGCTCCGCGAGCGGCGCGACGACGTGCCCCTCCTCGTGGACCACTTCATCGCGCGCTTCCGCGAGACGCTCGGGAAGCCGGTCCGCACGATCGCGGACGAGGCGCTCGATCGCCTCGTCGCCCACGCCTGGCCGGGCAACGTCCGCGAGCTCGAGAACGTGCTGGAGCGGGCCATGATCCTGGCCGACACCGACCGCATCACGCTCGCCGACCTGCCCGAGGCGATCGCGGCGCCGCGCCGGAAGGCCGAGGCCGCGCCCGCCCCGAGCGGCGACTTCTCGATGCGCCGTGCGCGGCGGCGCTTCGAAGCGGAGCTGATCCGCCGCGCGCTGGACGCGACCGGCGGGAACCGCACCCGCGCGGCCCGGCTCCTCGAGATCAGCCACCGCGCCCTGCTCTACAAGATCAAGGAGTACGGCCTCGGCGGCGGAGACGCAGAGAGCGCGTAGCCGCCTTCGCGGCGCGCCGTACGCGCGGCAGGGGCCCGAGGCGCGCGATGTCGGGCCGGTCGACCGGATCGCGCGGCGCGAGGATCGAGGCTCCGCACGCGAAGCCGTGCGGACCCGAGCGTGAAGCTCCCGGGCCAACCGGCCCGACCCTGAGCACGCGAGGGCCCCTGCCGCGCGCATGGACCTGGCCCCGAAACGGCTCGCGCCGACGCCCAGCCGGAGCTGGACGCCGGCGCTTGCCCCCGAAGCTCAGTCGTCTTCCAGCTCGCGCCAGTAGAAGGCGCCGCTCGTCGGGAAGCCGGGCGGCGCGCCCACGTTGATGATGTCGCCACCCTGCTTGCTGATGATCACGCGGTTGCTCGCGTCACCGCTCGAGCCGACCGTCACGCGCGGGTCGGTGGGCAGGCCGGACCCGATGTCCAGCGTCCGCACCGGGTCTCCGCCCGCGTCGGTGAACAGGCCCTCGCCGCACTGGACCCGGAAGGCCCAGAGGTACGAGGTGCCGGGGACGTCGCAGGGGTCCCCGTTGTCCTCTTCGGCGACGTGGGAGTTCGCGATCACGTAGCCCACGAAGATCTCGACGTTCGTCAGCCACTTCTCGCCTTCCTGGCCCGTGATGTAGTAGCCGCTCGTGCCGCCGAGGTCGGCGCAGGTACTGTCGGTGCTCGGCGTCAGGTAGTTCTCCGTCACGACCGCGGCCGGCGGCGACTGCACGTCGAAGACGTCGACCTCCTCGATCACGTAGAAGCGGTTGTTGTCCTCGTCGGTGCCCGGGTCGCTCAGGTAGTTCACGTTGTTCCGCTCGCCGGAGCCGAGGGCCAGCCACAGCTTCCCGTTCTTGCGCGTGCCGCCGGGCGGGAAGAAGAAGCTCTTGTAGAAGAGCGCAGTCCCGC
>Ga0187893_10008351_pt1 | contig 16366 bp, 8 predicted proteins | sample MA1701074metaG_FD_139574 | JGI IMG/M metagenome (GOLD analysis project Ga0187893, IMG submission 139574) | White microbial mat communities from a basaltic lava cave in the Kipuka Kanohina Cave System on the Island of Hawaii, USA - MA170107-4 metaG ...
AGCGGCAGGCCCAGCAGGGCCAACAGGCGAGGACGGCGCTCCGCTCTGAGCAGGAGCGCAAAAAACAAGGCGACCCAGAAGGCGAGGGGGACTTCCATCATGCAGCGCCGTGCGTGGTTCGCGAACAGCGGCGTCAGGGCGAGCAGCGCCACGGCCGTGGTGGCGACGTTGTGGCTCGCCAGGCGTCCGATCCAGAAGACCAGCGCCAGCAGGCCCAGGGCCATGATCGCCGAGGGCAGCCGGGCCGCGAGATCCCCTTCGCCGAACAGCGAGAACGAGCGGCCGAGCAGGAATATCTGGAGCGGCGGGTTCTGGAAGGTCGGGTGCCCGTTCCAGGTCACGGTGAACACCCGTCCGGCGCGCGCCATCTCGACACCCTTGCGGGCGTAGAAGCAGTCGTCGAGGGAGGGCAGGCTCTGGCGCCCCGCATTGGCGGTGAACAGCAGCCCCGCGGCAACGAACAGCGCAATCACTTCGCCGCGCGCCGCGCTCACCAAACGCCGGTCACCTGGAGGACCTCGGCGACACCAGCGGCGCCTGAGCAAGACCCCTCATCGGACGGCGAACCTGCGGCCATTCCACGACAGCACGCACCTTCGAGTCTGGGCAGGGGTCGTGGCGGCCAGTGGCAATCCCAGCGCCTGCTCCAATCCGCTCCGGAACACATAGGCGCCGTCCACGGAGTCGGGTGGGGCCTGGACGACCATCGCCTGGCAGCCCGCGTCGCGAACGACGCGCTGCGCGGAGCGGAGGGCCCGGTCCCGCGCGCGTGCGGCCTCCTGCCACGGGCCGAGGTGCGCACGTGTGGCCCCGGCAGACGTCGCCATCCAGGCGACCGCTGCCGTGATGCCGATCCAGCGACCGGACCGCAGGCTGCCGGTGGCCGTGGCGAAGAGTTCGGCCACCAGAAGGGTCCAGCCCGCGGCCGCGGCGTAGACGTAACGGGATCCCTCCAGGTTCGGTGCGATGAAGAGCATGCTGTACACGGGCGCCACGGGGACCAGCACCAGAGCGGCGAAGCGAAGGGCCCTCTCGAGCCGGGCGCGGTGTGTCAGCCAGACGCGGGTGTTGGCGACCAGCAGCAGCGGAAACAGGATCCCGGCGACGATCCCGAGCGTCTTTCCCACCGGTCCGAGCAACTCGTGCCACGGCGCAGCGAGCGCGCCGAACGTTCGCACCAGGATTTCCTTCAGGAGATAACGTGAGAGGGGCTGTGCGTAGGCTTCCGGCAGCCCGCTGCCGCCCGTGCGCCACAGGGCGTAAACGACCGCGGCGGCGCCTGAGAGCCCGGCAAGCAGCGCCGCGCGTCGCGTCGGGAGCCGGGGCGAGAACGCCCAGGCCGCCAGGCCCAGCAGCGGGAAAGCGGTGGCCGTCTCCTTGGTTGCAAGGCCCAGCACCTGCAGGACGAGGACCAACGTGCCATGAGTGAGGGCGTCCAGGCGCAGGCGCCAGGCCAACACGAAAAGCAGGGCCAGGGTCGCGAACAACACGTCCTGAATGCCCGAGATCCAGCCGACGGCCTCCACCGCGGCGGGGAAGGTGAGGAAAAGCCCGGCCGCGGCGAGGGCAGTACCCCGGGCCGCGCCCATCGCACGGCCGAGTTGGCGCACCAACCAGGCATTCGCACCATGCAGCGCTATCACCGCGGCGTGAAGCAGCCATGGGCTCCAGCTGCCGATCAGGAACGAGGCGAGGGGGCGGTAGAAGCGCCCATCCCGCACCCGAAAGGCCTCGCCCGTGCGCCCTTCCGCGCGCAGGACGAAGTCGTCCGACAGAAGGCCGAGATTGAAGGCCGGCTCATAGAGCAAGGCGGCGGCTGCGAGGCATACGCCGAGGAGCAGCAGCTTCGCAGCGCGCGGCTCGGGAGTACCCGACTCGACGTCGCCGGCGGCTCGATCGCCACGGCCCAGCAAGCCGGCCAGCAGCGCGCCGCCGACGAGGATGAACAGGTAGCTCTCCAGGTGGAAACGGCCCCTGGCCCCTCCGGAGAGGAAGTAGCGAACCGCCTCGACCTGGCAGAATACGCTCCAGCCAGCCAGGGCGAAGAGCAGCCAGTCTTGGCGCCCGTGCGCTCGCCGGGGTGAGCGAGCATCGCCGGAGGGCTCACCGAGAGTGATGGAACACCTCCACTGCTCGTCGCTGCGGCTGAAACCGCTGTTGATCGTTGTCTACCGCAGTGAACGGGCAGCGCAGGGTATCAGAAGGATAAACCAGCCCCGACCGAGAAGCGGTTCTCGTACTTGAACAGCGGTTCGCCCGACAGCGAGAAGCGACGGTACTCGCCCTTGACGACGAAGATCGGGCCGAGCTTGAGCTTCAGGCCGGCGATCAGGGCGCTGTGGGTGCCGTTGTCGCTGCGCGTTCGGTCCTTCTGGCGGAACACGCCCACGCCGAGGCCGGCGTAGGGGACGAACTTGTCGGTCGGCGGCGCGAGCAGCGCGCTGCCCGTCAGGCTGTACATCGACGTGTCCGGCAGCTCCCCCGACTGGCGCGCCAGCTCACCCTCGAAGTGGACGATCGAGAAGAAGCTGATCGAGAAGGCGCCACCCACGCCGGCGGCCCAGTTGGCGTCCGGCGTGGCCTTCGACACGAAGGCGGTGATCTCGCTGGCGCTGGCGCTCCCTGCGGCCAAAAGCAGTGTGATCGACAGCAGCGTTCTTTTCATCGGCATTCGCTGTCAGTGTATCCCGGGTCGGCCGTGTCTCGGCCCTAAAGCTACCGGATCCGAACACCTCTAGCGCAGGTGTACAACGCTATTGACACAGAGTCGTGGAACTGTATACACTCCCGCCCCTCGTTGGGGCGGTAGCGGTTGTCTAAGGATCGGAATAGCGATTTCGATCATCGTCCGCTGAGGTGGCATATCCGTTCCTGCCAGAAGCGGCGCGCCCTCCGACTGCCCTTGGCACAGAAAAGCGGTCCGGCTCTCGTGATGCGAGGGGCAGCCCGCGGGGGGGTCGACCTGTGAGAGTTCGAGCGACCGCGCGCATCGTCCTCTTCGTGTTCAGCCTGGACGCCCTCGTTCTGACACAGGTGCAACCGCTGGTGGGGTCGGCCATTGGGATGGGCCGGGTGGTCGCGGGTGCTGGAATGGCCTTCGCCCAGACCGGCACCGCCTGCGACGAGGCGCTCCTGGGAGGCCAGTCGCCGGTCGTATTCGTGAGCCGGTCTGAGCTCTGGCCACCAAACCACGCGCTCCTTGACGTGGGCCTCGGCATCGACCTGACCCCGGCGTGTGTGAACCAGGCCTCCGTCCACCTCAGCGTGTGGAGCGACGAGCCCGACGAGAACCAGACCGGCGACGGGAACTTCCCTGTGGACGCCCAGATCGATGGCTCCGAGCTGTATCTGCGAGCTGAACGTCGGGGCGACTCCGACGGTCGTGTCTATCTCATCCTGGTCACCGCCACGGGGCCGTCAGACGCCACCGGCACGGACTGCGAGACCGTGACCGTGCCGAAGAACCGCAGCCGCTCCAGCCTCGACTCGGTCGCCGCGCAGGCTCAGTCGGCCCGGTCCTATTGCGAAGCCCACTCCGCGCCGGTCCCCGGGTTCCATCTCCTTGCCGAAGGCGATCCGGTTCGCGCCAACCAGCCGCCTCGCGTCGAGGCTGGCCCTGACCAGGGCATCGATCTGGGCGCCACCGCCATTCTCGACGGAACCGTGACCGACGACGGGCTGCCCGCCGGGAACCTCGTGATCTCCTGGACGAAGCTGAGCGGCCCCGGAGACGTGACGTTTGGCCAGGCGCAGTCCGCGGACACGACGGCCGCCTTCACCACGGCCGGCACCTACGTCCTGCGGCTCAGCGCCACCGACACAGCCCTGTCGGCCAGCGACGACGTCCAGGTCGTGGTCGACGCGGCGAACGAGGCGCCACTGGTCGATGCCGGGCCCGACCTCAGCGTGACGCTGCCCACGCTGGAGGTGGCCCTGTCGGGCATCGTCACCGACGACGGCCGCCCGGATGGGACTCTCGCGATCGCGTGGAGCCAGGTTGGCGGATCCGGGGCGGTCTGGTTTTCCGATCCGACGAGCGTCGCGACCACGGCCTTCTTCCCCTCCGACGGGGTCTATGTCTTGAGGCTGAGCGCCAGTGACGGGCAACTCACGACGATTGACGACGTCCAGATCTCGGTGAGCCCGGAGCCGCTTCCGGAGCTCCAGGTTTCGGACGCGTCTGTCATCGAAGGCGCCGACGGCGTACAGGGCGCGGTGTTCCAGCTATCGCTATCCAAACCGTGGGCCACGGAGGTCACAGCCGACTACATGACCTTCGACGGCACCGCCGCGGCGCCCTGCGACTACCTGACACGATACGGGACCGCGCGAGTCCCCGCGGGTGAGACGCAGGCCAGCGTTCTGGTTCCGGTGATCGGGGAGCTTCAGCCCGAGAGCATCGAGACGGTGGTGCTCCGCCTGGGCAACATCAGCGGCGCGACGCTGGCTCGAAGCGAGGCGGCCCTCTCGATCGCCGACGACGACGCAGCAAACGCAGCCCCCGGCTTTGGCGCGGCGCGTGCGCCCGCCTTTGGCGCGAGCGGCGTGGCGCTGCCACCGACCTTCGCCTGGTCTGCCACGGATCCGGACGGCGATTCGGTCAGCTACGACGTGCACCTCGGAAGTGTCTTTGCCCCAACGGGCCAGGTGTGGAACGCGGTGTGCCCGACCACGGCCGGACCTTCGCCGCGGGTGGCTGCTGCCGCCGCGCTCGACGAGGCCAGCGATCGGCTGGTCGTGTTTGGCGGCGCAGACGATGATCCCGACCGGGTCTGGATCCTGCGCAACGCCACCGGTGCGGGCGGGCCTCCCGAGTGGCTGGCCCTGACCGTTCCGAACGGACCGGGGGGACTGAAGGGAGCCGCCGCCGCGTTCGATACGGACACCAACCGCCTGATCGTTTTTGGAGGCTGCAGCGGGAGCTGCGGGACCGCGTCGGCAGAGACATGGGTCCTGACGAACGCAAACGGCCTTGGCGCTCCGCCGCAGTGGATCCGCTTGGACGCGATGGGACCTGCGGGCCGTCACGAGGTCGCGGCCGCCTACGACGCAGCCAGCAAGCGATTCGTCGTCTTCGGCGGCGCGGCTGGCGCGGGCGGCGCAAGCCTCGGGGACGCCTGGCTACTGCGCGACGCGAACGGGCTCGGGGAGCCCGCATGGGAGGCGCTATCTCCGGCCGGGCCGTTGCCGGCTGCTCGCCACGCGGCCTCGGCTGCATGGGACCCTGCGAGCGGTGCCCTCTTGCTGTTCGGTGGTCTCGATGCGGATGGCCGCGCCCTCGGCGACCTCTGGGCTCTCGAAAGAGCGACCACCGGGTTGCCCGTATGGCGGCAGCTGCTGCCGAGTGCCTCAGGCCCGGCCGCGCGTTGGGGACATGCCGCCGCCTTCGACCCCGCCAGCCGACGCCTCCTCGTCTTCGGTGGTAGCACCGCCAGGCTCGAGGAGGGTCGGAACTTCGTGTTCAACGACGCTTGGCTCGTCCACGGGCCGTTGGAAGCGGGTCCGGAGTGGGCGCGGCTGACGCCCACGGGTGTCGTCCCGCCCGGTCGCTTGCAGCCAGTCACCGCGTACTCCGCTTCCGAGAACCGCCTCGTCATCGCCCTCGGCGCGAACAATCGGCGGGTGGACCCGATCACGGACCTGTGGACCCTGACCGACGCCGCCGGTTCGTTGCCCCTGGTAGCGAGCCAGCAACCAGAATCCACTTACACCGCAGCCGGCCTCGAGGCCGGGCCGTTCTATTACTGGAGCGTGCGTGCCCGCGACGGACGCGGCGCGTCACGAGGGACCTCGGCGTGGTGGTTCACCGGCAATGCACCGCCGAGCGTCGCCGCGGGGCCCGACCTGAACACCACGCTCGCAGCCCCCACGGTCGCGCTGAATGGCGCCGTCAGCGACGACGGCTTCCCGGTGGCCGCGGCACTGTCGGTCGCCTGGACGCAAGTGGGCGGCCCGGCTCCAGTGGTTTTCGACGCCCCGGCGGCCGCGACCACGACCGCGACCCTCTCTGAAGTGGGTACCTATGTGCTGCGCCTCACCGCGGACGACTCGCTGCTGTCGGCGTGGGACGAGGTGACGATCCAGGTCGGGCCCGCTCCAGCCGTCAACCAGCCACCCGCAGTGAACGCTGGGCCGGACCCTGTGATCGTGCTCCCCGCGACCTCCACGCTGCTGCGGGGCGTCGTTAGCGATGACGGACGTCCGAACGGGAGCTTGAGCCTGCTCTGGAGCCAGCTCGGAGGGCCGGGGCCCGTTCACTTCGACACGCCCGATGTACTGAGCACGGTCGTGAGCTTCCCCGGCCCCGGTGTCTACGATCTTCGACTCTCGGCAAGTGACTCCGAACTCCTGACGAGCGACGACCTGCGCGCTGTGGTGGAGGACTTTCCGGACCTCACGCCCCAAGCCGTCGACGTTTCCGCCCTCCAGTACGACGGCCAAACACTCCAGGTCTCCGGGGCGGCGCAGGTAACGGTGGCCAACGGCGGCGCCGGCACAGCGCAGGCCGCGTTCGATGTGACGGTCTTCGAGGACCGGAACGCGAACCAGACCTTCGAGCCCAGCGAGGACGTCGCGCTCGGGACGTCGACGGCCGGTCCCCTGGCTGGGGGCGGGACGGAGCTCGTCCAAGTCCCCCTCAGTGGCGGCGTGCTCTTCCGAAGCAACCTCGTCCACGTCTTCGTAGACAGCGCCAGCAGCGTCGCGGAGCGCGACGAGACAAACAACTACGCGGACTCCAAGCCGCCCTGTCAGCCGACGCCTTCGGCCTTGCCGTTCGCGCCGCAGTTGGAGTGGGCCTGGACGGGTTCGACGGTCCTGCCGAGCTCGAACAACGTGATGATGACGCCGCTGGTGGTGGATCTGACGGCGGACGGCTTGCCGGAGGTCGTCTTCAATACTTTCGCGGGAGAGTCATACCTGGGCGGCGGACAGCTGCGGGCGGTGGACGGTCGCACCGGCTCGCTCCTGTTCTCGGTCACGCCCAGTGGCGGCGTGCGTGGCAGCGCGGCGATCGCGGCGGCGGACATCGACCGCGACGGCAGGCCGGAGATCGTGGCGGTTCACGGCAGCGGGCAGCGCCTGGTCGCCTTCGAGCACGACGGGACCCTCAAGTGGCTCAGCGCGTTCCTCGCCCCGCAAGGCTACGGCGGACCGGCTATCGCGGACCTGGATGCCGACGGCCTCCCGGAGATCATCGCGGGGCGCCAGGTCGTGAACGCGGACGGGACCCTGCGCTGGACCGGTACGGCGGGCGCCGCCTGGAACGGCGAGGGCTCCCTGCCCCTGGTTGCAGACGTCAACATGGACGGCAGCCCCGACGTGGTCGCAGGCAACACCGTGTACAGAGCCGATGGCACGATCCTGTGGAACAAGCCCGCCATCGGAGACGGCTTCAACGCCGTCGGCAACTTCGATGCCGATCCCCTCCCTGAAATCGTGTTGGTGTCCTCGGGCACCGTCCGGCTGCTGGAGCACGACGGCACCGTAAAGTGGGGGCCCGTTCCCATCCCCGGGGGCGGTTGGGGTGGCGCTCCGACGGTGGCGGACGTCGATGGTGATGGCCTGCCCGAGATCGGCGTGGCCGGCGCGACTCGCTACGTGGTCCTGGAGACCGATGGCGCCATCAAGTGGGCGGCGACGACCCGGGACGCCTCGTCGAACGCGACGGGTTCCACGGTCTTCGATTTCGAGGGCGACGGCTCCGCGGAGGTCGTGTACGGCGACGAGGTGAAGCTGCGCATCTTCCGGGGGAGCGACGGCAGCGTCTTGTGGGAGCGGCCGCTCAGCACCTGCACGACGTTCGAGAACCCGGTGATCGCGGATGTGGACGCAGACGGCAACGCGGAGTTGGTCGCGGTCGGCAACACGGCTTGTGGCTTCGGCCCCGACCATGGCGTCTACGTCTTCGGTGATGCGAACGACAACTGGCTGGCGACGCGGCGGGTGTGGAACCAGCACACCTACCACATCACGAACGTCAACGACGACGCCACCATCCCCACCCGCGAGTCGAACAGCTGGCAAGGCTTCAACAACTACCGGCAGAACCGGTTGACCAGCGGCTGCGAATACGCGCGTCCCGACCTCACGGCCTCCTACGTGCGCAAGGACGCGGCGGGTCCGGACGTGATGCTTTCGATCCGGATCGGCAACGGCGGCGCCCTGGTCATCGGCTCCGGAATTCCGGTGGCGCTCTACGACGGGGAGCCGGCGCCTGGGAAGGCGCCGATCGCCACCATCGCGACCACACGCTACCTGAACCCAGGCGAGTACGAGGACCTCCTGGCGACGCTCTCCTCGAGCGTGCCCGCGCGGCCCCTGTGGGTGGTCGCCGACGACCGGGGTGGCCTGGATGGGACACAGGTCGAAAGCGACGAGGCCAACAACCTGCACAACTCGCGGATCTTCCTGACGCCGGTGCCGAACGAAGCGCCGGTGGTGGCTGCGGGCCCCGACCAGAGCCTCACGTTGCCGGCCGGCGTTCTGCTCGACGCCACTGTGAACGACGACGGCCAGCCCCTGGGCACGCTCGCGTTCTCGTGGACACAGCTGAGCGGGCCGGGCACGGTCGAGTTCGGATCTCCTGCATCCGAGGACACGACGGCGTCTTTGCCCGCTGCGGGCAGCTATGTGTTGCGCTTGACGGCCAGCGACGGGGACCTGTCGGGCTACGACGAAGTGTTGGTGAACGTAAGCCCGGCGAATCAGCCCCCGGTGGTGAACGCGGGGCCGGACGTTTCCGTGAACGGGCTTTCGGCGGTGCTCACCGGAACGGCCACGGATGACGGCCTCCCGTCGGGCGCGCTCACCGTGGCCTGGTCGCAGGTGAGTGGCCCTTCTGCGGCCACGCTGGCCAACCCAGCGGCGCTCACGACCACGGTCCAGTTCCAGGGCGAAGGCGTTTACGGATTCCGGCTCTCGGCCAGCGACTCGTCCCTCAGCGCGAGCGACGAGGTGGTTGTGAGCGTGGCCTTCGTGAACCAACCCCCCGTCGTGGACGCGGGCCCAAGCGTGACCATCACGCTGCCGCAGAACCAGGTGGCGTTGGATGGCACCGTGACTGACGACGGTCTACCTCCAGGGTCTGCCGTTACGGCGGCCTGGAGTCTCGTGGCCGGCCCCGCGCCCGTCCAAGTCTTCCCGCCCGACGCCGTGGATGCAACGGCCAACTTCAGCGCGCCGGGGAGTTACACGTTGCGACTCACGGCGACCGATTCGAGCCTGACGGCCAGCGACAGCGTCGGCGTGACCGTGTTGCCGGCGCCGCCCACGGGTCCGCCGCCCAGCGTGTCGATCACCTCGCCTCAGGACGGTGATCGCATCACCGAACCCGTGCCCGTGGTGGCGAGCGTCTCGAGTGGCACCCTTGCCGCCTGGACGCTGGAGCACCGCCTGGCCGGAGCTGCGAGCTGGACCCCCTTCGCTTCCGCTACCACGCCGGCGCAGGACGGCACTGTCGCGACCCTCGATCCGACGACGCTGCTGAACGGCTCCTACCAGCTACGTCTCTCGGCCACCGACAACGCTGGCCGGACCACGCGAACCACGGTGTCCGCCGTGGTGCGAGACAACCTGAAGGTCGGGAACTTCAGCGTGAGCTTCGTGGACCTGGAGGTGCCGGTGGCCGGCCTTCCGATCCGCGTGACCCGCACCTACGACAGCCGGGACAAGGGTGTGGGGGATTTTGGCTTCGGCTGGCGGCTCGACCTTTCCACGATGCGCGTCGGGGAGAGCCGGACGCCGGGCCTGGAGTGGCGGGGGACAGCGAGCCAGGGAGCCTTCCCGACCTACTGCATCCCGGAAACGCGGCCCCACGTGGTCACCGTGACCGACCCGTCCGGGCGAGTCCACGAGTTCGAGACGGTGTTGACGCCCCAATGTCAGCCCTTCGCACCGATGGATGTCGTCCGCGTCGGTTTCCGCGCGCGACCGGGCTCTCTGGGAACCCTGGCGGTCGCCGGCAACGACGAAGCGCTCGTGGTGGGCAGCTTCCCAGGGTCGATCGAGCTGTACGACTCGTCCACCTACGAGTTATTCGACCCGGCGGCTTACCAGTATTCGTCTCCGGACGGACGGAGCTTCCTGATCCGGGAGGGTTCGGGCGTGGAGCGGTTGGACGACCTGAACGGCAACCGGCTGACGGTCGGACCAAACGGGATCACGCACTCGTCTGGAAAAGGAGTGGCGTTCACCCGCGACGGGCAGGGGCGGATCACGCGGATCACCGACCCCTCGGGTCGCAGCCTCAACTACGGCTACGACGGAGACGGCGATCTGGTGAGCGTCACGGACCGCGAGAATGCTGCCACGCGGTTCAGCTATGTCGCGAACCAGTCGCATCTGCTGGAGGACATCCAGGATCCTTTGGGTCGGACGCCGATACGCAACGAGTACGACGATGGGGGCCGACTGATCCGGCACACGGACGCTTTCGGCGCGACGATCGAGTACACCCACGACCTCGGGACGCGCCAGGAGATCGTGAAGGATCGGAACGACCGGATCCGGGTCCTCGAGTACGACTCGCGTGGAAATGTCGTCAAGGAGACGCAGCCCGACGGCCGCATCGTGCGCCGCTCCTTCGACACGCGGAACAACCGCACGAGCGAGACGGAGCCCCACGACGCTTCGAGTCCCAGCCCGCCGACGACACACTACACTTACGATGCGGCCGATAACCTGCTCTCGGTGACCGACGCCGTCGGGAACTCCACCCAGCACACCTACAACGGGCGACAGCAGGTGCTGACGGCGAGGGACCCGCGCGGTCGCTTCACGGTCAACACGTACGACGCCAACGGGAACCTGACGGGCACGAAGTCGGGCGGGGCGTCGGCGAGCGGACCATTTCTCACCGCGACGACACACACCTACGATGCGCGCGGGAACTTGAAGACGCAGACCACGGTGGTGGACGGCGCAGCCCAGGTCACGAGTTACGACCACGATGGCTTCGGGAACCTGACGAAGGAAACCGATGCCCTCGCGCACGCCACGTCGTACGCGTATGACGGCAGCGGCAACCGGTTGTCGCAGACCACGACGCGTACGCTGCCGGGCGGAGGCTCGGAAACGCTCCTGACGCTGTACACGTACGACAACAACGGGCGCCTGACGCGGACCACCGACCCTGACGGCACTTCCGTGCGGACGGTGTACGACGCGCTCGGGAGGCAGGTCGAGAGCCACGACAAGCTCCAGCGGCGCACCAGCTTCGAGTACGACGAAATGGGCCGGCTGACCCGGACGACCTACCCGGACTCGACCCATGAAGAGTCGACGTACGACCCCGAGGGTCGCCGGCTCACGAGCCGGGACCGTGGAGGAAGGACCACGACGTACGAGTACGACCAGGTCGGCCGGCTTCGAAAGACGACGTACCCCGACTTGACCTTTACGGAGAACAGCTACGACGCCGCGGGCCGCCTGGTGGCAACGAGGGATGCCCGTGGAAAGACCACGACGTATGAGTACGACGCTGCCGGTCGCAGGACGAAGGTACGGGACCCGCTGGGGAACGAGACGGTCTTTACGTACGACGCGAACGGGAACCAGCGCAGCGTCCGAGACGCCCGGCTCAACACCACGACCTTCGAATACGACAACCTGAACCGGCGGATCCGAACGGACTTCCCCAACTCGACCTTCACCGAGACCGCCTACGACACCCTGGGCCGGAGGGTGAGCGAGGAGGACCAAGCGGGTCGTGTGACGCGGTACCAATACGACGAGCTCGGCCGGCTCACGAAGGTCATCGACGCGCTCGACCAGGCAACGGCCTACAGCTATGACGAGGTGGGGAACCGCACGCTCCAGCGTGACGCGAACGGCCACGAGACCCGGTTCGAGTACGACCGCCTCGGACGTGAGTTGGCGCGGACCCTTCCCGACGGCGCCAGGGAGACGAAGACCTACAACGCGGCCGGCAACCTGGAGACGAGGACCGACTTCATGGGCCGCACCACGACCTACACGTACGACGACAACAACCGCCTGGCCAGTCGGAGTTGCCCGAACCCCGCGGAGAACGTCAGCTTCACGTACACCGCGACCGGACGCCGCGCCAGTGTAACGGATACCCGGGGCGTGACAACCCATGGGTACGACCTTCGCGACCGCCTCGTCAGCCTGGTCCAGCCCGGAGTTGGATCGCTCGCATATGCTTACGACGGAAACGGGGGGCGAACGGCGCTGACGGTGACGCACGCAGGCCAGACCTACAACACGGCCTACAGCTACGACGACGCGAGCCGGCTCGACCTCGTCACCGATCCCGCCAACCGGGTTTACGACCTCGGCCACGACGCGACCGGCAACCGGTCGAGTCTCCAGCACCCGAACGGCACCGCCACGGCCTACACGTACGACTCGCTCAACCGCCTCACGAACCTGACTACAACCGGCCCGCTGGGAACGGTGCAGAGCTACGCGTTCACCCTCGGCCCTGCGGGCAACCGGACGCGCATCGACGAAGCGGACGGAACGGTTCGCGAGTTCAGCTACGACGCCCTCTACCGCCTGACTGGCGAGACGGTGCGAGGCAACCTGACGACCCTGTACAACAAGGCCTTCAGCTACGACCCCGTCGGCAATCGTCGGGCCCAGACCACGACGGGCGGAGGCCCACCCGGCCTGCCACCCCCCGGCACCGTGGAGTACGCCTACGACACACGAGACCGGCTCCTCACGGAGAATGCCAGTGCGCTCACCTACGACGCGAACGGCAACCTGACAGGTCGGGTCGGCGAGGTCACCTACGTCTGGGATCACGAAAACCGGTTGATTCGCGCCACCAAGGCAGACGGGACCATAACGGAAACAACCTACGACGCGGACGGCAACCGTGTCGCGACCAGGATCACCCCGCCGACCGGCCCATCGACGACCACCCACTACCTCGTCGATGTATCAGGCGGCTTGAGCCAGGTCGTCGCGGAGACGAATGGGGCGAACGCACTCCAAGCCCTCTACGTCCGCGGCTCCGACGACCTGCTCAGCGTGTTGCGCCCAGATGGGGTCAACGGCTGGATCACCCGCTTCTTCCACGCCGACGGCATCGGCTCCGTCCGTCGCCTCACCAACGAAGCCGGCACCATCACCGACGGCTACACGTACACCGCCTTCGGCGAACCGCTGTCGCACACCGGCTCCGACCCCCAGCCCTACGCCTTCGCCGGCGAGCCCTACGACCCCAATGTCGGCTTCCAGTACCACCGAGCCAGGTGGATGGATCCGAGGGTCGGGAGATTCGCGTCCCTGGATCCGTTTGCAGGCCTCGACGACGATCCGCCCTCGCTGCACGAGTACGCTTACGGGCACGACGATCCGGTCGACCAGCGAGATCCATCGGGCGAGAGCATCGCGGGCGCAGCGCTCACGGGCCTGACCATTGGCCTCGCTCTCTACTCGATCGCGGACGCTGTGCTTGATCCTGAAGCAACCACGGGCACCATCCTGTTCGCCGCAGGTGTCGAGATCATTCCCGGCTCAGCCTATGCAAAGGGGGGCCGTCTCCTGGCTGCGAAACTCGGCTTGAAAGCCATGTTCCGAGTGTGGCGTGCTGGACGGAAGTTCAAAGGGGCAATCGCACACTTCGCCGCAGCGGCGACCACCAAGGAGTGGAAAGATGTGTTCTTCCGCGCGTTCCCGGACCTCAGGGGAAACGTGGTGGTGCATCATGCTGTCGAGAGGGACGTCGCAAACCTGTATCCACACCTCAAGCTGGATATCTACCAGCTGAACTGCCTAGAGAACCTGCGTGGCATCCCGAAGGATGCCAACCCGTCGGCGCATCTTTCTCAGATCCGACTGCGTTGGAACGACTTCTATCGCCGACATGAAGCCAACCCCGCTGCAGTGACTTTGCAGGATTTGCTCGAACACGCTCGAATAATCGACGACGAGTTCGGACATCTGTTCATTCCGCCATGGCGCTGAGGTACGCCCTTCGGCCGGAAGTTCCCGGTCATCTGGGGGATTCGGTTGTCATGGACTACTCGACCACACCGTATAAGATCAGGACTCTTCACGTCGAAATGGATGGGTGGATGGGCGACGAACTCTGTGCTGTCGCGGGCAACAATTACTTTGTTAGTGACCGGCTGAGGGCTGCGATGGAAGGGGCTGGCTTGTCAGGATGTCGATTCGAGCCGATGACGGTTACCCGTTCTGAAGTATTCGAGGAACTGCAGGGCGAGACCCAGCTGCCGCACTTCTGGTGGCTCAAGGTAGAGCCCTGCAATAACAACGGTGATGTCGTGATCGCTCCGGGCGAGGACGGCGTCCCTACGCTCGTGGTCTCGAAGAGAGCGCTAGAGTGCCTTGCCACCGGCTCTCTGATCCAGTGCAAGGTGACGGCCTTGGAGCCATGAAGGGGATTGGCTCAAGCGGTGGCCACCGCCGCGGCAGCTCGGACCGAGCGGAAGCGGCCGCGCCGCGCGGCGGCGTCGCTCAGCGGGCAGGGCAGCGGCGGCTTCGGCTCTGGCTTCGCGGGCGAGCGGGTCGCCCCGCGGGCGTCGCGCCCGTCACGCGCCGCGGCTCCTGATTCCCAGACACGACGGCCTGCCGCGAACGGTGCTCACGCTCTCCGAGGCGCGACAGCTCATGAGCGCGCCGCGCCGCTTCGGCCGCTGGCGGTGGCCCCACGTCGAGAAGCCCGACCACACGATCCTCGAGCTGCTCTACTGGACCGGGACCCAGCTCGGCGAGTGCATCCGCCTTGACGTCGCGGACGTGGATCTCCTGCAGGAGCAACTCCTCGTTCACGACGGGAGGGGAAGAAGGATCGCGTCGTGCCGATCCCGGCCGGAGCCGTGCAGGCTTTGGACGCCTGTCTCCGCGATGCCCGACGCGCCTTCGTGAAGGACCGTCGGACCGCTGCCATTCGCGCGAGAGGGAATGGAAGCGCCGTGCCGCTCGGACGTAAAATATAAGGCCGGTCATGGCCACGCTCGCGAAGACGGTCTATCCACACATCACGAAGGACCCCGCCATTTGTAGCGGACGGGCCTGTGTCGAGGGGACGCGTGTGCGCGTGATGGACATCCTGGTCCTGCATGAGGAAGGGCTCAGCGCCGAGCAGATCGTCGAGGAGCTTCCCTCGCTGAGCGGCCCCATCGACGTATACGCGGCTCTCGTCTACTGGAACGACCACAAGGATGAGATCGAGGCCGACTTCGCCGAGGACGAGCGCTTGGCTGCTGAAGCCGAGGCAAGGCAGGCCAACTACGTCAAGCGGCGGCGCTCGGCCCGGTAGTGGCCGGCCGCTTCAAGCTCATCACCGACGAGCATTTCTCCACGTCCAGGGTCAAGGCTGCCAAAGACTCGGGCTGGGAAGTCGTCCGGGTAGTCGATGTCCTGGGACAGAGAACGCCGGACGAGGACGTGATGGCCTACTGCGCCGAACACGGCTACGTGTGGGTCACGAGTGACGAACGTGCTCAGGGTAAGGTGATTCGCTGGATCAACTCCGGCAAGACCCTACCAGGCGTGATCGTCGTCGCCCAGCGCCACCGGCGGCGCATCACACCCGGGCGGTTTCACCGCTTCTTGGAGTCCCTGGCCGCAGAGGACGAACCCTTCGGCTGCGTGATTCGCCACGTGAGCCCGGAGAAAACGTAGTGGATCCGGCCTGCCGCGAGCCGTTCCTCCTCGCCCGGCGCCGTCCCGCCCGTAGCGTACTCGGCGGCTTCCTCGTGCACGTCCTCATCGCCGTACTTGTCCTTGGACTTATTCCCACCGCGGCCTCCATCGCCAACCCGTTGCTGCCTGAGCTGGGCTACGCGGCCGCATGACAGGCTGATGCTCGTGCGTCGGCCAGGCCGTAGCTTCCCCGGGCGCCCTTCGGCGCACTAGGTCACCTCAAGGGCCGGTCGTTTCGGCCACGCCGATGTGTTTGTCGGCTCCGCCGTAGTAGAAGAGCCAGCGGTGGCCGTCGCGGACGAGCCCCTCGACGAACACCACGTTGGGCACCTGGCCGGCCAGCTCCCAGCCCCTCTCGGGCTCGAAGATCGGCCTGTCGGAGCGCGCCAGCACCCGCGTGGGGTCGTCCCGGTCGAACAGGGCCCAGCCCGTGCGGTACACGAGACGATCGTCGGCGCCGTTGTAGACCAGCAGGATGCCGTCCGGCGTCAGCAGCGGTGGGGGACCGGGCTCGACCACGCGCGAGTCGAACATCCCCGGGCGGCGGCCGAGCACGGGAGCGTCGAGCGCCTCGGTCCAGCGGAGGAGGTCTTCGGACCACGCCACACCCATCTGGTCGGCGCCGGACGCAGCATCCGCCATGTAGTACATCCAGTAGCGCCCGCCCACGCGTTCGGGCAGGATCGCGCCGGCCTTGGTCCACTTGACGTTCCAGCGGCCCTGG
>Ga0187893_10008352_pt1 | contig 16366 bp, 15 predicted proteins | sample MA1701074metaG_FD_139574 | JGI IMG/M metagenome (GOLD analysis project Ga0187893, IMG submission 139574) | White microbial mat communities from a basaltic lava cave in the Kipuka Kanohina Cave System on the Island of Hawaii, USA - MA170107-4 metaG ...
CGGAGCAATCTGACGTTTTCGAGTGTTTCCATAGGGTGTATCCTCCTTTGGTTTAGACGCCGGAAGGATACACCCTTTTTATTGGTGCCTACTTACCCATTACACAATTTATGATACGTGACCAGAGAAAAAGCCGGGTTGACATCCGGCGCGCTCTGCCCTAAGCTGTCCCTTTACGCAATCCCACCTTTTTAATCCACTTTTATGAAACAGGCGATCTATCTCGACCATAATGCCACGACCCCCGTATTTCCCGAGGTTCGTGAAGCCATGGAGCCCTTCTGGGGGGAGTTTTATGCCAACCCTTCCAGCCTTCACGAAGCCGGCGCCCGGGTGGCCCGGGCGCTCCGGGAGGCCCGCAGGGACGTGGCCCGTTTTTTGGGTGCGCAGGATGAAACCGAAATTATTTTCACAAGCGGCGGGACGGAAAGCAATAATTTCGCCTTTCGGAGCGCCCTTTTTACCAGCGGAAAAAAACAAGTCGTCACGACGGCGATTGAGCATTCTTCGGTTTTAAAACTGACCCGCGCGCTTCGGGAAGAAGGCGTGGAAGCGGATTACCTGCCGGTGGATGGCCTTGGCCGTCTCGTGAGAGAGAAAATAAAAGAAACGGTTTCGGGAAAGACGGCCCTTGTTTCCGTCATGGCGGCCAATAACGAGACCGGAGTGATCTTTCCGGTGGAGGAAATCGGAAAGGAACTCGAAGAAAAAGGCGTTCTCTTTCATGTGGACGCCGTCCAGGCGGTAGGAAAAATCCCCCTCGTTTTGAAAGATTCTCCGATTCATTTTCTTTCCCTCTCCGCGCATAAATTCGGAGGGCCCAAAGGCGTGGGGGCGCTTTATGTTAAAAAGGGGACTCCCTTACGTTCCTTCATTTTTGGAGGCGCCCAGGAAAGAGGGCGCAGGGCGGGAACGGAGAATGTGCCGGGAATCATCGGTTTGGCCGCCGCTTGCCGCCGGCTCGAAAAAGTTTTGGGAGAAGAAACCGAAAGAGTCCGCCAAGTGAGAGATTACTTTGAGAAAAAGACATTGAGGACAATTCCGGGCGCTCAAATCAACGGAGATCCTCTCTGCCGTCTGCCGAACACTTCGAACCTGGCTTTTGAAGGAGTGGACTCGGAGGCCCTTTTGATCCTCCTGGACCAGGAGGGCGTGTACGCTTCTTCGGGCTCGGCCTGCCTTTCCGGCTCCCCCGAACCTTCCCACGTTTTAAAAGCCATGGGATTTCCGGACGAAAGGGCCCAAGGAACGGTCCGTTTCAGCTTTGGGCCCGAAAACACGGTCGAGGAAGCGGACCGGGCGGTCGAATTTCTTCAAATTTTCATCTCCCGTCTTCGGGAAATTGAGCTACAAGACCAGCACCCTCATTCGGTGATATAATCTTTTAGGAGACTTATGAGCATCACTAAAGAACAAGTCCTCGAAGCGATAAAGGTTGTGAAGGATCCGGATATCCACCGGGACATTGTGTCCTTGGGCATGGTCAAAGAGATTGGGATTGAGAACGGGAAGGTTTCTGTCCACGTGGAGCTGACCACCCCGGCCTGCCCCTTAAAGGAGCAGATTAAAGAAGAGGTCAAAAAAGCGGTGGCGTCTCTCGCCGGAGTGAAAGAAGTTGCCATTCAAATGAGCGCCAATGTCCGCCGCGGCCCCAGCTTACTCCCGCAGGAAGCCTCTCCTTCGGGCATCAAAAACATCATTGCGGTCGCGAGCGGCAAAGGGGGAGTGGGGAAGTCCACGGTTTGCGTCAATTTGGCCGTGGCTTTCGCCCGGACCGGCGCCAAGGTGGGTCTGATGGACGGCGACATTTACGGCCCGAATATTCCCCTGATGCTGGGCATCCCGCAGGACAAAAAGCCCGGAGTCAGTCCCAATGAAAAAATCATTCCCCTCGAGGCCCACGGTTTAAAAGTCATTTCCATGGGTCTTCTGGTTCCTGCCGATTCCCCGATGATCTGGCGAGGACCGATGCTTCACAGCGCCATCACGCAATTTTTGCAAAAAGTGGATTGGGGCGAGTTGGATTATCTTTTCGTGGATTTACCGCCCGGAACGGGAGATGTCCAGCTTTCTCTCGTTCAAACCGCCTCCGTCACCGGGGCCGTGATTGTGACGACCCCTCAAGAAGTGGCCCTGATGGATGTCAAGAAAGCCATCGCCATGTTTAAAAAGACCCAGGTCCCCATTCTCGGGATTGTGGAAAACATGAATACGTTTATCTGTCCTCACTGTGAAAATGAGACCCCGATTTTCAGCAAAGGGGGAGGCGAGAAGGCCGCCCAAAGCTGGCAGGTTCCCTACCTGGGGGCGGTTCCGATCGATCCGCGGGTCCGCGAAGGGGGCGATACCGGAAAACCCATCATCGTGGCTTATCCCGACTCGCCCGCCGCAAAACAATTTGCCGCGGCCGCGGGCGCTTTGGCCCAACAGGTGAGCATCGTGGATATGGCGGGGGCGAAATGAAAGAAAGCTTAATTTTTCAGCCGTCCGATACCCGCATGGAGGAGATCGTCCGCGAACTCATTGTGCGTCTCGGAGAAGACCCGGACCGGGAAGGCCTCGGACAAACGCCCAAACGCGTGATCGCTTCCTTGAAATATCTCACGCACGGATACCGTCAGGACATCAAGAAAGTATTAAATAACGCCGTCTTCGAAGAGAATTATGACGAGATGGTGGTCTTAAAAGACATCGATCTTTTCAGCCTCTGCGAGCACCACCTGCTTCCCTTCTACGGCAAGGCCCACGTGGCTTATATCCCCAACGGCAGGATCATCGGCCTTTCTAAAATTCCCCGCGTGGTGGAAGTTTTTGCGAGGCGCCTCCAAGTCCAGGAAAGATTGACCAGCCAAGTCGCCGATTGCCTCATGAATGCGCTCCAGCCCCGGGGGGTGGGAGTGGTGATCGAAGCCCTTCATCTTTGCATGGCCATGCGCGGTGTAGAAAAGCGGGACGCCCAGTGCGTGACGAGTTCCATGCTGGGGAGCTTTCGCGAAAGCGAAAGAGTGAGGGGAGAATTCTTGAGTTTGATCGGAAAAAGGGTTTAAGGCTGAAGCTGCTTTTCTAATTCGTCGACGCGGGCCCGCAGTTTTCGAATCTCATCCAACATTTCCGCAGAACGCCATTGGGCCGCCACTTGTTTTCTCGCCTCTTTATAAGGCCGGGCGGGAGCGCCGATCCAAATCTGCTGGGGCGGTATCTTCTTTCCCGTGGGGACACCCGATTGAGCACCGAGCATGACTTGATCGCCTACTTCCACATGATCCGCCAGACCGACCCGTCCTCCCATGGTCACAAAAGCCCCGATCTTTGAGCTTCCCGAAATTCCCGTCTGGGCCGAAATGATCGTGTTGGGTCCGATGACGACGTTATGGGCGATCTGGACAAGATTATCGATCTTGACCCCGCGTCCGACCCGGGTGGATCCCATGGTCGCGCGGTCAATGGTGGAGCAGGCGCCGATTTCCACGTCATCTTCTATGACGACATTTCCCACTTGGGGAATTTTGATTTGTCCCTGGGGGGTCGGCAAATAACCGAAACCGTCGGCCCCGACAATCGTCCCCGCATGGAGGATGCACCGGTTTCCAACGACCGTATTTTCATAAAGCACCACATGGGGATGAAGGACGCTTTTTTCTCCGACTTTTACTTTCCGGTCAAGATAACTGTAAGCGCGGATCACCGTGTTGGGGCCCACTTCAACTTCATCGCCTACATACGCAAAAGATTCAACGGTGACTCCCTGACCGATTTTTGCGGAAGGAGAGATAAAGGCTTTTTCAGAAACGGTCCCGGGAAATGTTCTCGGGGGAAAATAGAGATTAAGAAGCTGGGCCCAGGCGAGTTTGGGGTGTTCGACTTGAATCAGCGGTTTTTTGGAAGCCGAAACCGCTTTGGGAACGATCAGGCAGGCTAGGGGGGTGGTTTCCAGTTCGGCAAGCCGTTTGGGGTCTTCAAGGAAGGCCACGTGACCGGGAAGTGGAAAATCGGCGTTCGTGACCCCGGAAACCGGGACTTGGCCATCTCCCAACACCTTGCCTTGAATCTTCTGGGCGAGTTCAGCGATGCTTAACTGCATAGATACGGCAGTATAACCTTGTGCTAACCCCTTGTCAATTAAGGAATTCCGTTATTTGGCAATTCTTGTAGGGGGTAGAAATATAGGTTAAACTTTAGCTGAGAGATTTTTAACGATAAACCCTAACCGGGCTCGTTTCTTTGAGTTAAGAGGCGAGGGTAAACTATTCGAAAGAATAGGGCGCAAAGCCACGGGCCTAAAGCGCGAGCGATGGCCGCCGGGCTGCCGAAAGTGCGAAGCCTATTCTTTGCGAATAGGCTATTTTTTTGCACTTATGCAGACAGGAAAAAGGGGATTTACCTTGGTGGAATTGCTTCTGGCGCTGATGGTGACGGTGCCGGCGCTGCTTACTTTAATGGGTTTGATCGCCTATAACACGCGCGTCGCCGAAACCTCCCGCGGGATCATGGCGGCCATGCAGGACGCCCATACCGTGATCGAACGGATGCGTGATGTCAGTGAGCAGGGACTGGATCAAGTCACGACCACTTATCCTGACGGGGAAGCCGTCGCCGGTTTTGCCAGCTTACCGAACGAACAAATCATCGTGGATTATACCGATACGGGCGTCGATCCTTTGGCGGTGACGGTGACCGTGACATGGAGGGATCGGAACCGGTTGATGACGCGGGCCTTAACGACCCAGATCACGCAGAGGTAACTATGAAAAGAAAAAAGGGGATCGAAGGATATGCGTTGGTTGAAGTTTTGGCCTACATGACTATCCTTTCTATTGTCACAGGACTCCTCCTGGAAGCGTTTAATGTGGGTTCAGCCAACTGGAATGTAACGTACACGCAGTTAAAGCTTGAAAAAGAACTGCGCGTCGGGATGGACCGGATGACACGTGAACTTCGGAATTCCAGTCTGGCGCGCATCAACATTACGCAACTCAACGTTCTCCAATTTCAGGTGCCCAACACCATTGGTACGGATGGAACCATCACTTGGTCCGGTTGGATACAATACAGTATTGGAGGGACCGGGGCCGAACAGCTTATCCGGACGGATTTAACGACCAACGCCACGCGGGTCCTTGCTTACCATGTGAGCGGTATCCAGTTCGTCTCTACGACGAATCCGGCAACGCTTGCTATTACCCTGACGGCGAGCGACACAACGGTGAATGGGAGATCGGTCACGGTCAATCTTCCAGGGACCGTAAAATTCAGGAATAGTGAGGGCGGACAGGACGAAGATGAGGACGAGGACGAGGATGAGGATGAGGAGGATGAGGATGATGACTAAGGATGAAAAAGGAAATGCCCTGATTTTAACGCTTCTCTTTGTGTCCCTTATGTCGGTTTTTAGCCTCGCCTTGAGTTACGGGGCGTTGAGCGAAGTTCGGGCGGTGGAAAGGTTCGAGAACCGGATTGTCGCTTTTCACTGGGCCGAAGGTGCGGTGGACCAGACCCTTGTCGAGTTGAGAGACAACGCCAGCTACAGCGGTGTTCCCCAGACTTCGGCTTCGAACGGCCGGGCGAGCGGAAGCTTTCAGACCACTGTGACGGCCACGGGCTCGCCGGACACCTACCAAATTGCGGCCCTCGGGACCATCGGAGCTAACACCGCCTCTTACGGTTATCAGCAAAGTTCGATCACCGCGGTGGCCAATTTTTCCACGACCTCCTCTTCCACTTTTCCAGGTGCCATTTTTGCCCAAACCAGCATTAGCCAGAGCGGGGACGGCGGAACCGACGCTTACGACTCAAGAAACGGAGATCACGATTCCGACGATGGCGCCAATGAGGGGCATTTGATTTCGAATGGCACCGGCGCCAATACGATTGTGAAGTCGGGTGACGGCACCGTGAGAGGAAACCTTACGGCAGGTCCGGGGGCCAATCCCTCAACGGCCATTGTTGTTTCAGGAGATGGAATCGTGACGGGGAGCCGCTCGGCAGGAACAAACGCAATTCCTGTGGAGGCTGTCAGTGTCCCCACGGAGTTAACGAGTGGGGGAAATTTGGTCCTTGATCGAGGTACCACGACCACCTTGGGCTCCGGGAATTATTGGTACAGTTCTATCAGTATCACTCGAGGAGGTAGGCTTACTTTAACCGGTTCGGCCACAATTTACGTGAGCGGATCCGTTACGATTTCGGGGGACGGAGGAATTGTGACAGCAGGCAGTCTCCCCACCAATCTTCGGATTAATGTTACGACGACAGACGCGGTTTCAAAATCAGGGGATTCGAATCTTTACGCCGCGATTTACGCCCCCCAGTCGACAGTTACGGTGTCGGGGGATGGGGATGTTTTTGGTGCCATTGTGGGAAATGTTGTCAGTCATTCCGGGGATGGGACTGTTCATTACGACAAAGCCTTGGCGGCCGATACGAACGAAAGTAATTCCCCAAACCAGAATTTGCGGGCCTGGTCCGAAGTCTCTTATTGATAAACCCGGATATTTGCCCGGGAAATCAGCTCACTTTGCCAACGTTTGAGATTTTCGTCCGGATTTTCCTTAAATCCGTTCCTCATCTCTTCCATTAACTTTTGAATCCGGACCATTTCGCGGAGTTGGTCTTCAAAATCGCGCGGTTCCTCGCGGAAGTTGGCCTTCACCCAAGCGGCATATTGTTCTCCCGTAAAGGGAACTTCTTTGCCCGCCGCTAAAAGCTCATAGAGCCCTTCCCGGAGTTCGTCATCCGTCACTTTAATTTTTCGCTGCTTGGCCTCGCGTTGGAACACCAGAAATTCCCAAGTTTTAGATTCAATGTCTTCGGGAGCGGGAGGGGTCTTGTCGTCTGCAGGCTTGAGGAGGAAAATTTGAACGGCCCGTTCCGCCAGAAGGTAGTCGCGAAAGGAAACTTCTTTTCCGAAAACGCTTCCCGGAGCCCGGCCCGCTTCCTGGAATTGAAGATTGACGGCGTAACCGCCCCAGGAGATAAAGGCAATCACGATGCTCCAGATGATCACTTTGGTTTTCTTCCGGAGGAATTTCAGCACGGCTTTATTTTACCAGAAGAATGGGCGTCAGGCCGCCTTCGCGGGCCACATTGACGATCTTTCGCTCGGACATCCGGCCGACGATCCCGAGGCCCTTTTCCGTGGCAAAAAAGCCCGAGACCACATAGAGGTCGTTTTCCCGCACCCCTTTGCCCTGGGGCCTGAAAAACCGCTTTTTCCGCACTTCGCCAAGCTGTTGGATCACCCAGCCGCCCCGCTCCTTCAGGGCCGTTTCAATTTTTTTGTGCCATTCCGCCCGCTTGGCCGCCTGGCCGAACAAAACTCCCTTGCCTCCGAAAAGGCGGTTGGGCTTGAGGACGAGACGCGATTGATTTTTGAGGACGAAAGGAATGAGGTCCACGGATTTGCCTTTGGGATCGGTCGTATGGGTCTCTCTCAAGAGGCGGGTCCAAAGGATGTGGCGTTTAAAAAGTTCCCGCTCTTTCCGGCTGAAGGCGTCGGCATATCGGGGACTCGTGAAGACTTCGAAGACGCTTTTGTGGTCAAACTCGCCCTCGAGAGAGGAAATCATCCGGCCCTGCCGGAAGGCCTCCCGGAGCGCTTCGACATTGTGTCCTTTGGCTTGGAGATCGCAAATTTCCGAAAGGGTCGTGTCCCGGTAAACCACGTCGATTTTCTTTCCCTTTGCAAAGAGCTCATTTCCTTTGAGGCGGACATCGGTCGGCTCGGCCACGACCGTGGGGCGGCCCATTTTCGTATAAAGATGGGCGAGGCGTTCGAATTCGACAAAATTTCCGCCGCACGCTTCTTCGATAATGAGGGCCATCGCCCCGCGCGTCCGTCCGATTTTCTTCCGCTGGGCGAGGAGAAGATTCAAGAGAAGAAGCCGCATGTCCTGGGTGGGCCGCGCCGAGAAACGCGGATCCAATTTTTTCAATTCGGGCACAATGATCTTCATGCTGACATCCGCACAGGCAGGCCCATACCAGATTCCGCCGATGCCTACCCCGTTCACCTCAAAAAAACAAAACCCCTCTTTCCATTCCCGGTCGCCGAAAGTGGTGTTGGCGTCCCAGCGGCTTGCGATCCTTCCGGGGCGGTAACCGGGATTCCTCATCAAGGCGATCCAATCCCGTTCCCTCGGCTCAAAAGGGAAAAGCTCCCGGGCCCGCGGGTTTTGGTGGTAAAGGGAGCCCACTTTTTCAAAGGCGCCGTCCAGGATCCGGAGCGAATGCCAGAGGGCCTTCAGAATCTTCGCGTGAATCAGCCGCGGCCGGAGCGTGAGGGTGATATTCAGGGTCTTGCCCTTTTCATTAATGTAGGTCAGGCCGTAAGGGCGGGCGAGGGCGGAAACCCGTGCTCCCAGGCGGCGGGCGAGGGAGAGGGGGAGGTTTTGGAAAAGCTCGTGGGCGGAATTTCCCGAATGATAGTCGAAATGTTTTTTAGTCATCGGAGCAATAATCGATAATATATATCGGCAATGGAAAAAATACTCGCACTTCTTCAGGAGAAGATGGGCCGTTTGGGCGCGGACTATGCCGATCTGCGCTTCGTGGAAATGGAGCGTTCGCGGACCCGGACCAAAAACGGCGCTTTTGAGGAGCTGAAAGATTCGGCCTCCCGCGGCGTCGGATTCCGGGTTTTGAAAGGGGGAGGCTTCGGTTTCTCCGCAACCGCCGACCTTTCGGAAAAATCGCTCTTCCGCCATCTCGAGCAGGCCTGCCGGATGGCCAAGAGTTTTTCAAAGATCCGCCATGCGGAGGTGAAGTTGAGTTCCGCGAAGTCCGCCAAAGTGAGGTGGGTGCTCCCGGTAAAAAAAGATCCCTGGAAACTTTCGCTCGAAGAGAAGATCGCGCCTTTTCTGGAAGCGCAAAGGAAAATCAAAATGGATCCCGAAATCGATTCGGCTTGCGGCGTCCTCGACCTCATCCGCAAACGCGTGGTTTTCGTCTCCAGCGAAGGAAGCTGGATCGACCAGCTCCTTTACCGCACCGGCGGGTGGATTTACGGAGAGACCTGGGCGAAGGGTGAAAAAATCCGCCGCAGCTGGCCCGGGCCGAGCGGTGTTTTCCGGGCCGGGGGTTATGAGGCCGTCGATCAAATGAAATTTCCGGACGAAGCCGAACGGATCCGGGAGGAACTCAAAGAGTTACGCCAAAGCCCGGAGGCCCCCTCGGGGACTTTCGATCTGGTCCTGAAAGGCTCGGTCCTGGCTTTGCAAATTCATGAAACTTTCGGGCACGCCTCGGAATCGGACCGGGTTTACGGTTACGAGGACAATTACGGCGGAAGAACTTTTCTGAATCCCGGGCTTCTTAACGGATATCCGGTGGCTTCTTCCAAAGTGACTCTCGTCAGTGACGCTCAACCCCCCTCCTCACCTCCCCCCGCAGGGCGGGGGGAGGATAAAGGTGGGGGGTGGGGCGCGGGAACTTTTGCCTATGATGATGAAGGCGTCCCTGCAAAACGCATCGAAGTGTTGCGCGAGGGAGTTTTCTCCGCTTATCTGACAAGCCGGGAGACCGCCTATTTCCTGAACCAGCCCGAATCGAGCGCCAACATGGTGGCGCAGGACGGGTTTCATTACCCCATCATCCGCATGACCAATTTAAATCTCCTGCCCGGTCAGGGAAATCTGGACGAACTCATCGCCGGCGTCCAGGAAGGCTATCTCCTGGACAATGAGCTCAGCTGGTCCATTGACCAGATGCGGCTCGATTTCCAGATCGGGGGCGAGGCGGGTTATCACATTCAAAACGGCAAAATCAAAGGCCTGGTCCGTTTCCCTTTTTATCACGGCAACACCCTCGATTTTTGGCGCTCCTGCGACCGGGTGGCGGGGAAGGAAGAATGGGATTTCTGGGGTTTTTCGGATTGCGGAAAAGGCGGGCCCTACCAGGAGGCTTTCACGGGCCACGGCTTGAGCCCCGCGCGCTTCCGTAACGTGGAATTCGGAAGAGAATGATCCAGAATTTAAGGCGGCTCGCGCGTCCCATCCTGGCACTCGCCAAAAAGAAAAAGCTCCCCCTCCAGGTGTTTATCCGTGCGAAAAAGGGGCTCCTTGTCCGCTTCGCGAATAACGGCGTCCATCAAAATGGATTTCAGGACCTTCTGACCTACAGCCTCCGGGTGATGACCGGCGAAGGTCCGGTCTATGTGGAGTCCGGCGACTTTTCCGGCGCCGGAATCCGGAGCGCTTTGGATGTCATTGCGAGCGGAGCGAAGCAATCTCCGGGATTGCTTCGTCCCCGCCAAAGTACTCTGGCGGGTCCTCGCAATGACGGTGCGCGACGTCACCCCCGAGTCAAAGAATTCTTTCCTTTTTCTCTCGAGAAAACGCCGGAGCTGGCGGCCCGGGTGGTGGAGGAGGGGCTGCGGCTGATTCGGCGCGAGCACGCCACGGCCAACGGTTATTTTTCCGCTTATCAGCGGTTTTTTTATTTAAGGGACCCGCGCGGCACGGAGCTTTTCCATCCGGCCACGGCGGTCCGGTTCGGCGTGACGGTGCGCAAAGGGCCCGCCAAAAATTATTTTAGTTTCTATCACCCCGACCCCAAAAAACTTCATGTCGGCCGCGCCGTCGGCCGGGCCATGGAACTTATCGGAGAAGCTTCCGAGCGGGAAGTCACGCTCCGGCCGGGGGACTATGAATGTGTTTTTTCGCCGCGCGCATTGCTTGAACTTTTTGATCCCCTCCGCCGGCATTTTGACCGGAGGCTTTGCGAGGACGGGAAAAGCGTCTTGAGCGGCCGGTTGGGAAAGAAAATTTTTTCGCCGGCCTTCAGTCTGCAAGAAAGCCTTCAATACCCGGGCCAGTTCGGGGTCCCTTTTGACGCCGAGGGGGCCGCAAGGCGGCCGGTGACGCTCGTGAAAGGAGGAGTGCTCAAAGATCTTTTGGGAAAAGGGCACAGCACGCGCGGCTTCACGGAACACCCCTTCAATCCGCAGAATCTGGTGGTCGAAAAAGGGAGGCTTTCTTTAAAAAATATTTTTGAGAAGATCCGGCGGGGGGTCTTCATTAACAAAATTTGGTATCATACCCTGGTGAAAGAAAGCGAAATGGAGGTGACGGGACTGGGTGCGGCCGGATGTTTTTATATCGAAAAAGGCCGTATCGTGGGTTCCGTTCCGCACCTCCGTTATCACGATTCGCTTTTTTCCATTTTGCGTTCCGTGGCCGGCGCCACCCAGGAACAAATCCTTCTGAAAGACGGAGAAATGGGGTCAGCCCTTTTCCCTTACCTTTGGGTCTCCCGTCTCCGGCTGGTGTAGAAAAAGGCCTCCTGAAGGGCCTTCCCAAGGGGGTCAAAAATTGCCCCGAAGAGGTCGATAATCAGAGACGCGAAACAGAGGACCTCTAAGGGTGAAACAGACACTTCAGGAAACCGCCGACTCACTCCCCAAGCCCAGCCCCGCCCTGTTCTGGGACGTGGAAGCGAGGCGGCGGCAACTTTTCCCGGACGCTACCGACCGCCAGTGGAAGGATTGGCACTGGCAGCTTCAGCGTGCCGTGACCTCGCTTGAGGCGGTCATGGCCTACGGCAAATTTCCCGAATCCGAGCGTGCGGTGCTCGCCCGCGTCATTGCCAAATATCCCGTCATCATCCCTCCGTACTATCTTTGTCTGATCGATTTTAGCGACCCCCGCGATCCCATCCGGCTTCAATCATTTCCCGTGCGCGAAGAAGTGGAGTTTACCGATATCGGCAAGCCCGATCCTCTGGAAGAAGAGGAGGACATGCCGGTACCGGGCCTGGTCCACCGTTATCCGGACCGGGTATTAATGCAGGTCACGAATTTCTGCCCCATGAATTGCCGGCACTGCACGCGGAAAAGGGAATGGGAGGAAGGGGTGTGGACCCGTAGCGACGGCGAAATCGACCGGATCATGCAGTATTTAAGAAAGGCGACGGAGGTCCGCGATGTCCTGATTTCGGGAGGCGACCCTTTGATTTTATCCACGCCGAAGCTTGAAAAAATTTTATCGAAACTTCGCCAAATTCCCCATATCGAGATCATCCGCCTCGGCACCCGCTTTCCCGTGGTTTTGCCCGGGCGCCTCGATGAGGAACTCACGGCCATGCTTTCCCGCTACCGCCCCATCTGGGTGAATACCCATTTTAATCATCCCCGGGAATTGACGCGCGAAGCGGCTTTGGCCTGCGACCGGCTTCAGCGCGGAGGAATGCCGATGAACAACCAAAGCGTCCTGCTTCGGGGAGTTAATGATGACCTTGCCACGATGCGTGCCCTCTGCCACGGCCTTTTAAAAACGGGGGTCCGGCCTTATTACCTTTATCAATGCGATCCCGTCAAAGGGGCCGAGCACCTCCGGACCTCCCTTTGGAAAGGGATCGAAATCATCGAAGGTTTGAGGGGGCATACCACGGGTTTTGCCGTTCCCCAGTTTGTCATTGACGCACCGGGGGGCGGCGGAAAGATCCCGGTGGGCCCCAATTATCTTTTGGCGGAATCCGAAGACGGCGTCATTTTAAGGAATTACGAAGGGCTCATCTTCGAATACAAAAATCCCGTGCGAGGCGACAAAGACGAATCGCAGGCCCGCGAGCGTTCCTTCTGTTCTCCGGAACGGCTTGCCCGCCGGGAGAAATATCACCCCCATTCCCCCAAATCTTCCGAGAAACATTATCACGGCCAGCGGGATTGGATCCCGGCCAATGGCAACGGCCGGACTCATTAATCCGGGTTCGTAACGTGAGAATGGGAATTACTTATAATTTAAAAAGCGATTTCCCCCTCACCCCAACCCTCTCCCCTCAGGGGAGAGGGTTGGGTGAGGGGTGTCTTCCCGAGGACGCCGCCGAAGAGTTTGACGAACCCGAGACGATCGAGGCCCTTCGCGAAATATTGGCCGCGGAAGGCCACGAAGTTTTCCTTCTCGGAGGGGACCTCACCGCCCTCGAAAAAATCAAACGTTCCAAAATCGATTTTGTTTTTAATATCGCCGAAGGTTTTCAGGGCCGGAGCCGCGAAGCGCATATCCCGGGGCTTCTGGAACTGGCGGGAATCCCTTATTCGGGCTCGGACCCACTCGCTCTGGCGCTGACCCTGGACAAATCCCTGGCCAAACGGATCGCCCTTTCCCTCGGGATCCCCACGCCCGAATTCTGGATTTTGCACGGGAAAAATGACGCGGACGAGATCCCCGATCAATTTCCTTTTTTTGTGAAGCCCCTTTGGGAAGGATCGTCAAAAGGGATCCGCCTCTCTTCCCGGGTGGAGGAGAGGGCCTCGCTTGAAAGAGAAATCGAACGGCTTTTTGAAAATTATTCCGGGGTCCCGGTCCTGGTGGAAAAATATATTCCCGGGCAGGAAGTGACCGCAGGGGTGGTCGGGAACGATCCTCCGGAAGTCCTCGGGCTCATGGAAATCGCCTTCCGGGACCCCGCCCGTAAGGATTTTTGCTATTCCCTTGAAGTGAAGCGGAATTGGAAAAAAGAGGTGGAATACCGTCTGCCCGCGCGCCTTAAGCCTGCGGCGGAAAAGGGGATCCGGGAGGCGGGCCTCCGGCTTTTTAAGGCCCTGGGCCTCCGGGATGTGGCCCGGTTTGATTTCCGGGTGGACCCCGGGGGGAATTTCTTTTTCCTGGAAGTCAATCCTCTCCCGGGACTTTCCCCGGAATCGGGGGATTTGGTGATCTTGGCCCAAAAAAAGGGCTTGAGCTACCGCGAACTTATCCTTAAGATTGTCCATTCTGCTTTGTCCCGTTACCCTCGGTTGTTTCAGGAGAAATTGTGAGAAAAGTTTTTTTTCTGATTTTGGTGATGTTGATTTCCTCAAGCTGCGCCACGCGTCCCCCCCGGGTCAAGACCGTGCCTTTGAAAGGCCCCATCGGTTCGGGAGTCCTGCATACCTTGGTCAAAGGGGAGACCGTTTGGCGCTTGTCGGAAACCTACGGAGTCAAAGCGGAGGAAATTCTCAAGGCCAACCGGATCAAAGACCCTTCAGACATGAAAGTGGGGACCCGCATCTGGATTCCGAGAGCAGCCGGTCCGAGGCGTGTTCTCCCGTTTCTTCCGGATGCGAATCGCTGGCGTTATATTGTCATTCACCACAGTGCGACCGAAGTGGGGAATGCCGAACTTTTTGACAAGGGCCACCGGCGGAGGGGTTTTTGGAACGGTCTCGGATATCACTTTGTCATCGATAACGGTTCGACGGGTATGGCCGACGGCCAGGTCGAGACCGGGCACCGGTGGAACCATCAAATGGACGGCGCGCATTGCAACGCCAACGGAATGAATAAATACGGCATCGGCATCTGCCTGGTCGGAAATTTTGATAAAGAAAGGCCCAGCGGGCCCCAATTTGATTCCCTGATTTGGCTCATCCGCCAGCTCCAGGCCAAATACAACATTCCGGCCTCCAATGTCTTGCGCCACGAAGACGTCCCCGGCAAAGACACCCATTGTCCGGGCAAGCATTTTCCGTGGTCCCAGCTGCGTAAATATCTCCTTTAATCCGTTCTCTTGCTCGCTCTCGTCACAGGCGCCACCGGCTTCATCGGAAGCCATTTGACGGAAGCGCTTCTCGAAAAAGGACTCAAAGTCCGCGCCCTCGTCCGCAAAGCAAGCAACCGCTCCTGGCTTAAAAATCTGCCCATCCAGTATGCCATGGGGGAGTTTTCCGATCCCAACTTCTTAAAAGAGGCGGTCCAAGGGGCGGATTATATTTTTCATGCGGCCGGCGTCATCTGGACCGATTCCCGGAGGCAATATTTTAACGTCAATGCGGACGCCACCCATCTGCTTGCCGAGGCGGCAGCGGGGGAGCCCGGCCTGAAGAAATTTATTTTTATCAGCTCCCAGGCGGCCGGAGGGCCCAGTTCAGACGACCGGGGGGTCCGCGAAGGAGATCAACCGCATCCGGTCTCATTTTACGGCGAAAGCAAAGTAAAGGCGGAACATTCCCTGCTTGAATTTTCCGGTAAATTCCCCGTCGTGATCCTGCGCCCGCCTACCATTTACGGCCCCCGTGAGACCCGCGTCTTTGCCGCTTTTAAAATGCTCAAATATGGATTCGCGCTGGCGGCCGGGACGAAACCCAAAATGGTTTCATTCTGTTATGTGAAAGATCTGGTGGACGCGATTTTAAAATCCGCCTTTGAACCCACTACCAGCGGACGAATTTACAATGTGGCAGGCCTCCGGGCTTACGAATGGCTGGAGTTTGTGGAAACCATCGCCCGGGCCCTCGACCGTCCCCGCTATCGCCTTTTTAGGCTTCCCAAGCCCCTTCTCCATGTTCTGGGCGTCGGGGGAGAAATCTATGCCCGCCTGACGGGGCGTTCCTCGCTTTTCACGCGGCAGAAGGTCAAGGAATTCGCCCAGAACTCATGGGTGATCGACGGCACCCGGATCCGGAAGGAACTCGGCTGGCGGGAGAAGACGAACCTTCAAGAAGGAATTGCCGAGACTGCCCATTGGTATCAAAAGGAAGGTTGGTTGTAGGGTCATTGCGAGCGAAGCGAAGCAATCTAGATTGCGGAGCCTGTCCCGAGGCCGTGAGATTGCTTCGCTCACTTCGTTCGCTCGCAATGACGTCTGCTTTTCAGTGGATCGTTAAGTCCCGAAGATAAAGCACGCCCCGTTTTTTTGCCCCCACGTCCTGGTTCGAAAATTCGAAGCTGATTTCCGAAACGGGAGTCCCCTTGGGAAACTGGAAGGAATAAGCAAAATTCTGCCAGCGGGAATCAAAGCGGCGCGCATGAAAAGTGAGAAGGACTTTCTGGCCGGATTTCACCTGGATCCGGAAGGTGTCGGGAGAATTTTCTTCCGCATCGGACCGGGCCTGGAAAGAAAAACGGGAAAAATCTCCCAGATCAAGGTCCCGGGTTTCCAACACCATTCCCACGAAGGAACCCGCGGGGAGGACGTCGTATTCGAGCTTCAGATACACCCCCTCACCTTTCATCCTCTCCCCCTGTAGGGGGAGAGGGGAGGGTGAGGGGGTGTCTTTTAGAAATTGGTACTCAAAATAACCCAAGTTCGGATCAAAAACCGCCCTCTCTTCGGAAACGTTCAGGAAAAGGGACCCGGCCTCCCGGACGATCCGGCTCTGCCTTTCCATGAATTGCGGATCGCGGGGAAGGAAGCGGTAGGCTTCTTTCATTTCCATCCAATCTTTTTGTGAAATGATCGAGGGGTTAAACGGGACCGAGGTGCCTTTGACGCCGGTCTTTTCATGGTCCCCCAGCGCCACATATTTTTTCCGCTTGGACGAGGACCGGACCCTTGCCGCGCCCTTTAGGACCTCCACCCAGGATTCCCGCGTTTCGGGTTTTGAGCGGACATGAAACATTCCTTTTTGGAGAAAGGTTTCTAGGACGGGGGTTACGATTTGGAAGTCCAA
>Ga0187893_10008353_pt1 | contig 16362 bp, 23 predicted proteins | sample MA1701074metaG_FD_139574 | JGI IMG/M metagenome (GOLD analysis project Ga0187893, IMG submission 139574) | White microbial mat communities from a basaltic lava cave in the Kipuka Kanohina Cave System on the Island of Hawaii, USA - MA170107-4 metaG ...
TTGAAAGGAGGAAATGAGCCTATGATGATGGACATGAAATCTGGAGTGCGGCGGGATGGCAACACGGGTTGATCATCTTCTTGGGCAAAATGATGAGCCTGACATATTTGGGAATCAGAAAGGTTTGCTTACTGTGAAGCAGTTGGCTGAGATTTTGGCGGTTTCGGAGAAGACGGTTTATGCGTGGGTTGGCAACGGGCACGTTGGCCTCCCCTACATCAAGATCGGGTCGGCCTTGCGCTTCTCGCCGGCTGCGATTCGCAAATGGTTGCGCGACAAAGAATTTGTGCCGGCCGAGTTTCGGCGGCGTTGAGAAAAGATAGATAGCTCCTGAGAGTGGAGCGAAGGGTAAAAAGGCCGCCGCCCCGAAAGGGGCGGCTTTTTGGTGTTCGCAGAAGCGAAGGAAGTTTCCGCGCGGCGATAACCGAGGTTGGAGAGTCTGACCGTCAATTTCAGCGACTGTCATCGCGAAAGGCTTGGCCGAATTCCGAGGGTTCGCCAAAATGTCGGATGGACGATGACCGCAGTTTGCAAACTAATCTCTGCTTGCGACACACTTCTCCGCTGGCCCGTTGTCCAAATGACACCCTGTGAATCGGGCTGCCGAAGCCCAACCAGACCCACTTTGTACAACACCTTCACCAGACTGAGAACAAAGACATCGGCGGCAAGATCACCGTTCGCGACAGCCTCCGTCAGAGCAGACAGCTGGTCCTTCTTATCGAAACCTCGGATTACCTCGTCTAAACAAAAATCCTCGCAGGGCGGTCCTCCTAGCTCCGAAACGGGAAATGAAGCAGGTCGCCCCTTCAAAAACGCCATGAACCGGAACAGATTGGGGTAGTCGCCAAACCATTCGTCCGCGAGCGATCGGAGCCGCTTCCGAGAGTATTCTCCTTCGGCTGCTCGAATCACTTGGGCGGAGAGCTTCGCCTTTGGCGCCGCTTCGGTGATCGAGAGATTAAAGAACTGAATCAGATCTCGCGGTCGGAAGAATGTCCTGGCGAGCATGTAGGACATCGAATCCTGCCCCCCAATCTGTCGTGGCAGGATATCACGACTGTCGACGTGACCCTTCGTATACCGGTCTCTGAGTAGATGTCGCAGTCGTCGGTCAACAACCTCGGTCAACTGCTCCCTTGTCCAGCTTACGTGCAGAAACAATGACTCATACTTTTCTTCCTGGAAGCCCGCATCCCTTGTAAAACGAAACACACGTTCCAGAAGGTCATAACGAACGGCAACGATGATCTTTGCGCACTGCACTCTCCGGAAATCACGAACTGTCTCGATTAACGCCCGAATTAGATGGTATCGAAAGCGATCCTCAATCCAATCCTCGTCGAGACGATCAATTAAGACGTAATACCTTCGTTGGCCACTACCTGTCACATCGTTGATGAGGTCGATAATGCCAGACAGGGCACGAATCTGAACTTTGTTGATGACGGTTTGGCACCGTCGAACCACTTCCTGCGTTTCCTGCTGTGTCAGAGTTTGGCCTGCCCCCGCTTTAATTATTTTGTCCAGCATCGGACCCGGAATCTCGGCCTTGAGCTGTTCTTCCAGCGTTGTCGTGACTTCTTTGATGCGGTATTCCGTTTCTTGCCAGAATGACTTGCCCCACTCCTCCAAATAAGCGAGTGCTCGACGGTCCTCATCTGCCTTGGTGAAGTAATGGGCGATGCGGGAAAGCAGATTTCGTGTAGCGATCTCATCTTTAAGGCTAAAGTGTCGCTTGAGGATCTCCACAGTAAAAACATGACGCCAAAGTAACCTGAAGAACACGTCCAGTTTGACATCCATGTCGAGAAGATAATTGAGAATCGTGGAGTTGGTGATGTAAGCGAGTGCGAGACTCTCCGGTTTGACCTGGATAGTGTCATTGGCGTGGTGTGCCAGCGTCTGGAGAAGAGCGGTCTTGCCGGAGCCCGTTCTGCCGACAACCAGACGAAATGGGTGCGCACAATCCAACAAATGGCCCAAGTCACCTGTGTCAACGAAACAGTACTCAAGGAATTGTTCGTCATCTTCGGCGTCTGAAGCGCCAATTGAATCGTGCTGACGGAACGCGAAGTGACCGGACTTCTTCGGACGCTTTGCCATTAGCGATGACTCACGAAATTGCAGCGAGACTCGAAAACCTAAACCGGACCGTCCAGTTTGGGCTCCCGGTTGGCACAGGATACAGCCTCCAAAGCCCCCAGTGCAACAACGTTCGCTGGCGACTTTTCAGATGGCCCGCCCTTTGGGAGTGGCTCAAGGGCGTGCATAGTTTCTCCGACTGGTTGGCAGGAGCAAAGAAAAAACTGGTGGCGGCTGGCCGGGGTCGTTGAACCCCGATTTCGCTGTACTTGCTATGACCCACCACACCGAAACTTGGCAGGCTACGATACGGGCCTATGGTGATAGGAATTCACCCCCTGCGCCTAGTGACCCTGGTCCTTGGCGGCGTCTTCCTTATGGTTGCCCAAGTCGGCGATCGAGGGCCGGCAGGCGAGTAGATCCGACTTGCGGTTGGGGCGGTCGGTGGTTTTGGATCGTCCAGAAGATATCCAGAGAGTTGCGATTGCGGACACGAATGTGGCTGATGTGGTCGTGATAGGCTGTTTGGTTTCTGGACCTTGACTCATACCAGGTGCCGCCGCAGAATGGCACCCTTCTTTTCTCTACCGTGTAATGCCTCCGTTGTCATTTCAAGTGAGCCCTCTTTAGCTTAACGGAGGGGACTCGATCTCCATTTCAAGCTGAGGCAAGACATCATTGGGGGTAACTGTTGATAACAAGCTTTAATTGAATTGGTAAAATAAACTAATGCTTGTAACGTCATTCGAGTTCCTGGGCAGACCTCGTAGTACTCACGATTTCTCGACCAGGAGCCTACATAACAACTAAATGGGACGTGTTATAGTCTACATTGTACTTTTTGGGTTGCTCGGAAGCATTGCCTTTAGCACCGAAATCATACCGGACTGGTTGGTGACGATATTCGGTTTTTATCTCACAGCCACGCTGGTGTTTTTGGGCTTCGCCATTGGCTATGAGCTTGGTCTCCGCGCGAGAAACAATCGCGAGAGTATCTTTGATGTTCGATCATGGCAAACTAACTACCGCCTGCCGTTACTCTCCGACAACGACGATTCGGACCGGTCCCTCACGTCCAAAGCCCATCTGGATTGCCAAGACGAGGACGTTGCTGAACGTCTCAAACACTCTCGCAGGAGCACCAAGTAGCGCCCGGAAAATCGCCCGAGCTGTCACGTTGATCCCGAGATCTCGGTATGCCTGGAGCAGTTGTCGTTGCTGCTCTGTATCACGGGTCAGTCGAACGAGGTCTTGCCCGGCGGCGCTAAGTTCCCGGAAAGAGGATACTAGGTTTGCCGCAAGGGCTGAACGGATGCTGTTAGCATAGTGGGTCACGGCCGATTTCACAAGTGGAATGCCATCTAGTGTCTGAGCGAACCCCGCTATTGCGCCGGGCGTCACAGCACCGACAACTGGAAGTAGAGACACTAGTTGGTCTGCAAGTGTGAGCAGGATCGCCTTCCGGTCAAAACCAAGTTCAAAGGTCACGGCAGTGGGTTGACAGAAACCAATGAGAAAACTCGCATGAGTTCCAGGCGCGATCAGGCGGTGCTCAGCAAAACTCGCGCCAAGATTATCACTCTCGTTCACTTGCACCGTCACCTTCCGGGCATCAAATACGATGGTCTCTATTGACATCCAGAATTGAACACCCCTCGGGCGTAAGAATGGAATGTTTAGAAGTTCCGTCGCCTGGACGTTGACCGAAGCCGTCGTCAGGTTGTTGAACCTGAGATCGCCAATAGTTCCTTCGAATACACCGAATCCCCGCGTGTTATCTACATGAATGAAAGTTGGTGCTTCACAAGATGTGGGAGGTATGGAGTCCCAAACCCACGTGTCGGCCAGGTTACTGCTGGTATTCTCATCAAATCCACCAAACAGCACGGCGCCACCTCTGGCGGTATCTCCGGATATTGCATGCTGGCCTCTCGCCGTGGGACTGGAGGAAGGAAATCTTTGTACCCAGTTTGCCCCGTCCCACACCCAAGTATCAGCCAAGGTAGGTGTGTTGAGTGTACTAAGGTCAATTCCACCAAACATTACGACCTGATTACTGGATCGGCTCCAAGCCATGGCGTGGAGTCCTCTCGGGGAAGGATTAGTGGTAGGAAATTTCTGTGTCCAGTTCGCTCCATCCCAGATCCATGTGTCGGCTACGGGTGGAAGAGGAGCTCGTGAACCACCAAACAGTACCGCGTGACCGCTTGCTGGATCGAAAGCCATGGCGTGGAAGAATCGCGCCGGTGGGCTTGTTGTGGGGAATCTTTGAATCCAATTGCTACCATTCCATATCCACGTATCTGCGAGGAGATTGCCACCTGCATCCGTCCCCCCAAACAACACAACCTCGCCCCTCGTGGCGTCGTAAGCCATGCCATGGCCGCGTCTCCCCGGGGGAACCGTCGTCGGTAGCTTTCTCATCCAATCACTACCATCCCAGATCCATGTCTCGGCCAACGAGGCAGGCCCAGCGTTGTCGTCTCCACCAAAGAGCACGACCCTATCTCTCATTGCATCGTAGGCCATCGCGGGGTGCGTTCTCTGAGATGGATTCGTGCTGGAAAACTTCTGCGTCCAGGTCAATCCGTCCCAGACCCATGTATCGGCAAACCTGTTGAACGCATTGACACCTTCTCCGCCAAAGAGCACTACCTGACTCCTAGTCGCATCGTAAGCCATGGCATGGGCCCGTCTTGCTGGAGGGTTGTTGGTAGGGAACTTCCGGGTCCAGGTTGGATCTTGCGCGAAGGCGGTAAGAGAGACGAGAATACTTGCTGCTAAGATGACCGAGCGCATGCCTCCCCTCCTTGAGGTAATTTCTCAGCGATCGAAGATATTAGGATAGACTTATCTGAAACATGTTGATGATAACTGCCATAAAAGTTTTGTCTGGAGGCAAGTGTAACTCCGAACACGGCAATTTTCAACAGGTGAAACTATTTTGAAGCTATTGCAGTACTGGTACGGTGCCAATCGATTCGCTCCTTGATGCCGGCGAGTGTTGTACTACACCGACATACGGTTCGCGGTTCCTCCCTTGAATGGGTTCCGTTGGAAGTTGTGAAGCCTCCGTATGGTTAACGCGAGAAAAGTTGGGGTTTAGGGGCCAGGCGAGGGGAGGTTGGTGGTGGAGAGGCCGGGCGAGGGCGCTTTTGGGGCAACGCAAAACTTACTGGCGGGCGGCCAGTCCTTTCGGCTCAATGAGTTGTCGATTCAAGTGTAGCCGGATGGCGGCTGGCGTCAAGGCAAGTTGTCCACATCGGTCCGAAGCGTTTTCAGCCGCCGGAGCTATTACGGCCGTAGTATATGCTGGCCAGGGCCAACCTCTCTGGATTCGCGAACAGCACTGACTAACCACGAGAGCTTTACCTTTCCCTGATTCCGAAGAGGCGTATAATTCGCCCGAGAGGGCCAACCGCCGAGCGCGCGGGCAGGGCTGAGGAGCGCGGTGGGCGAAATGAGACGGATTATCGTAGCTGACGATGATCAGGGGGTGGCGGACCTGTTGCGACGAACGCTGGTTCGCAACGGCTATCAGGTCTCCCTTGCCTCGAATGGGGACGAACTCTTGAAGCTCTTTCGGCAAGAACAGTCGGACGCGGCAGTGGTTGATATTGAGATGCCGGTGAAGGATGGCCTGCAGGCCATCGGAGAATTACGAGCGGAGGCGCCCAACTTAGTTATCGTGGCAGTGTCAGGTGCAAGGAACAATTGTTCCTTGGCGCTAGAGAGCGGAGCTGACGCGTTCCTTCCCAAGCCGACGGCTCCGAGGGAGATCCTGTCCTGTCTCGAGAAGTTGCTCGGAGCAGGTGGACGGAGGAGTCCTGCTTAGAAAGGTTTCGCGTCTGGGGCTTGACAGATTTGGCTGTCAAGGGGTGGCCCTGGGTATTAGGGCGACTGCCAGCCTCGCGCCAATGGAGGGTGCTTTTTCGACGTGTTTCAACCCCTTTCGCTTCCACCGATGATGCCCAACGCACCCAAGACAACTGCGGCCCTCTGATAGTCTTCAGGACGTACATACAGGACGTAGCCAAAGCCGCCTCGGCCGTCTGTGACGCCGCTGGAGGCGTAAACGTTGATCTGCTCATCGGAGAGCATCCGGTGAATGTCTGCGAAGGCCCCTAACTTGTCGTCTCCCCTGGACAAGAAAGGCACGCTGGGGACCTACCAACGTTAGGCTTGCCTTTTTCGCCACGCCAGTCAAAAGACTCACATCCTCTGGAAAGAGGACGAGTTGTGTATGCTCGGGACCGAGAGGGATGGCACTGAAGGCCAGGAGATTTACTCCGGCCTCCGCGAGGTGAGACAACAGACGATATGCTTCACCCGGTCTGTCATCAACGGTCGTATAGAAATACTCTACGCCGCGAACTGAAACAGCCATGAAGCCCCTTTCGTACTGACCCGACTCAGGAGCCAGTTTCGTTCTGCGTGCCGCCGGGTTCCTGGGAGCGGTATCCTGTCCTACTTCTCGCCTGTCAAGATCCAGTCGATAGGCGTCCTAAAACGCCGGCGGAGGTCCAGGAGCACTTCGATGCTTGGCGCCAATTCTCCGCGCTCAATCCTTGAGAGCTGACTCTGGCTGATACCTATCGAAGGAGCGAAATCCTCCTCGTGTTCTGCTCCGCGAAGTTGCCGGAAGCAAAAGACTGTAATCTCAGGCGGGGTTCCCTTGTCACTCACGTATTGACTGTCAAGTCTTTCACATGGCAACGGGTAGCATGACTTTGCCCGTCATAGTGAATGGGACGACGAGCCGATCTAGGTGTCCTAATCTATGGGTTTTCGTAGTTTCCGTGCCGCTTAGGCAAGTGATTAGCGGATTGACAGCGCAAGTATTCCGCGTTACATATGAGTATGTAAGTACTTTATAAACAATAAGTTGCAAAGAAAAGGAGGGTGGTGCCGACTTGCCTACTATTGATCTGTTCGGTTGCAGCTGGTTTCTTCTTCGTGTTAGACTCAGCCGTCAAATCGGAAACCTCGCTCTTCATTCCCGTCGAGGGGACGAAAGGATACCGAGCATGAGATCCAGAGCAATGGCCGTCGGCCCTGCAGAACAGATGCAAGAGCATACACACTCAACAAAACGTCAGGTACCAGGGCTATCGATGCTTAAGATCCGCTTTACCGATGAGGCTAAGCGCGAGGATGGGCTGAGGCTCATCATGTCTCATGGACCGGTCAGGTTCACCGGTACAAGAGGTGTCTATCAAGTACCGCCGTACATACTGAGGCTACTTTTGAAAGCCGACATTCCCTACCAGCAAATGGACTTGTAACCCACTCTAGTAGTCGTTCAAGTTACCGTGCCAGCTTTGACAAATATCCCGTCCGTTAAGTTCGACATCCTCCTTCCAGCCTCCTACTTCGTTCCTGAAAGTAGCGAACAGAAGTTCGTTCAGTTGACAGAAGTCGCTGATCATCTTGCCGAGCTCACCAGAAAATACGAACGATATGGCGGTTACACCATGTCCAACCCGTACGCTCCGCCCCCCTATGCGGGAGGATTTCAGGATGAGCCTCAGGAGCGGACCTACTGGTTGATGCTTATTTTCCCCGATCACCTGCTACACGAGGCGTGGAAAGACGTTGAAGGTATGATTCGCTTTTTTCAGGAAACATACGTTCAGACTGAAATCTTGGCTTACTGCTACTCCGTGACTAGATACATGCCTATTTGAGTGGTTAACCACTCCCCCTGAGAACCAGGGGTTTTATTTTCCGCAAATCGAGTTGGCTCGGCTTCGCCTTGGGGAGTATTATGTGAGCGTGTTGTAGCCAACCAGGGCTGCGTAACAGCGCCCATCACGATCTCGCGCCCCGGAACCTTGGCCAGCATGCCCACTTAGTGGCCGAGTGGACGACGACCATTGTGTCCCGCTCCCAGGGCTCCCCGATCCGCTTGTTGCGAGTGCCGCCGCACAAATCGAAGGCCTTCTCACCGCGGTGACATGCGCAACAGGCTCCGCCCAACTCGCCTCGCCGAAGAAAATTCTCTGCAAAGGCCTCGCGGACCGACTCAAAATGACAGCTCACTTGCCCCTGCACATGGAAGTGATCTAACGTACGCACGGACATGTGCCCACTCATCTGAGTGCCTGGACTGCACAACAGCGCATGTGATTCCACCTGCACGCGGATTGCCGTCTTCCAGATGGAAATGAAGGCCACGAAAAGACTCCGGCGCGATGCCGGAGTCTTTAGTTTGCTGTTTTCGCTTTCGCTCTTACTCTCTTAGCCCCAAATCAACGACCTTTTTTCTCTGGATCTCCAGAGTCTCACCCCTCGCCCGGAGCGAAGCGGAGCCAGAGCCGACCGGAGGGAGGCGAAGGGGCGCGGTGACGCGCCGGCTAGCGCCCTTTTGGTTGACGAGCTGGCGGGCGAGGAGACCCGGAGCGATACCGTGGCTGCGGAGAGCGGAGTCGGAGTCGGAGCGGGAGCGGAGACGGAGAAAAAGGGCGCTAGCCGGCGGGTTACCGCCGGCGAGGGGTGAGACTCAAGCCCTTGATAAAGGGCGGTTTGTCATTATGTGTGGCTGTTGAAGTGGGTTCAACACCCGATTCAACAGTGTCTGATCGAAAAAAGGTCGTTGATTTGGGGCTGTCTGCGAACATATTCTTTTCAGAAAAAGAGCGGACAGCGGCTTCACCGAAGCCAGCCGTCCGCTACCTATAGGATTCCAGGAGTCGGTGGAGATCATCTGCGTCAAGCATGTCGGGCTGTTTTCCGTCGGGCAATTCTATGGATTCCAGTAGCAAGTTGTCTCGGAGACGTCCTTTACACTCGGCTGTCGCCCGCCTTCCCGCTGCGTCCCCGTCAAACAGGAGTACGACCAGCCGAAAGTGCTGGCAAAGAAGCGCCTCCTGGTCTCGCGAAAGGCTAGACCCCAGAAGAGCTACGCTGGGGTATCCGGCCTGCCTTACCCGCATCGCATCGAAAATACCTTCGACCAGCACAGCCCAGTGGGGCCGCGGCCTTTCGGCCAGGAGCCGATGCAGGTTGAACAGCAAACGGCTTTTGCGGAAGCCTTTTTTGCCGGAAGGCAGCAGATACTTCGGCTCGGACCCATCAATGCTTCGACCCATATAGCCGACAAGTTGTCCGGTCTCGTCGTGGAGGGGCACAACATACCTTCCCGAAAACATACCATTGGAAACGCACAACCCAGCCTCAAAGAACTCGATCGTCTCCGTGCTCAATCCACGTTTAGACCCGTACGGATGCCCTGGATTCACCCGCAGTCGGAATGACAAGGGGCGATTGATTGATTCTTCGATGTGCGCCGGGTGCTCTTGTTGTCGATCCAGTTGGGACGAGGGGTCACGCGCCTTTGGAATCCCAAACCATTCGTCCAGTTTCAGGGCGGCCTGCCGGATGCCACATCCTTCCAGGCTGGCAACCAACTCCAAAGTTCCGCCGCCGGCGCCACAGGAGAAGCAGTGGAAGACATTCCTGCCGACGTTCACGTGGAAGCTCCGTGTCCCTTCCCCTTGATGAATGGGACAACGGCCGTGGAGTTCGTTGCCGCTTTCTCGCAGCCAGTCGATCTTGTAGTGTTGGAGTACCGTCGCTATCGAGACGTGCCGTCTCAAGAGATCAAAGTTGACCCAAGGGTTGCTCAAGGCCTGATCCTCTCCTTTTGGCGTTGCGCCAACCGCCCTTTTGAGGCGGTTTCGTCCCGGCCAGGGAGACTCATCAGGGCGCTTTTTCGGAGGGAGGAAGGCTAGTTGGACAGGACGGGCGGTGTCGGGCCTAGCCGACAAGGGGGTGTGTTGGGCTTCAAGCAGCTCTTTGCTGCGTCCGTTTGGCTTCGTAGAACGTCAGGGCAAAAGAGACAGCGTCGAACGTGCTCTGACGATGGTCTTCCGACTTCCAGATTTTTCTGGGAGGAGGGAGCTGCGGCGCGAGTTCGGGGAATCGCTCGGCCACAACACTGGCAATCTGTTGTTTCGTCCGGGCTCCGGCGAACGCAAAAGCCTTTCTAACCTGGGCCCTCGAGAAGCGACAGGTTGCGATGCGATATTTGGCCGCCAATCTTGAGATTCCGTCCATCAACCGCTGAACGCGGGGCTGGCGTCGGGAGCCCACGCTGGAATGGTTCTCCAATACGATCACCGCCGGTCGGTAGTGCTGGATCATGCCTTGCACGACCTTCAAGGCATTGGCATTCTTGTTGCCGCTGCGAGTTCGCTTCACGCCCCAATCGAGAATGGATTCGGCGCCAGCCAGCACCGCAAATCCCACACCCTGGCTTGACGGCTGCAGGGCAAGTACTTTTTCTTTCTCCATCATCTGCGGGGTCCTACGAGAACGTGCCGTTTCTTCTCCAGGAAGGAGCCTAGCACCCGGATTTTCCTCGCGGTACGGGGATCCCGCGGTGCCGCTCTCAACTTCTCAAAAAGCAACTGCATGTTCCGTACAACTATTTTTTCGCCTTGCTCAAACATCCCGGCAAACACTTCCCGGAGGCCAATTCCAAAAAGAGCCTCAAATCGGAGGGCAGTTTCAAGACTGGGCTGCCGGTCATAGCGTTCGTAGCGCGACACGGTCTTGCTACTCTGGCAGTCGAGGATGAAAGCGACCTCATCCTGCGAAAGCGCACTCCATTTCCGGTGTGCCCTCAGATAGTTGGGCAAATGTTCGCTGGACATGAAAAAGGTGGTTCGTAACCTGAGGCGTCGCCATCAGGTCTGGAACCACCTTATCAGAGGGGAACAGGGATGCTAGGGAGGAAAATTGGCCACGGCGGCCAGACATGGAAGACTAAAAAACGCCAACTCTCTCTGGTCCTAACCTATTGATATTAAATCACATAAAACGATTTTAGTCAAGGTCAGCGATTCAACATTCAGCCGCTGACTACCGAGGTAGACATTGGGGACCTTGGGGATGTTTCCGGGTGCATGCCAGCATGGCCAGGGGCAAGAAAAAAGAGCAGCGGCAAGACAGTTTCCACGGCCATGATGTCCCTTGGGCACTCTCCTTCAAGTCCCCCATGTCCCCGATGTCCACCAATGCACGCCAAACAGCCCCCTCAGGAGCCGTTTGGGGAGGAAGCCTCGCCGTTGCCCACGAGACCGTATTTCTGATACAGCCGTTGCAGCTTGCCCTCCTCTAGGAGCGGGATCACGTACACTCCGTGGCTCTTCTGGGGCTTCAAACTGAGTCTCTTCCGAACGATTGAGCCGATCCACTTGCTGGTAACCTTGCGTTCATAATCCTCCTGATAGCGTTCCACAAAGCGCTCGGTGATCTGTTTGATGGAGGGCTGACGGCCCTCTGGAGCAGATGCAATTTCCCTGATAACTTCCAAGAGCTGAGCTTCGATGCTCATGCCCCGCTCGGCCACGATCTCCCTGTCGTAGCGGCGTGCCAACTCGCGAAGGTTTTCTCTAGCTTGGCTGTCGCTAATGATGCTCAGGAGCGGAACGAAGATCTGATTCAGACGCGGCTCGATTTGACGGTCCACCAGTCCCTCGATTGGTTGGCGCTTGTGTAGGTTCCGAAAGCGAAAGAGCAGCAGCTTATTCCGTAGGGCGAGAGCCTCCTCCCTGTGGCTGGGAGGAAGGTTGATCGGAATATCATCGCGGAGCCGCAAGAGACCCATCTCCTCTGTGATGAATCGGCTTTCCAAAGCGCGGTCATCAAAATAGCCACGAGTGGCTACCAGCTTGGGGCCAAATACCTGGTAGGCCCTGGGGTTGAATTCACGGGTCCCAACGACTTCGCTCCGAAGCACAGGAAAGCCTTTCGAGTTCCCCTGATTGAAAATCTTCACGACCTCCGCTTGCTCCGTGCTGAGCCGGAAGTCGCACTCATCGATCACCAGCGTGCCGCGAAAGGTGTCTAGCAACCGAAACAGCGGGGACACCGTCGATGCGCCACTCGCAAAGATCGGCTTGTAACAGAGTCGGCCGACGGTGAGCAGAAAGCGGGTTTTTCCGCTCCCATAATCGCCCCTGACTCTCAGATAGGGCAGCTCGTTGAAACCGTCGTAGACCCAGGTAAACAGGATGTAGTAGCTGGCGATTTTCTCATACAGCGGTCCCACATCGACATAACGATGGATGAAGTCCTGAAGCGCTTGGATCAGTTCGTCTTCTGAGCCGTATTCGGCTGGCTCGGACGGAAAAAGGACGACTTCATTCTTGACCAAGTTGTTGTAGGGAGAATAGGGCACTAGGACCCGGCCAGTGCTGGTCTGGAACTGCTGCTCGCGGCTCCACTGGCCATCCTTCCAGACAATGAAGCTGGTCTTGGCCTCTGTAGGTTGGTACGCCATTTCCACCACGGTTCCATCCGCGAAGACCTCCGATACGCCGGGCAGTGATTGGGTTGGAGAGTTCATTGCTCGCAATGCTAGCTAAGTGAGCTGGCAAGAAAAGACTGGCCAATGGGCCAGCCGGGCTGTTTTGAGAGTCTTTGCTTCCGAATCGGCAACACTTATCCTTGCGGGCATGATGGAACTCAAACAATTTCGAACGTTTCTTGGCCCGGTCGCGACGCAGTTTCGGCCGGATCAGTTAGCGCAGCTGCGGAAAGAGATGTGTGAGATGGCGAAGCTGTTGCTCGACGTGCATCTGGAGCGCCACGCCAAGAAGACCGGGCATCAGCGTACCGTTGACCCGGACTCATTTGTTGATAAGTGAGCTTGTTGGCGATACTGAGCCGGGATAGGATGGATGGGTAGTCCAGTCATTTCAAGGCGAGAGTAGCATCACTCCGACTTTCAATCCTGATCCCAAAAGGGCGGTTCTGCCTGTATTACTGCGCTTCTCGCGCCAGTGACTGGACTACCAGAACCGTCCTTTTGGTTTCCGCACATGATCAATTCTCTGGGCCACGGCGTCATCTACTGCCGTGTCTCGTCCAAAGAACAAGCCGAAGGAACCAGTCTTGAGTCGCAGGAAGTCGCCTGCCGGGATTTCGCGCGGGCCAAGAGTATCAAAATTCTGAAGGTGTTCGTAGAGCGTGGCGAGTCCGCCAAGTTTGCCGACCGGACGCAGCTGTTGCAGTTGATTGACTTCTGCCGGCGCAACAAAAGCAAGGTTCAGGCCCTAATTGTCTGGAAGGTTGACCGTTTCGCCCGCAATGTGGCCGATCACTTCAATGTCAAAGCCACGCTGATGAAATACGGCGTTCGGATCATGTCGGTCACAGAACCAATCGACACGAATCCTGAGGGCAAACTGATGGAAACGATTCTGGCGGGCTTCGCCCAGTTCGACAATGACATCCGGGCGATGCGATGCACTCAAGGAATGAGGCAGAGGTTGCAGGATGGCATCTACCCCTTCAAGCCCCCACTCGGCTACAAAAGCTCGACCGAAAACGGTGAAAACAAGAGGCGGCCTGACGAGCCAGATCAGCCGCTGTTTGGCCTCTTGCAGAAAGCATGGAAGGAGTTTGCGACCGGGGCGTACACCAAGGCTGAAGTTCGACGACTGATGTCCAGCTGGGGTGTCGTCACTCGCAATGGAACTGCGATACCCCCGCAGTCGGTAGATAGCCTGTTCAGCAATCCCTATTACGCCGGCATTTTGGTTGATCCCTGGTCTGGCGAGGAATATCAGGGCAAGCACGTCGCCATGGTTACGCGGCAGGAGTTCGCACAAGTGCAGCAGACTATCGGCAAACGCAGACGCTCTGTGCCACATCAAAAAGAAAGGCCTGAGTTCCCCCTCCGCGGCTTTGTCCGCTGCGATGATTGCCGGCGGCCCCTCACGGGCAGCCTTAGCCGCAGCAGGTCTCGTCGCTATGCTTATTACCACTGCTACAGCAAACGCTGTGGGGCCTACGGAAGGAGTTGGCCTGCCGACACCATTCACCGGGAATTCCTGGGGTTTCTCGACACGGTTGCCCCCAACGCGGACTTAATCCCCAAGGTCGAAGCTCTGGTCCGCCAAGTGGCGGAGCAGCACTGGTCCCAGCACCGAAGCCGCAAAGTCCGGCTGGACTCAAGACTGAAAGACGTGAACCGCCAGATTGGTGAACTTCTTCGCCTGAAGACCCAGGGCCTAATCACAGATCAGGAGTTCATAGAGCAGAAAGCAGCCTTGTCCGAACAGCGGATGGCCCTTGAGAGCCGCACTTTGGACAATCACCTCGATCCGGATAAGGCTTCAAAGGACTTACGCGAGGTCATGCGGCCCCTGAGCAACCTCAGGGCAACCTGGACTAGCCTTGTCGGCCCATCGCGCGGGCGATTCCAACAATTGGTCCTTCCGGTTGGATTCGCGAAAGGAAAAGTTGGAACCGCAGAATTGGGGCTTCTTTTCACGGTTTTTGAGGCCTCTAAGGGAGGCTCATCCCATGGGGTGGACCTCGCCGTAGGAAGTTGGAACCGCTTATGGCAAGAAATACAAGGGTTTCTGCGAATCTTTGAGAAGGCGGGATGGGCCAAGAAGGCCTGACCACGGTGGTTCCAACATTTTTCAGCGAGGCAGACCTCGCTGGATATTTCGAACCTGTCTGCGTGTACACACAGGCAGGCCAATGACTCCATGATACGCCAAAGCGGCCCGTTGTAAAGTCTAGGAAGGTGGATTCAGGAAAGCTCTGGTGTCCAGTATCCTGTCGCTCCCGATCTAGCTGCCAGCAGGATTCCCTTCCCTTCTCACAACAGATTCCAGTGCCGCCACACGCTTCTCCAAACCTTGGATCTGATCACTCGCCCTTTTAAGATCGTCCGCCGTTGAATCGGCTAATCTGTCGTACTCTTCTCGGCTAACAGACTTAGGAATATTTGACTCCAGCCATTTCGAGACTTTCTCCTTGTACCCCGCCGACTCCATTTCAGCTGCCAATGCTTCGAAATGCAGTGCAAACGTTCGTGCTATCATTGGCCCCCGTTTCGGCTTCCTGCATTCTCGCTCGTGCCAAACGAAGTTTTTTAAACTTTTCCACATTTGGACAATCACAGCATAGAACTCTATTTTGTGATCTTCTGATAAGAATTTCCTAATGAACAAGGAGCTCTGATTGAGTACATTAACTAGACGCACTAAGTCTTCAAGCTTTATTCCGTTCTCGATCACGTCCAAGCTCGACTCACGAATCGTCTGATTCAAACGCTCCCGATCGGTCTCGCTTTTAGCAGTCTTCGCATTAAGTTCGTCCAGAACAGAATTCACCTTGTCGAAGTGATTGTGTACGAAAAACCGTATCTTGAACAACGTAGGATCGTCGTGGTATTGGAGTACGCGAAGGACGGACTCGAGATCCCGGTCTTTACGAATCTGAAATAGTTGGACAAGGGCCAAGACCGCGGTTCCTACTACAACTAACAGCGTCAGCAATGCGATGAATGCAGAGTGATATGCGAAAAGGCCTTGTACATTTTCACCTGCATTGCTTCTTTGAAGAAGACCAGTATCGTCATAAAAGACGCGCATGGCGAAAGGTCTACTTATCCAAATGTACAGGAATACCACGCCGAGCGCGACGGCAATGGCAAATGCGACCAACAGTACACGGCGATAGGTCATTTCATGTATCACAACGAAAAGAAAACCACTCCTAGAGTGGTCTATTGATCCTACCGTAACAAATGATCACATGAGTTGGTTGATTTTGATCTTCAAATAGGTTATGACGGATACGACCGTCACAATTACAGTCGCAACGAAGCAAGCGATCACTTGACGATCCGTACCAACTGTGTACACGCCGAGGAACAATAACGTACACAGAATGCCGCTGACCAGGCCGACGAAAAAGGCGAGATACCATTCGCTAGAATGAAGACAGCCTAGATCCTCCCAAAATTTATATGTGATTCTCACCAAACATCAACAAACCAGCGTCCCTATCCTTTCTCCGGCACGTTTGATGCATAATGATTACCCCCTCTTCAGTTGTGGCTACTGGAAAGAACTTAGTGGCCAATGCTCTGCAGGAGCCTTGGCACGGTTGAGCCAATCCTAGCATGTGATAAATATTACGTCAAGGAGCAGGTGCTAAACGGACCGGCTGGGCGGTTTTGTCAGTCTTGACGGCTAGTGGACCTCGCCGTAAGAAGTTGGAACCGCTTATGGAAAGAAATACAAGCGTTTCTGCGGCTCTTTAGGGATGCCGTCAAAAACAGGAAGGTCTGATTTGGGGTGGTTCCAAGATTCTACGGCGAGGCAGACTTCGCAGGGTATTTAGCCCGGATTTTCATTTTGAACGCGACGGTCCTAACCTTCTGATGCTTTCCGACGCCCTTATTCATGCGGGCTCCGACGTGAGGATCACGCCACGGAGGCATACACCCAGTGGGTGAGAAACAAA
>Ga0187893_10008355_pt1 | contig 16352 bp, 16 predicted proteins | sample MA1701074metaG_FD_139574 | JGI IMG/M metagenome (GOLD analysis project Ga0187893, IMG submission 139574) | White microbial mat communities from a basaltic lava cave in the Kipuka Kanohina Cave System on the Island of Hawaii, USA - MA170107-4 metaG ...
CTTGCCGGGCCGACTGAAACGCACGCGCCGTCACTACACCGTTTTATGCGGACGTTGGCCAGTTTGGGCGTGTTGACATCGGTCGATGATCGGCGTTTTGCGCTGACGCCACTCGGCGAAGCCCTGAAGACGGGTGCTCCCGGCTCGGCGCGGGCGAGCGTGTTGTCCGTTGCAGGACCGAGTTTTGTGCGTGCGTTCGAAGAAATAATGCATTCGCTGAGAACAGGCGGCACCGGATTCGAAGAGGCGTTCGGCATGCCGGTATTTGACTATTTCGCGCAGCATGCGGACGAAGCCTCGCTGTTCAGCGAATTGATGGTCGGATTTCACGGCGGCGAGACGGCGGCAGTCGCTGCGGCTTACGATTTTTCGGGCTTCGGCACGATTGTGGACGTTGGCGGCGGGACGGGCAACATGCTCTCTGCGATACTCTCGCATCACGAAGGCACGCGCGGCATTCTGTATGATATGCCACACGTTGCGAGAGAAGCTCCGGCTCTGTTGGAAAGGAACGGAGTTGCTGATCGTGTTACGATCGAAAGCGGCAGCTTCTTCGAGAGCGTGCCGGAGGGAGGCGACGCATATATCCTCTCGCACATCATTCACGACTGGAACGAGGAACAATGCCTCACGATCCTGGGCAACGTCCGCCGTGCGATGAAGCCCGACGGCCGCTTGCTGATTGTCGAATTCGTGCTTCCCGAAGACGACACGCCGCACCTCGGCAAACTCGCCGACATGGTGATGCTCATCGTCCCCGGCGGCCAGGAACGCACCGCGGCGGAGTACGATGCGTTACTGTCAAAGGCCCGGTTTAAGATGACCCGCGTCATACCGACCGAGTCGCCTGTGAGCATCGTCGAGGCCGTGCCGCTATAAACGCTGATACTGTGTCGGCTCGGTATTGGTTAAGGAGGTAGGTGCTCGCCTCACGTTCCGCGTTTTCGAAAGTTTCTATTTTGTCTCATCACAATCTTCACACTCTACTGAATAGCCTCGATCATCTCTTTCACCGCCTGGCTCAAGCCGACGAAAACGGAGCGCGAGATTATATTGTGGCCGATGTTGAACTCGGTTATTTCGGGGATGGCGGCGAGAGCTGGGACGTTGCGGTAGGTAAGGCCGTGGCCGGCGGCGATTATTAGGCCGAGATCGGTGCCGTGGACGGCGGCTTCGCGGAGGCGTTCAAGCTCGGCAAAGGCGCGTCGTTCGCCTTCGCCGTGAGCTGCTCGAGCGCCAAGCGTGGCTTCGGCGTATTCGGCGGTGCAAATCTCGACCTGCTGCGCGCCTGCATGAGTGGCAGCGTTGATCTGTTCGAGATCGGGATCGATGAAGATGCTGGCGAAGATGCCGACCGATTTCAGGTTGTCGATCGCATTTTTTACGGCGTCGAAGTTGCCGATCACGTCGAGGCCGCCTTCGGTCGTGATCTCATTCGGATTTTCGGGCACGAGCGAAACTGCGTCCGGATTAGTCCTCATCGCAATTCCGATCATCTCGGCTGTAGCGGCCATCTCGACATTCAAATAGGTCGTAACAACGTCGCGTAGCAACTCTATGTCGCGGTCTTGTATATGCCGCCGATCGCCGCGAAGATGAACGGTTATGCCGTTCGCGCCCGCCTGCTCGCAGATCACCGCCGCCGTGATGATGCTTGGCTCGATGGTTTTACGTGCCTCGCGAATCGTGGCGACGTGGTCGATGTTTACGTTTAACCGGGCAGTCATATAAGAAGTTTTACCACAGAGAACACTGAGGGCACAGATCAAAACGCTTTTGTTCGATTCCTATCAATTAGCTTTCCCCTTGAACTCTGTGGTCTCTGTGGTTCGGTCTTGATCGATCTCGTACAGGCCTCGCCGAGCGTTGCCGCGAATTTGCGATAGCTCGCCTATCATGCGCCGCGTGTCGCGGAAGACGCTGACTTTCGATCCGGCGACGTCGTTCCAGCGGACCGGAATTTCGGCAAGTCGAAGTTTGTGGTGATTCGCGACGAATAAAAATTCAACATCGAAGCCGAATCTGTCGATCGTCATCAGATGGAGCAGCGGACGAAATTTCGTCAGGTTGAACGCTTTGAAACCGCATTGTGTATCTGAGAATGGCAAGCCGGACATCGTGCGAATTATCAGGTTCATCACGCGGCCGCCCTGCTCGCGGCGCCACGGCTGGTGCGTGCCGATCAGCGAGCGGTCGAGAGCGCGCGAGCCGAAAGTTACGTCATATTCGCCGCTTTTAATCGGACCGACCAGTTTCGACATTTCGTCGATCGGCGTGGAAAGATCGGCATCACTGAAGAGAGCGATGTCGGCTCGAGCGGCGAGCAAACCGGTCTTTACAGCGAAACCCTTCCCGCGGTTTTCTTCGTAACGAATAACGTTTGAGCCTAGAGACGGAAATTTTGCGCAGGCCGATTTTGCGACATCGGCGGTTGCATCTTTCGAACCGTCGTCAACGATTATGACCTCTGAGTTGGGCGATTTTTCCGCCAGAAAAGTAAAGATCACGGCAAGGGAATCGCCTAGCCGCCCTTCCTCTTCAAACGCTGGGATCACTATGGACAGTTCCGGTTTCATCGAGCGAAATGTAGATGGTAAAGCCTGTGAATACAAAAGTAAAACCACTAAGGCCAGGCAGCGTTGGATTCTATTTTCGGCAACTTTGGAGCCTCATTCGGCACCTAAAATGTGCTACAATCGAATGCGAGTTTGGGCACGCCATGCGAAGAAATTTCATCTTTATAGCGTTGATCCTGGCCGGTATCGGCGGCGTTGCGGGCGGCCTTTTCGGCAGGCTGCAGAGCACGACCTCGGCCGATACGGGCATAACGCCGCAGCGCGTTGTGGCCGATTACCGCGAGGCTCTCGACGTGATCGGGAAAAATTATGGTGGGAAAACGGATTATGAAGAGATCACCGACAGCTCTATCCAGAGCATGCTGTGGACGCTCGATCCGCACTCGGCATTTTTCACGCGAGACGAATTTAAAAAGCTGACCGAAGAGCAGGCGTCGCAGTTTTACGGCATCGGCGTTTCGATCCTTCAGCATCGCGACGGCGTTTACGTGCAATCGATCGTTCCAAACACGCCGGCCGATGCCGCAGGACTGCGTTACGGTGATCGCATTGTGCAGGTTGACGGAAAAGACGCGACTGAGTGGACGAGCGCCGAAGTTTCCCGAAACGTTCGCGGCGAGCGTGCAACGACCGTGAAGGTGAAGGTCGAGCGGGCAAGCTCGAACACGCCGCTGGTGTTTGACATCGTTCGCGGCGGCGTTCCGTTACCGTCGATCAGAAATTATTTTATGCTGCCTGACGGCGTCGGTTACATAGGGCTGACGGGCGGGTTTCAGGAAACAACGGCGGAAGAGCTTAATGACGCAATGAAGGCTCTTGAAAAGCAGGGAATGAGATCGCTGATCCTCGACCTGCGGAACAATCCCGGCGGCATTTTGGAGCAGGCGGTCGCCGTGGTCAGCCGTTTTATTCCCGGCGATCAAACAGCAGTTTCCGTGCGGGGAAGATCGAGTAGCTTCGTGTCGCGCGAATTGCGGACGAGCGGGACCAGCGCCGAGAAACTGCCGCTGGTCGTGTTGATGAACGGCGGCTCGGCGTCGGCTTCGGAGATCGTCGCCGGAGCGATACAGGATTACGGGCGCGGCATTGTGGTCGGTTCGGACAGTTTCGGAAAAGGTCTCGTTCAGCGCGTATTTCGGCTTCCTTACGGTACGGGATTGACGCTGACAACGGCGCGTTACTACACGCCGTTCGGCCGCTCGCTGCAGCGCGATTATTCGAGCGGGTCGATCTATGATTACTATGCGAATCATGACGACGAAGCCGCTAGGGGTCAGCCGAAACCGGCGGGCGTTCCTGTAACGCTGCCCGACGGCCGGACGCTTTTCGGTGGGCGCGGCATCGAGCCGGATGTGGTTGCAAAAGCACCGGAGTTTAACGCACTGCGCGTGCGGTTAAACGACGCGGCGTTCTTTTTCGTTCGACAACTCGTTGCCGGCAAGATTGCCGGTCTCGAATCGTATAGAGTAGATAAGCAGAGTCAGCAGCATGCGTTGCAGACGACCGCTTTCCCAATTTACGACAAGCTATTTGAAGCGTTTCGTCAGCACACGCTGGCAAATAAGGAAAACGGTTTGACGGCTGAGAACATTGCCTCCGAAATAGACTACGTAAAAGCGCGGTTGCGGCAAGAGATCGCAACGGCAAATTATTCGAATGAAGCTGGTGCGCAGGTTCTTCTTGAGGTCGATCCGCAGCTTATAAAAGCAGCAGAATCCATGACTATCGCTCGTCAAATGGTCGAGAAAAATCTCGCGATGCGCCGTTAAACGAATTTTTAGACTGGATGAAGGCACGGTTTGTAGATTCCGTGTCTTCTGTGTTTTTCGTGGTTGGTTTTGAAAATGATTGGAGCGGCAAGCGTCGCCGCTTGCCTTGGTGTTAAGCACGAACAGATTTTCGCGTCGAAGCAACGCTCATTGCAGGCTGGCAGATTGCGTTCCAGTCATCGTTTCGGAATACGGCGGAATTTGCGGTAAAATATTGAAAGAAAAGCATTTCGGATGGTGATGTATAAGCAGATTGGCATCCTTACGGGCGGCGGCGACGCTCCGGGTTTGAACGCGGCGATTCGCGCCGTGTGCGGACTGCGATCGGTGAATTTGGGATGAAGTGCGTCGGCATCGAAGACAGCTTTGAGGGCATTCTCGGCGAAACGCACACAATGAATTTGACGAAGCAGACGGTGAGCGGCATATTGCCGCGCGGCGGCACGATCCTGGGGACGCGAAACAAAGGCAGCTTTGTCAAGATGGTTGACGGCAAACCGTCGATCGCCGAAATGCCGGTCGGCGAGGCTCTCGCGAACCTCGACATTCTTGGGATCGAGGCGCTCATCGCCATCGGCGGCGAGGGAACGCTGGCCATCGCCGAGCAGTTTCAGAAACGCGGATTTCCGGTGATCGGCGTGCCAAAAACAATCGACAACGATCTTGCGGCGACGGAATTGACGTTCGGATTCATGACGGCCATCGACATCGCGACCGAAGCTCTCGACCGTCTGCACACTACGGCCGCGTCGCACGACCGCGTGATGATATTGGAGGTGATGGGCCGTAACACCGGTTGGATCGCGCTGCACGCCGGGCTTGCAGGAAGCGCCGATATAATATTGATACCCGAGATTCCCTTCTCGTTCGAGTCGGTCGCGAGAAAAGTCGAGGAAAGAGAAAAAAGCGGTTCGCGGTTTACAAACATCGTCGTCGCCGAAGGCGCGACCGAAGTAGGAAAGAGTAACATCTACTCGGACACGCAGGAGCTGCGGCTTGGCGGCATCGGCGATCACGTTCGAAAGGTTGTGGAGCGGACGACCGGAAAAGAATCCAGATGCACCGTGCTAGGGCATCTGCAACGAGGCGGCAGCCCGAACGCTTTCGACAGAATGCTCGGCACGAATTTCGGAGCTTGCGCCGTGCGTGCGCTTGCGGGTGGCGAAACCGGCAGGATGGTGGCGCTGCAATCCGGCACAATCATAACGGTGCCTTTGTCCGAGGCATGCGCGAATATTAAAACCGTGCCGCCCGACGGCCAGCTCGTTCGCACAGCTCGGGACATAGGAATTTCGTTTGCCGCACCGACGGAGTCCAAAGTCTAAAGTCCAAAGTCCAAAGTCGGTGACCAGGCGGATTTTGGACTTTAGACCTTGGACTTTAGACTATCTTCTATGGAAGAAGTGAAAAAGAAACTACAGGAAGAGCTGGCGTCGCTTGACGACGAACTTCATTTTAAGCTGCCGGCCGAGATTCAAAAGGCGCGCGAGTTTGGCGATCTGCGTGAGAATGCAGAGTACAAGGCGGCGCTCGAAAGGCAGACGTTTGTGAAAGCGCGGCTGATGCAGGTGCAGCAGCGGATGCGGGAAATGGACTCCATCGACATTGCGGCGCTTCCACACGACCGCATCGCTTACGGCTCGAAGGTCGTTTTGTTCGATCTGGAAAAAGAAGAAAAGATAACGTACAAGCTCGTCACGCCCGAAGAAGGTGACCCGGAGAAAGGCCTGCTCTCGACGCTCTCGCCGATCGGATCGGCGCTGATCGGCAAGGAAGAAGGCGACGAGATAAAAGTAAAAACCCCAACTGGCTGGCGCAGCTTCGAAGTCAGCCGCGTCTCTACGATTCACGAACAGGATTAGCTCTCAGGAAGCGTGAAAAGACAAACTTGCGTTCCGATCGTTAAGCAAGCGGTCTTCGACCGCGTGTTTTTGCAGCTTGCGTTCCGATCGTTAAGCAAGCGGTCTTCGACCGCGTGTGTTTGTCGCGCGCCGCCGCCACCACGGTCGAAGACAGTTGGCTCAATGCCGTTGAGCGCTCGTTCACACTCACGGTGCCGGCCCGAAATTGCTTTTTTCGTTTCCGTATCTGAAAATTGAACCGAGCAATCTGCTTCATCTTCGAATAGCTAACTGCGGTTGGATGAACAACTTAAATCTCGGTGCAGGTATCAGCCATGGGGCGATGCGCATTATCGATGCAATGGTGCGAGGACTTGCCGCGCTGGGAGTGCCGCCGAATGTTTTGACGACGATCGGCGTGATGATAAACGTCGGGTGCTGCGTTCTGTTTGGGTTTGGCGAGTTTTTCTGGGCCGGAATCGTTCTCATTGTCGCAAATATCTTCGACATGCTCGACGGCAGCGTTGCTCGCCTGACGGGGAATGTTACAAAGTTCGGCGGCTTTCTCGATTCGTCGCTCGACCGGCTTTCAGACATGGTCGCGTTCCTGGGCATCATAATCTTTTACGCCGGGAACAACTCGCAGAAATCGCTGCTTTACGTGACGCTCGCTGGGGTTGCGATGATCGGGTCGGTGCTGGTCAGTTATTCGACGGCGCGAAGTGAGGCTCTCGGCGTGAGGGCGAACGTCGGTTTCTTGCAGCGGCCGGAACGCATTGTTCTGCTGATAATCGGCGCCCTTTCGACCTGGGACTGGAGCTCGGATTTCTTTTTGTTCAATCGAATGCCGCAGGTGCTTTGGGTACTGGCGGTTGGGTCGATATGGACGTTCATTCACCGAATGATTCACATTTGGAAGGAGTTTAAGCAGCTCGAGGACGGAACCGCGAACACATGATCGAATGGATCTCCGAATTTTGGACTTCGCTCACGTGGGGCAGGATCGCTTTGGGCGCCGCGGTTTTCGTCATTTCTTTTTTTCTTAGTATCGTTATCGTTGCCGTCGTCATTGTAAAAATTCCGGCGAATTATTTCAGCTCGCACTACCAACAGGATTTTATGCCGAATGCTTCATGGCTCAAGCGTTGGGGAGCGACTATCTTAAAAAACCTTGTCGGATTCGCTCTGGTACTCGCCGGAATCGCAATGCTGATCGGGCCGGGGCAGGGGGTTTTGACTATACTGATTGGGCTGATATTGATGGATATTCCGGGCAAACGGCCGCTCGAAGCAAGGATCATCGGCCGCCCGACAGTGCTCGCCGCAGCAAACGGCTTGCGGGCGAAATACGGTAAGCCCCCGCTCATTGTTGATTAAAAATGGGTCTTCGCAAACTCTTAGGACGTAAGGATAAGACCGACCCGGTGGAGGAACGCCGTCGATATCTTTTGGCTCACGGCCGCATCACGGACGGCCGGATTATCGACAGCCTTACGAACCCGCGGGGCAGTGAGGTGGTTTTTTATCGTTATACGCTGAACGGCGTCGATTTCGAATCGTCTGAGCTGCTCTCGGATGAGCAGCGTTGCGACCGATTGAAATACGCGCCCGGCTCAAAGATCGGCGTACGATACGACCCGAAGAATCAGGGAAATTCGACGTTGGAATAACGGTTTTTCTACAGGATGTGCAGGACATACAAGATGCACCTCTTGATTTTATTCTCTTCATCCTATGTATTTTGTTTGAATTATGTTTCGCAAGATGCTGATAGCAAATCGTGGCGAGATTGCGTGTCGCGTGATACGTGCTTGCCGCGAGATGAATATTGGCACGGTGGCGGTCTATTCCGATGCAGACCGCGACGCGCTGCACGTGCGGATGGCGGACGAAGCATTTCATATCGGGCCGTCGCCGTCGAGCGAGAGCTATTTGAAATTCGAGAAAGTAATCGATGCTGCTGTTAAGGCGAGGGCCGAAGCGATTCATCCCGGTTACGGTTTTTTATCCGAGAATCCGGTGTTTGTGCGAGCGGTTGCCGAGACGGGCATAACATTTATCGGCCCGCCGCCCGAAGCGATGGAAGCGATGGGCGGGAAGATATCGGCGCGAAAGATCGCCATTGAAGCGGGTGTTCCAGTCGTGCCGGGAACGACCGAGCCTCTGAAATCGCTTGAGGATGCCGCGAAAACCGCGCAAGAAATCGGCTACCCGATAATGCTAAAAGCTTCGGCGGGCGGCGGTGGAAAGGGAATGCGTCTGGTCAATTCTTCGGATGAGCTTAATTCTGCCTATGAAACCTCGCGTGCCGAATCACTTGCGAGTTTTGGTGATGACGCGGTTTACATAGAAAAGGCCGTCGTGCGGCCCCGTCACATCGAGATTCAGGTTTTTTCCGACACGCATGGATATCACGTTCACCTCGGAGAACGCGAGTGCTCCATACAGCGGCGGCATCAGAAGGTGATCGAGGAAGCGCCGTCGCCGATCGATTCCGCGGAGCTTCGCGAAGCGATGGGCGCCGCAGCGGTGAAAGTTGCGAGTGCGGTCGATTACGTCGGTGCCGGAACGGTCGAGTTCTTAATATCTGACGTGGACAAGTCGTTTTACTTTCTAGAAATGAACACGCGTTTGCAGGTCGAGCATCCTGTTACCGAGCTCGTGACCGGGATCGATCTTGTTCGAGAGCAAATCAAGGTTGCCGCGGGGGAGCCTTTGTCATTCAAGCAGGATGATGTTCGATTGACGGGGCACGCCATCGAGTGCCGAATCTACGCCGAAGACCCGGACAATAACTTTCTTCCATCGCCGGGAAAAATAACGCGGCTACGCATTCCGCAGGGGCCGGGTGTTCGCGACGACGGCGGTGTTTACCTCGGAGCCGAGGTTTCGATCTTTTACGACCCGATGATCTCGAAATTTGCCGTCTGGGGCCGCGACCGAGCCGAGGCGATCGATCGGATGCGCCGGGCTCTTGCCGAATATGAGATCGGAGGGATAAAAACGACGCTGCCGTTTTTCCGTGAGGTTGTTCTTGATCCCGAATTCATTGCCGGCCGCCTCGACACAGGGTTCATTTCTTCTTTCGAACAGCGCCGCACTAAAAGCGAGCAGGATCGTGAGATCGAAGCGTTCGCCCTTATAGCTGCAGCGCTTTCGTCTCAGAAGAAGAAATCTGCTGGAACGACTAAAATCACCGCCGATTCGAAATGGGCCAGAGCCGCAAGGCAGACTGGCGTCAATAACGGAATTTAAAATAAAAAAAGCGGGTGCCGAAACACCCGCCTCAAAGCATTCGCCAGTTTATTCAATCGTACTTGGGAAGAGCTACAAAATTCTGGTCTGCGAGATCGCTGTCGAGTGTGAAAGTGAGCGTGTCCGGTGCAAAGAGGTAGCGTTTGTGCGAGGCGGTTAGGAAATAAAGCTCCGCAACCTCAAGGCCCTCAAACCGGTAGTAGCCGAATGAACTCGTTCGCGCGTTCATAACTGCCCCGGTGCTCGGGTTCGTCAGCGTCAGCCAGGCGTTTGCGATACCGCGGCCCGAACTATCGGTGATGCGGCCCGAAACCTCTGCCGAACCTGCGCTCGGCGAAAGTTGTACGTTCGAGTAAGTGCAGGTGACTTCCTCGCCTTCTTCCAACTTGATGGTTACTTTGCGGTTCGCAAAATCTATAACATTCGAATATTGAACCTGGTCCGGAATCGTATCATTTACCGCACACTCTATATCCGCCAGCGACCACCCGGTGACCAAGGCTTCCGTTACCGTTATCCAGTTGCTCGAGCCGAGCTTTGCAAACTTGTAAAGATCGGTTACGATCTTGCGATCGGCCGGCTGTGCATTGTTGTCGGTCAGCGTAAAGTTCGACGGGCTCGACAGGTTTGTCGAGGAAAAGGGAAACGCCGTTGTTGATGCGCCGGTCCCGTTGAACGGCGACGCTTGCTTGATGAGCGTCACTTTTGCCGGCTGGTAAAAACAGAAGTTTACGCTCGTAATCGTCGTTTTGTTGGGATTCTGCAAATTGCTGCCGCTGAACCCGCCGGACGGGTACCAATAAACGCGCCCCGGGTTTCCGGAAGACGCGCCGATGATGACGGCGCTGATCGCCTTTTGCGAGCTCCAGTTTAGCGAGTTGCCCGAACGTTGTGTCGTAATTGTTCGAGTCAGATCCTCAGGACCGGTTAAATCCCGCGACGGGTTAGTATTGTCTTTGAACGGAAAGGTGGTCGACGACGTTGAAGGCGTGTAATTCAACTTGATTTCATTGTCCGTCGTAACGTGCTGCAAGTTCGAGTTTGAACTGTCGTTAACTGCCTTGCACCAGAAGCTGTTCCAATTCATCCATGTATCCAAAGTCGGAACCGGATCGTCACCCTTTTTGTCTTCGCGATCCAAAACTCTTTGGGCCGGCAGGGTTGACGTCAGCATTGTAATGCAGAGCACGAATACGCAGAAGGCTGCGAAAGATTTACGGTTCGAGACCGATGCTTGGGGATTCATATCTGTCTTCACTCCTGAATGTATGCAAAGCTAAACGCGAAATGGGCTGAATCTTCCAGGAAATGTGAACACGGGCAAATTCAGAATGTGAAAGGTCTGTAAGCCGTTGAGCGAGTGAAGGTTTAACAATATTTAGAAGTATTGTAATTTGATTGAAATCGGTGGATCAGACAGGCCGGTTGATTTGAAAAAGGGAAAAGGCGTGAACGTATGTTTAACATTCACGCCTTTCTTCTATGCCGAACAGTTGAGGGTCAGTTCGAAGCCACGAAATCGTAGCCATCGAGATTGTCTTCCAAGGATATGGTTCTCTGGCCGTCAACAAATTGGTATCGCTTATGCGTCGCGGTTACAGAGTAAAGCTCGCCTACGACCAAATCGTCAACACGGTAGTATCCGAATGAATTCGACAGCGCGCCGCGAACTTCACCGGTCGTGCCGTTGGTGATCAAGATCCTTACGCTGGCAATTCCTCGACCACCGGTTGAGATGGCTCTGCCGGTCAACGCAACCGGCGCGGCACTCGGTATCAGGATAGAATCGTCCTCGAAGCAAAACCTGACCTCGGTAAGAGGCAAAAAGCCGCCAGTGCCGTCGGGCGGCGTCGTAAGACCAACTCCATCAGGGATTCCACCCCTTGAGCCGTTGGGATAAGGATAATAATAAGAGTCGCCGCTGGGTGTGTTCATGATCACAACGGTAATATCTAAGTTGGACGACCAATTAATAGATTGGCCGGATCTTATGATCGAAACATTACGCGAGGCCGATTCCGGTGTGCCCGCAGGCAAAGTTCGCGTGACGCCATTCGGATGTACGCCGTTCAAAAACGGATACGGACCTGAAGGCCCTTGCGGTGGCGGAATGTCGGACAGCATGAGTTCCCAATCTTCAGTAACGAAGCTCCAAATTCCACCCGTCTTTCTTAGTTTTTCACAGTTAAAAAGCGATGAGATGTAAATGGGTGTGGGTGCAGTCAAAACCGGAGGCGGAGCGTCTTCGCCCGCCTTTTTTGACCGGTCACTTCTGCTCTGCGCATTAACAGAGTTGAGCAATGGAACACCAAACAAAAGCGCAATGACTGCGAGAGTCAGCGAGAGATTCATCAATTTGCGTAGTTTCATTTCGTTTCACTCCGAAAATGGTAAAGTTCAAGCCGTGCGGCGCAAACAGAAATTTCGTAATAATAGCGCTGATGTCGCTAAATTCCAGATAATTCGATAGCCAAATATTAAGCAACACCAAGCCGAAAAGTCAAACTATTTCAGTAAAGTTGGTCGCGTAAATAAAGATAAATCAATATTTCGCTGATATTTACGGATTGATAATTTCGAAAAGACGGGCCAGATCGGCAATTCTTGCATAAAAACGGGTGGATCGAAATCCACCCTTTTTACCAGGAGTCTAGAAGTTGGCATGTCGGTTACTCACGCCCGCCCCTTTCGCCCTGAGTCCTTGAAACCGCCCATTTGCGGTGCAAAAAGACGATTTTGCCATCGATTCCAGTGTCTTGAACAATAATTTCCGGAAAAGTATCGAGGCCTGCAAAAATTATTCGAATTAGATTATCGCTCAAAGCTGACAAAAAGTCATCCCTTAATTTCATATCCGACGTTCAATGGGCGTGAAGGCAGCAGCTTCTTGAAACCTGTACAGCTTACTTTAAGTAGATAAAGGGTTAAAAAAAAGGCCCGGTCATTGACCGGACCCCTTAACATCTAAGCTTTTTAATGGTTTCACCTTAAATTACCGACAAAATTTACCCCAGTCAGACTATCATTGAGGACAAAAGACTGCGTTTCCTGATCAAATACGTAACGTTTCGCGCTGGCAGTAACGGTGTAAAAGTTTCCGGTCATAAGGTTGAAAAACGTGTAGTAACCGAAAGAATTGGTCATTACGCTCGACCGTTCGCCAGTGGCAGCGTTTTGCACGGTCAACCAGACATTTTTTATTCCCCGTCCGTTCCTGTCCACAACCCTGCCTGACACGTTTGCCGGAGCAGCCGACGGCGCCAATTCCTGACTGTTGAATGTGCAGGTGACCGATTCACCTGGTTCGACCTTGATCGTTGCCTGCCGGCTCGCAAGATTCACCGTCGAGTTCTGGATGTTCGACATGCCGTCGCCGGGTGTTTCCTGACACTGAATCGACGTCAGCGACCAACCGGACAGGCTGCCTTCGGTAATCGTGATATCGCCTGCCGATTCCAGCGGCACGATGTTCGGATTGACGTACCGGTCAGCGGGCTGGACATCGTTATCGATCAGGGCAAAGGTCGCGGTTCCCAGATTTGTGGCCAAATATCCGAACGAAGCATTCGAAGCGGTTCCGCCGCCGACGCTGGTAACTTGTTTTATGATCGTTACGCGTCCCGGCATAGTCGGCGGCTGCGCACCGCCGATCCAAGAATGCAGCAGCCGGTTCGGGCTTACGCCATCGGTGTTCCAAACGACGCCTTCGGTCGTCCCGTTCATTATCTGCTGCGAAACTATCGCAGGGCTGGCATTCGGGTTCGATTCCAAATATAAAGCCGCAACACCGGCAACATGCGGCGACGCCATCGACGTCCCGTTCATAAACCTTGTCGATACGTCGTCGCCGTTGCTCAAAGAGAGAACGCCGTTGCCCGGCGCGTAGAGATCAAGACACGGACCCTGATTTGAATATCCGGGGCGGTAATCGTTACTCGCGATAGACCCTACGGTAAGAACATTGGGCGTCCGTGCGGGCGAGTAATTACAGGCGTTCGATCCGAAATTTCCGGCCGCAACCGAATAAGTGACGCCAGATGCAATTGATGACTCGAGGGCACTATCAAGTGAGTTGGAGCCGCCCGAAGCAGTAATGCTTATATTCGCGACCGCAGGATTGATGCGGTTTGCGGTGACCCAATTGACTGCCGCTACAAGCTCAGAAACCATGCCGCTTCCGTCGCACCGCAGTACGCGGACGGAATGCAGCGTAACGTTCTTGGCAACGCCGTAGGTCGAGCTTCCGACCGTTCCGGCGACGTGCGTTCCGTGTCCATAACAGTCGTTGCCGTTCTGGCCGTCGTTGGTGAAATCGACCGAGTTGTTTGCCCGACCGCCGAATTCCTGATGCGTTGTCCTGATTCCAGAATCGATAATGTAAGCGTTAACTCCGGCACCGCTTGCTGTGTATTGGAACGAGCTGTTAAGCGGTTGTGTTCGCTGGTCGATTCGGTCGATGCCCCAAGTCGCGTTCGGTTGAATGGCGGTTGACATTACAAGAGCATCTTCTTCCACGTACATTACTCGGTCGTCCATGCTCAGGGCGATCGCGTCTTTCTCGGAGAGCTCGGCGGAGAAACCTTTAAGAGCCATTTCGTATATCTTGTCAATATTTGCCCGGTATTCACCGGCAAGCTCGAACGAAGTCGATTCCGGCGAAGCGAGACCTTCGCGGCCAGAGGTTTTTTCATTCAGAACCACTATGTATCGCCCAGGAATTGCGTTGACCGATCGGACAAGTTTTTCCTCCTTGGCAGCGGAGCCATGCGGGGCAATGCCAACGACAAGAAAAATTGCGAGCACCAGGCTCGAAAGGGCGAGAAGCTTTTTCATCTTGATTTGGATCTCCGTGAAAACTTTAAGGATGGGTTTTGCGAAAACGTGGCGAGAATGAACTGCGGTCGGAAAACCGACGTATAAACAAAATAAAACAATTTACAAAAAGCGTCAACAACAATTTATTCAGATTGATTTACCGAATCCTCGTGATGAAAGAAAACCGGTCAGAATGACCGTTTCAGTGGGATTTTTCGCGGAGCCGAAAGGTGAACGGTGAGGCGATTTGGTAAACTCTTACGAGTATGGAAGAGAAACTGAGGCAATTTCAGGGCAAGAAGATCGATGTGAATTGCGGCAATGCCGCGTTGTTTCGCGGCACGGTCGAAGGAATTGAGAATGGGTTGCTAATGCTGCGTGACGAAGACGACGATGTAACGTTTCTTTGTGTTGGGAAGATCATCGCGATCACCGAATGCTCGCAGGCTGCAACGCGGCCGGGTTTTATCGGCCAGAAGTAAAAGCAATCATCGTACAAACAACAAAGCCCGAAACAAGAATGTCTCGGGCTTGTTCCATCATTTATTCCGAAATCTATTTCTTTTCCTCGGTCTCGGTTGGTTTCGGCGCAACTGTTTCGGTGACCAGGCGGCGGAAGCCTACAATTCGCTTTTCCCAATATCCTTTGAACGGCGAATACGTGATGCCTTTGCTGGAAGAAGCGTGGTAAAAACCGTTCGCGTCGGCGACGATTCCCATGTGGCCGAGGCGGTTCATAAAGACGAGCGTTCCGAATTTAAATCTCTCATCGCCTTCGACCGGAACGGAAGCCGCCCACAGGCTGCGAGCGCTTTGTCGCGTGAAGCCCATCCCGGCTTCAGCGAAAACCGACCAGACAAAACCCGAGCAGTCATAGCGAAAGGGGCCGGTCGAGCCATACCGATACGGAACGCCGAGCTTTGACTGAATCGAACGCATCATTGCAGAGGTTGTCGAAGCCGCGAATAGCGAACCGCGATTTGCCGCCGCCGTCATGGCGTTGAGCGGGCTCGATTCGCCTGTTTTCTTTACGAGCGACTGATTGTATTCTTCGCTGACGGCGATGTCGTTGGTGAGCGGCTGGCGCGAGGGAGTGTTTGTCGGCTGAGAAGAAATTGAAGCTTTGGTTTTATCGGCGGCAGGTGCAGGCGGCTGATTTACAGGCTGGCTGAGAACCGGTTTGATCACCCTGTCTCTACTTTGTGCGGAGATTCCTTCGGCGAAAACCGCACAGATAAAAAGCCCTGCGGCCAAAAACAAAATGATCTTCATCAAATTCTTCAAAACTTACTACTCCTACACGCGGCAAAATTCAAATGCAAAAACTCGCTTGTCGAAGCGTAGCTTTCCGATACAATCCGAATTTTCTCCGCTTGATAAATTGACTTAACTTTTCGGGTGACCGACGGGTCTGAAAACTTGCATTGGGGAATGCAAAAACAGTTTCAAACTATAAGCCAAAAGAGAGCCTAGCATAACCGGCGGGCATAATGCAAATGTGCCATGCGCGCATAGCCGCTCAGGAGGGGTGGCTGCGTTTAACAGCCGGAACGGTTGAATTCTCCAATCACGGACCGCCCCGCCTTTCGGTCACCCCGCCTCAACGGCTATAGGTTTTTTGGTTTTTGGGCTTTCCTTTTCGGAAAAGCCCTTTTCACTCCCGCCCGGCGCTCGTTCAGTTGTCCTTCGTATGCAGAGAGATATTTTTAATAAATCCCACGTTCCAAAAAATGCAGAAGCCTGACCGTAAGGGAGGGCGTAACATCCGACTTGAGTGTTACGCCCTCCCTTACGGTCAGGCTTCTGCATTTAAAAGAGTTAAAGGTCCAGCCAGAGATGACCGAACCTCAATTAACTCTTTATTCCAACTACGCCGAGAACGACGTGCCGCAGCCGCAGCCGCCGGTGGCGTTGGGGTTTTCGAAGGTGAAGCCGGAGCCCATCATGTTTGAGGTGTAATCGATGGTGATGCCGTTGAGGTATTGGGCGGAGAACATATCGACGAAGAGCTTGATGCCGTGCTGATCGACGATGAAATCGCCCTGCCGCGAATCTTCTTCGACGTTGAGGCTGTATTGGAAACCCGAACATCCGCC
>Ga0187893_10008356_pt1 | contig 16352 bp, 15 predicted proteins | sample MA1701074metaG_FD_139574 | JGI IMG/M metagenome (GOLD analysis project Ga0187893, IMG submission 139574) | White microbial mat communities from a basaltic lava cave in the Kipuka Kanohina Cave System on the Island of Hawaii, USA - MA170107-4 metaG ...
AACGGCTGGGTGTCGTACATCATGTAGACCACGACCGTCTTCGGAGCGCCCGCGTCGTAGTAGGCGAAGACACCGGGGAAGCCGTTCGTCTCGACGCGCTCCGCTTCCTTGCATCCGAGCTCGCGGAAGGATGCGACCATGCGATCCGCCATCTCCTGGATTCCCATGTTCCAGGAGCTCACGGAGGGCTGCCGCAGGTCGGCCTGCACGCGGGAGACGTGCGGTTCTTTCTGCGCTTCGATGAGGTGGTGGATCTTCCGCACCGCGGAGGAACGGGTCACGTCCTGGGCGAGCGCGGGAAACGCCCGCGACAGCGCCGCTCCCACTCCCGCGCCAGAGGATACGGCCAGAAATTCCTTGCGGGTTAGTTTCATGAGCGGCCTCCCGTCAGTGGCTTCCCTGGTACTCCGCGTCCGTCACCTTCTCCATCCAACGCGTCTCGCCGCCGAAGCCGACCGCGATCTGCACCAGGTGCTCGTGCGGAGTCGCCCCGTGCCAGTGGGCCACGTTCGGACGGGTGTAGTCGCTCTCCCCCTGGCCCAGCTCCCTCATCGACTCCCCGCGTTTCTGGAGCCTCGCCCGGCCCTCCTCGACGAAGAGGAGCTGCCCGCGGTCGTGGGTGTGCCAGGCGGACCGCGCGCCCGCTTCGAACCGGCGGCGCGACACGCCGAGGTCTTTCGACTCGAGCGCGGTCGACTTCCCCGTGAATCGCGGGTCGTCGGGGGCCGGCGGCTGCGCCCTCCCGAGAAAGACCGCTCCCGCGGCGAGAGTCACCGCGAGGGCGCCCGCAAAAGTTCGAGCTCGCATGACGTCCTCCTCACTTCATCGGCGAATAGTCGGTCGCATCCAAGAAGACGGATTCGATCTTCGCCACCAGCTTCCCGTTGGCCTCCGACTCCTTCTGCGCCTTCGTCCAGTCCGCGTCGTTGCGGAAGTCGTCCCAGCTCTTCTTCGCAGCCTCGCGGCTCTCATGGGAGATGATGTAGATGAGCGTGTTCCCCGAAAGCGGCGCATCCTGCGGAGTCCAGTATCCGACGTTCGTCATGCCGTGCTTCTCGAAGAGGCGCAGGGTGTGGTTGCGGAAGCGAGCGTTGAGGTCCGCGAGCTTCCCCTCGTTCGCCGTGTAGGTCCGGATCTCGAACACGCGCTTTCCGGACTGCGCTCTCGCGATCGAGCCCGGCTCGATCGCCGCCCTTACGACAAATCCGGCGACGAACATCGCGATCGCGAAGGCGACAAGACGTTTCTGGTTTCTGTTCATGTTTTCTCCCTCGATAGGACCTGACACGGCCCGATGGGGCAGCATTATATCGTTCCCTCGCTTGCCCCACGACGGTGAGAGAACTTATGCTTCGCGCGCAAGGAGAGATTCATGCGAATCATTGCCATTGGATGGGTTCTGCTGGCTGGGCTTTGTCAGCCAGCGCTGGTCACGAGCGACGGGCTCGAGGGCTCCGTCGCCGGCATCACGTTCCCCCTGGAGCGATACCACTACGACGTCTTCCGCGTACCCTACGATCTCGAAGCCCCTCTCGATCAGGTGGGGGGACGCAAGGCGCAGTTCTTCTACGACAAGGCGGGCGCGATCGAACGGGTGGGCCTGCCCCTGGAGGAGGCGGTTCCCGACATCGTCTTCGTGCGGGCAAAAAAGGAAGCGGGGAATTGAAGCTCGGCCTTCTTCTCGTTTCGCTCGCGATCGCGCAGGGTCGGCCGTCGTTCGAGCGCGACGTCCTGCCGATCCTGGAAGGGTCGTGCACAACGTGCCACGGCCCCGAGCTTCGAGAGAGCGGCCTCCGCCTCGACTCCGAGGCCTTTGTTCTTCGGGGCGGGCTCTCGGGGCCAGCGGTCATCCCGAAAAACCCGGAGGGAAGTCCGCTCCTGAGGCGGATTCTCGGTCTCGACGAGCCAGCGATGCCCTTCGGATCCGCTCCTCTTCCCGCGGAAGCGATCGCCGTTCTCCGTGAGTGGGTCGACGCGCTAGACATCGCCCAGGCTCCCGAGAGGCCGAAGCACTGGGCCTACGTGAAGCCACAACGTCCCGAGCTCCCCGCGGTGAAGGACTCCCGCTGGGCGCGAAACGGAATCGACCGTTTCGTCCTCGCCCGGCTCCAGGCGGAGGGACTCACCCCATCCAAGGAAGCGACGAAGGAGACCTGGATCCGAAGGCTGAGCCTCGACCTCATCGGGCTTCCCCCCACCATCGAGGAGATCGACGCCTTTCTCGGAGACGACAGCCCGGACGCGTACGAGAAGCTCGTCGACCGGCTTCTCGCCTCCCCGCACTACGGAGAACGATGGGCGCGCCCGTGGCTCGATCTCGCACGCTACGCGGACACCAACGGCTACGAGAAGGACAACGCACGCACGATGTGGAAGTACCGCGACTGGGTGATCGACGCCCTGAACCGGGATCTCTCGTTCCGGGACTTCACCATCGAGCAGATCGCGGGCGACATGCTCCCGGGGGCGACGGTCGAACAGAGGATCGCGACCGGTTTTCACCGGAACACGCTCTTGAACCAGGAGGGCGGAGTCGACGACGAGGAGGCGAGGTTCGAAACTCTCCTCGATCGCGTGAATACCACGGCCACCGTCTGGATGGGAACGACTCTCGCCTGCGCCCAGTGCCACAACCACAAGTTCGATCCGTTCACGCAGAAGGAGTACTACCAGTTCCTCGCGTTCTTCGACCACGCGGAGTACGAGATCTTGAAGCTCGGCCAGGGCGAGTCGTGGGTCGTCGAGCCCGAGATTTCCCTCCCGACGCGGGAACAGGCGGTGCGGAGCGGGCAGATCGTGGCCGAGAAGGCCGAGCTTCGAACGCGCCTCGAGGCTTCGACTCCCGAGCTCGAGGAAGACCAGCGTCGATGGGAAGACGCGATGCGCCGCGCGGAAGAGGAATGGACGCGGCTCTCTCCAGGGGAGATTCGCTCGGTCGGCGGGGCGACCCTTAGTCTTCTCGAGGATCGATCGATCCTGGCATCCGGTGACAATCCCGACGCCGATACGTACGTTCTTCGAGGTTCCTGCCCCCTCCCCGAGATCCGCGCCGTCCGCCTCGAAGTCCTCGAGCATGCCTCGCTCCCGGAGGGCGGGCCGGGCCGCGACTCCGAGGGGAATTTCTTCCTGAGCGCCTTCGAAGTGGACGCCGGACCCGAGCGGGTACGTTTCCGGGTGGCGATCGCCGATGACTGGCAGGATGGTTACGAAGTCAAGAGGGTGCTGAGTGAGGCCCCGGACGACGGCGGGTGGGCGATCGATAAAACGCCGTCGAAGACCCCGCTCGTGCGACAGTCGGTTTTCCTGCCCGAAGGTCCTCTCGCGTGCCCTCCCGGAACGACGCTCACGTTCCGGTTCAAGCACGAGATGCCGAAGGCGGCGCGCAACATCGGCCGATTCCGGATCTCGGTGAGTGGCGCCGACGATCCGGCGAGGGTCGCGCGGCTTCCGGCAAGGCTTCGCCCCGCTCTCGCCGCGCCTCCGTTCGATCGCACCGACGAAGAGAAGGCGGCTCTGGCGCGCGTCCACCGCTCCCTCACTCCCCTGCTCGAGCCCGAGCGCGCGCGGATTTCCGAGCTCGAGAGCGAGCTCGACTCCCTCGGCATCGTGAACGCGCTCGTCATGAGCGAGCGCAGGGACTACGAGCGACCGTCGACACCCCTGCGGGTGCGCGGCAGTTTCATGAGCCCTTCCGAGCGGGTCTACGCGGATGTGCCTTCCATCCTTCACCCCCTCGCCGCGGATCAAATGCCGAATCGCCTGGGTCTCGCCCGCTGGCTCGTCTCCGACGACAACCCGCTGACGGCGCGGGTGACGGTGAACCGTTTGTGGGAGCAGCTCTTTGGCCGGGGGCTCGTCGAGACGAGCGAGGATTTCGGAATCCAGGGCTCTCCCCCGTCCCACCCCGAGCTCCTCGACTGGCTCGCGATCGAGCTCATGGAGAAGGGCTGGAGCGTGAAATCCGTCCTGCGCACCATCGTGAACTCGTCGACCTATCGCCAGTCGTCGGTGGTGACGAAGGAGCTCTGGGACCGGGATTCCTACAACCGGCTCCTCGCGCGGGGACCCCGCGTTCGGGTCGATGCCGAGACGGTGCGTGACGTAGCGCTTGCCGCGAGCGGGCTTCTGGACCGGCGCATCGGGGGACCGAGCGCCTTTCCCTACCAGCTCGACGGAATCTGGAACCGCCCGTACAGCGACGAGCGCTGGCTCCTGAGCGACTTCCCGAACCGCTATCGACGAGGTCTCTATACCTACGTGCGGCGGACGTCGCCGTATCCGAGCCTCACCACGTTCGATGCGCCGAGCCGCGAGCTCTGCACCGCGCGGCGGGTTCGCACCAACACTCCCCTGCAAGCGCTCACGACGTTGAACGACCCCGCCTTCTTCGAGGCGGCGCAGCATCTCGCGAAACGAATGGTCAAGGAGGCGGGCTCGAAGGCCTCCGACCGCGCCGCTCACGGATTCCTCCTCTCCGTCTCGCGCCGACCTACCTCCGAAGAGCTGAGCCAGGTGCTCGCCTACCAGGCGAGCGAGCGCAGAAGGTTCGCGGAGGATCTGGAGGCCGCCCTCGCGGTGGTCGAAGAGCAGTGGGAGCCGCGAGACGACCTCGCCGATCTCGCTGCGTGGACCATGGTCGCGAACGCGCTCCTGAACCTGGATGAGACCATCACGAAGGAGTGAGTGCGATGAGCCCGGATGGGATTCGATCGATGACGCGGCGCCACTTCTTCCGCCAGGCGGGGTTCGGGATCGGAGGGGCGGCGCTCTACCGGCTTCTCCAGGGCGAGCTCCGCGCGGACGGAACGCACTTTCCCGCGAAGGCCAAAAGCGTCATCTACCTCTTCATGGCCGGAGCCCCCTCTCACCTCGATCTCTTCGATCCCAAGCCGAAGCTCCAGGAGCTCGACGGACAGGACTGCCCCGACTCGCTTCTCAAAGGCGAGAGGTTTGCGTTCATCCAGGGTGTTCCGAAGGTCCTGGGCTCCCCCTACTCCTTCGCGCGGCACGGAGAGTCGGGCGCGGAGCTTTCGGAGCTCCTTCCTCACCTCAGCGGGATCGCGGACGAGATCGCTATCGTGAGATCGCTCCACACCACGCAGTTCAACCACGCGCCCGCGCAGATCTTCATGAACACGGGGCACCAGATCGTGGGACGGCCGAGCATGGGCTCGTGGCTCACCTACGGTCTCGGGAGCGAAGCGAGCGATCTCCCGGGGTTCGTCGTCCTGCTCTCGGGAGAGAACGACCCCGATGGAGGCAAGTCCTGCTGGGGAAGCGGATTTCTCCCCACCGTCCATCAGGGAGTGCAGTTCCGCTCGGACGGCGACCCCGTGTTGTTCCTCCGGAATCCCGATGGAGTGTCGGCCGCTGCGCGAAGGGATTCCCTCGACTTGATTCGCAGCCTCAACAAGGAGCACCTCAGCGAGGTGGGAGATCCGGAGATCGAAACCCGCATCGCCTCTTACGAGATGTCCTATCGCATGCAGTCGAGCGTTCCCGAGCTCATGGACATCTCGAAAGAGCCCGCCTCGATCCACGAGGCCTACGGAACGGAGCCGGGAAAGGCGTCCTTCGCCAACAACTGCCTTCTGGCCCGGAGGCTCGTCGAGAGGGGCGTGCGCTTCGTCCAGCTCTACCACTGGGGCTGGGATACCCACGGCACCTCGAGCCAGGACGACATCGCGACCGCACTTCCCGCGCGGTGCCAGGAGACGGATCGCGCCTCGGCGGCTCTCGTTCGCGATCTCAAGGAGCGCGGCCTCCTCGACGAGACCCTCATCATCTGGGGCGGCGAGTTCGGGCGCACTCCGATGAACGAGGGCCGAAACCGCTCGAAGTTCATCGGGCGCGACCACCACCCGCGGGCGTTCAGCATCTGGCTCGCGGGCGGCGGCGTCCGGGGCGGGGAAACCGTGGGAGCGACCGACGAGCTCGGCTACAACATCGTCGAGGATCCCATCGACGTCCACGACCTTCACGCGACGGCGCTCCACCTTCTCGGAATCGATCACGAGAAACTGACCTACCGCTTCCAGGGACGCGACTTCCGGCTGACGGACGTTTCGGGGAGGGTGGTCAAGAAGTTACTGACCTGAAAGGAGACTCGATGCCGCACTCGCTGCTGGCCCTCGTCCTGCTTCTGTCGAGCGTTCCGAACTTCCACGTCAACGACGGGAGCTCCGATCCCCCCAAGCTCTGGATCGCGATCAACGTGTGGGGACTCGAGAAGATCCCCGCTGGCTCTCCCGAGTGGTCCCTCGAGGAGAAGATCGCACGCCTCGCGAAGGCCGGAGGGTTCGACGCCATCGATCGCTATACCGCCGCCGATCCAAAATCGATGGCCGCGGTCGAGGAGCTCGACCGGCTCACGAAGAAGCACGGTTTCAAAGTGGGAATGGCCACCACCATCGATCGGATGGAACAGCTCGACGTCGCGATCGCCCTCGCAAAAAAGGCGGGCACCCCGTACGTCGACGTCATGACCGGCCCCTACACCATGCCGGAGGACGAGGCCGTTCCCTTGATCCGAGCCATCTGCGATCGTTTCAAAACCGAAGGCATCGCGCTCGCCCTTCAAACCCATCGCGGCCTCGTGACCCAGGACCTCATGCGCACCGTCGCGTACACGCGGGCCATCCCCGACCTTCGCTTCGACCTCGACCTCTCGCACTACTTCGTCGCCGGCGAGATCGGGGAGGACCTTACCGCCGAGGGGCGAAGCGCCTTCGAGCCGATCCTCGAAAGAGCGGTGATGATGGACGGCCGCGTCTCGAACGGCGAACAGGTCCAGATCGACATCGGCCCGGCGGGCGACAACCCGCACGCCTGGCGCTTCGCCGCGCTCTGGAAGAATGTGATGGTCTCGTGGCTGAAGAGGGCGAAGCCCGGAGACATCCTCCCCTTCCGCATCGAGCTCGGCCCCCCGAGCTACGCCATCCTGGATCTCGAGGGGCGCGAGATCTCCAACCGCTGGGCGCAGACGCTCGTGCTTCGTCCGATCGCCGAGAAGCTCTTCAACGAGGCGGTGAAGGAGACCGGGGTCGGGCAGATTCACCGCGCGAAATAGACGCTGCAAGACGCTTGGGCGCGATGAGCCGGTAACTCTCGGCCACCAGCTCCTCCACTTCGCTCCAGTCGATCTTGCCCACGTCCAGGCGGAGCGCGATCCACCCCGGTGCGCCATGTACGCGGGCAGATAGTAGCGAAGGGGGTCCAGGGCGACGACCTCTCGGTTCTCCCCGATCGCCATCTTGCAGCTCACGGAGACGATGCCGTCTCCGTGGTGGGAGTCGAGGTACCAGGCGAACGTCTTGTCGCGCACGTGGAAGCGCGCGTGCTTTCCCATGAGCTCGCGGGCGGCCTCCGGAAGAGCGAGAGAAAGCTTCGTCAGCCGCGAGAGACGACGGTCCTCGCTCACGTCTCCGCGAGCGGGAACGTTACCGGATCGTCGAGGCGCACGTTCACCTTCGAGCCCACGGGAAGGCGGATCTCCTTGCCCTTCGTGCCCAGAACCACACCCGTTCCTCCCGCGCCTCCGACTCCCGCTCCGATCGCCGCCCCTTTCTTGCCCCCGATGATGCCGCCCACGATGGCCCCGACGCCAGCGGCGCCGCCGATGATGGCGGCGTCCTTCTTCTTTCCGCTCTCCGCCTCTTCCGCCACGTAGCTCGTGCGGATCTTCTTCCGGCCTCCGGGGGTGTCCAGTCGCTCGAAAGTAAAGCCGAGAACGGCGCGCCCCTTGACCCGGCCGGAGGCTTTGACTTCGGTTACGCGTCCTTCGACGAGAGCTCCCGAGTCGAGCGCGAGCTTGCCGTCGACGTAGATCGGCGAGACCGTTCGGGCCTGAAGCTCGTCACCCGACTGGTTCACGCCGGAATCGAGCGCAGTCAGGAGCTCGAGCTCGAGCACCGTGCCCGCGGGCACCTCGATGTCGACGATTCGAGGCGAGGGAGGCTCTACCGGAGCTGCTGGCGCCGGATCAGCGCGCTCGGGCTTCGTCGGCTCGGGCGCCACTTCGGCCGCGGGAACCTGTGGCGAGGCAGGCTCAACGACAGGCTCCGCGGCAGCAGTCTCTTCTTCGCCCCGTTGGGTCTCGGCGCAGGCAAAGGCGGTAAGGAGCGCGATCCAGAGGATGCGGTTCATGGTCTTCCTCCTGATAGCCCATAGTCCGCCACGCGTGCCCCCCTTGCCTGTGATCTGGATCAACTCCGCCACAAGCCCTGCTGTTTTGTCCTTTTTCGGGCGGGACGGGGAGGTTTTGCCCGTCCGAGCGCAACGAGACGCTGGAGCAGGCCATCTTCTCGAACGTGCGCATCGGAACGCGCTGAGACATCATCCGCGGGCCTTTTCGACGAACCGGAGGGCGCGGCCGCGGTCGACAGGATTCGCGGTCCGCCCTTCTTCCTTGAGAGCGGTGCCCACGATGACCCCATCCGAGCACGCGAGGACTTCGCGCACGTTCCCCTCCGTGACGCCGCTTCCCACGTAAACCGGCGCCTCGAGTGCGAGCGCCTTGACCCGGCGCACTTCGTCGAGGGATGCCGGCTCTCCCGTCGCTCTTCCCGACACGATGAGGGCGTCGGCGAGCCCGCGGAGCACGGCGTCCTCGGCCTCGCCCTCGATCGAGGAGTGCGCCAGACTCGTTCCGTGCTTGACGTGCACGTCGGACCAGATCTCGACGTCGGCCCCGAGCGCAGCGCGGAGCCGCAGGGTCTCGGCGGCGCGCCCTTCGATGACCCCCTGATCGGTCGCCGTCGCTCCAACGTGAACGTTCACGCGGATGAACTCGGCGCCGACGGCGAACGCGACCGCGAGGGCCGAGGCGGCGTCGTTGCGCAGAACGTTGATGCCGAGCGTCATCCCGCCCGCCGCGCCGCGTACCGTGGCGGCGAGTCGGGTCATCGCGGCGACGGTCGAAGGCTCGACGCGATCCTTGTGGAATGGAACGTCCCCGTAGTTCTCGACGATGGCGGCGTCGAAGCCCGCCTCCGCGAGCGCCCGCGCGTCCGCGAGAAGGAGCTTTTCGATGGCATCGAGAGAGGAGCGGCCGCGGGGCGACCCGGGGAGTGGAGGAAGGTGCAGCATGCCGACGAGGAGCTTCGCCATCGCGAGAGGATATAGAATCCACCCCATGATTCGAAAGTCGGTCCTTCTGTTGTTGCTCCTCCAGACCGCGGCACCCCTCCTCGCCCAGGAAAACCCGGTCTACCTCGTCTACTACTGGCGCGCGCGCCCGGGAAAAGCAGCCGCGTATGCCGAGTACATCCGCAAGGTCGCGGAGCCCATCGACGAGGAAGGCCGCAAGGCCGGCGTCTTCGAGGAAGTCCGCACGTACACCCCGCAGATCGTGACCGGCGCTCCTGGCTCCGACTGGACCCACGTGCGCATCTTCAAGCTCAAGAGCTTCGCGAGTTGGGACCAGTTTTCGGCCGGCCTCGACGAGGCGGCAAAACGCGCGTTCCCCGATGAAGGGGAACGAAAGCGGCTCCAGGCCCCGGCGGCGGAGCTACGGGATCTCGTGCGCCAGGAGATCTGGCGCGCTTTCTGAAGCCCGGGCGCAAATCCGCTCCACCACGAGCGCGAGACGGTAGCCGGCAAGGGACGCCTGCTTTCCCGCAACGCCGAACGCCTGGTCCTCGTAGCGTCTCGGGATCGCGGCGTTTCTCACTAGAGACTCCGGGTAGGCCGCGGTCATCGCGAGGGACGCGCCCTCCATGGACCAGGCCTCCGGGGAGTCGACCGCCGTCGCGCGCGTCAGCGACGCCCGAGGGTGAGCGGCAGAAAGCTCTGAGGCGACGCGCGAGACCCAGCGAAAATAGCCTTCGCCCTGCGACTGCCGGCGCGAGCGCCTTAGAATCGAATCCCAGAGGGCATGCAGGTTCGGCGATTCGAGGTCGTCGAGAGCGAAGTCGTTTCCTCCCCGATCGCCCTTCGGGTCGAGAGGGGTCACGCGTCCGCTCGAATGGAGAGGCTGATGGACATCTCCTGCAAGATGCAGCACCCAGGCGAGCGCGACCGCCCGCTCGGACGCCGGAAGCGAGGCATTGGATGCGGCTGCGATCGATTCCGGAAGTCGCCGGGAAAGCTCTCCGAGAGCTCCCAGCCCCGGAAGCGGCTTCGGCCCCGACGGCGACTCCGTCCAGAACCGGTTCACGTAGTGCCAGTCGGGATGGTCGTAGCGTTCCTTGCGGTGCGACCAGATCTCGTCCCGCACGAGGTCCGACCAGCCCTGGGCCTTGATGAAAAGCTCCCGGCATCGAGCCTCGAGAGCCCTCCCGCCAGGCGGCATCATCCCCGGCAGATCGGAGTCAGTGGGAGCTTTCTGAAGGAGCTCGCAAGCCGCGATCCGGGTCGAGGGAGACATCTCCTCCCACGCGATTGCCCCGACGACATGATGGCCGAAGAGGTCCCAGGCGAAGAGAGCATCCGAAGAGGAAGCGAGAACGAGAACGGAAAGGCAGAACTCTCTCACTCGGTGCACCGCACGCTCGCGGGCGCCGTGTTGCCGCAGCGGATGCTGTCCTCACGCCCGAAGGCAATGAGCGCACAGGCATTGTCGCGAGCGGTGGTCGTGGCCTCGTCGCTCGTCGGCCCCCGCGCCGTTCGGCACGCCTTCTCGGAATCGAACTCCATGCAAACCTCGCAGCTCACCTTTCCGAGCTGCATCGGAGAGAACAGGATGTAGCCGACGATGGCGGCGAGAGCGACGGCGAGGAGGATCTTCACCCGTTTCGACACCATCAGCCTCGGAGGAACGGCCGGGTGAGACAGGTGGGTCCGCCCGAGCCGTTCGCGCTTACCTCCGACCCGGGAAAGGTGAGGACTTCGAAACCATCCGCGGCCAATCGCGCGTTCGTTTTCTCGTTCTCTTCGATTGCGAGGAGCTTTCGGTTCCCGAGCGCGAGCACGTTGCAGGCGAGACTATCCCTCTCGGAGGACTCGATGGGGACGAGGTGGAATCCACGCTGCTCGAGCTCCCGCACCGTTTCGACGGCAAGCCAGGGAGGGTCGACGAGCATCACCTTCTCGTCGAGAACGCTCATGAGGGACATGAGGTGGAGACACGCCCCGGGGCCCGGCCCGTGGGGAAGGGGCGCCTTCCGCACCTCGACGCCCATCGGCGCAACGAGCTTCCGGAGCTGGTCGATTCCCTCCGCGTTCGTTCGGTAGCCTTCGCCGATGAGAATCGTGCGGGAGTCGAGCCAGAGGATGTCGCCGCCTTCCGTGATTCCCGGTGGTTCGATGCGCCCGAGGATCGGGAGCCCTAGCGACTCGAAGAAGACCTCCTGGCGGGCGGGCTCGCCACGGCGGGCGACCTTCCCCGGGTGCATCAGGACCATTCCGGAATCGGTGGGAAACGAAGCGTCGTGCGCGTAGACCGCGTCGAGGCCGAGCGCCTCGTCCGCAGGAAGGAAGTGGACTTCGGCGCCCGCGGACTCGAGGATCTCGGCGAGCCGCGCGTGCTGTCTCTCCGCGAGCTCGCCTTTGGGCTCGTGAAAGTAGCCGAGCGTCCGCCAGGGACTCGCGGGGCGTCCCCAGCCGGCCGCTTTCGGGGAACAGAGGAGAACGCGCTTCAAGGGCCCAGCCATGGAGTGTCCGCCGCAGGTTTTCACGTGCGGGATCCTAGCACGTGGCCCGCGTCTGGGATAAAGTTCAGCCTCGTTTTCGTCGTTCGGAGGGTCCAGCCATGAAGAAGGTTCTACTCCTCGCCATTGTCCTCGCCATCGCATCGGCGTGCGCGCCTCCGCCGCCGCCCGAGCCCGACGGGAGCAAGGCTTTCGTCGGAGCACGGCTCTATGACGGTACGGGTGCCTCTCCCATCGAGAACGCCGTCATCATCGTTCGCGACGGCCGCATCGAAGCGGTCGGCCCCGCCGACACGGTCGCGATTTCACCGGGCGCCGAGCGCATCGACCTCGCGGGCAAGCACGTCGTCCCCGGCCTCGTCAACGCCCACGCCCACGTGAGCGGCATACGCGGGCTCGAGGGCGGCCACTACGATGAATCGAACCTCCTGCGGCAGCTCCGCCTCTACGCGCGATACGGGATCACCACCGTCGTCTCCCTCGGCGGCGACGGCCCCGAGGCGATCCGGCTCCGGGACGCCGAGGACGCGAAGCTCGACCGATCGAGGGTTTTCGTCGCCGGAAACGTGGTCACCGGAACCTCGGTCGAGGAGGCGCAGGCCCCGGTCGACGCCAACGAAGCGATGGGAGTCGATTTCATCAAGATCCGCGTCGACGACGACCTCGGGACCGCGGTCAAGATGAAGGCGGAGATCTACCAGGCGGTGATCGCCCGCGCGCACGAGAAGGGCCTCAAGGTCGCTTCCCACCTGTTTTACCTGGACGATGCCAAGGGTCTGCTAAAGGCCGGGACGGACTTCGTCGCCCACAGCATCCGCGACCAGGCGATCGACGACGAGGTGATCGGCCTCTTGAAGGAGAGAAACGTCTGCTACTGCCCGACGCTCACCCGGGAAGTCTCGACGTTCGTCTACGAAAGCGTGCCCGAGTTCTTCGAGGATCCCTTCTTTCTGAAGGAGGCGGACCCCGCCGTGCTCGCGACGCTCCAGGAGCCCGAGCGCATGCAGAAGATGAAGGAGAGCACGGCGGCCCAGTCCTACAAGAAAGCTCTCGAGCAGGCGAACGCAAACCTGAAGAAGGCGGCGGACTCCGGCGTCACCATCGCGTTCGGGACGGACACCGGCCCGGCGGCGCGGTTCCAGGGATACTTCGAGCACATGGAGCTTTCCATGATGGCGGAGGCGGGGCTCACCCCGGAGCAGATCCTGCGCTCGGCGACGGGAGACGCGGCGCGCTGCCTCGGGCTCACCGACGTCGGAACCATCGAGAAAGGAAAGATGGCGGACTTCCTCGTCCTGAACGAGGACCCGCTCGCGGACATCGCGAAGATGCGGAGCCTCGACTCCGTCTGGATCTCGGGAAACCGCGTTCCTCAGGGCGCGAGCGAGTAGCCGCCGCCCGACTGCCGCGCGCGGCCCTCCTCCTCCAGCTTGAGAAGGCCCGAGAGGAGGCTCCGCTCCGCGAGGTGGAAGACGTTCGGGTCGACGTCCGTATAGATCCGGCGGAGAAGCTCTCCGACCGACTGCGGCTCGTTCGAGAGGGCGTCGATGATCTGCTGCTCTCTCGCCTTCCGGTGATCGAGCGTCTTCTCGATGACCGTTCGGCCGGAGGGGGCGGGCGGCCCGTGGCCGGGGTAGAGGGTCCCCCGGGTCACCGTCTCGAGAAAGCGCAGCGAATCGAGATACGTCGCAAGGTGTCCATCCGATGGATCGACGAGGATGGTCGAGAGCGTCGAGACCAGATCGCCCACCGCGATGGCGCCGTAGCGCGACTCCTGAAAAGCGAGATGTCCGCGAGCGTGGCCGGGAACGTGATAGACGCGGAGCTTCCAGTCGGAACTGCCGTCCGGTGCCCGGCCGAGGTCGATCTCGTCCCCGTGCTCGAGCGTTCTTCCGAAATGAGCTTTCGGAAGCCGCGCCATCTGATCCCGGTGAGCGTGAGCGGGGACGGAAAATCGCTTCTGCATGGGAAGAAGGGCGCCTACGTGATCCGGGTGATAGTGAGTGAGAAGAATCCCTTCGAGCTTCCGGCCTTCGGCGACGAGGTCGTCGAGGAGACCGAAAAAACGCTCCTGCTCGTCGGGATCCGTCGGTGAGGGATCGACGACGAAGAGAATCTCTTCCCCGATGACGAGCGTATTCGTGTGGGTCGCGGGCGGCTGCGTCACCGTCTTCAGAGGGGCGAGAAGAATGCCTGGCGAGAAATAGATTCGATGGAGCCTTCCGTCCTCGTAGGACCCGGCAAGCGCGCGGATGCGCTCGACGCCGCCCTCCGAGCCCCACTCGCCCAGGATGACGATCATCGGCGGAGCGACGGAAATCTCCCCGCGCCGCCATCGCTCGAGAGCGGCCGCTGGCGAGACGAAGCCGCCGGACACCAGCTCCCCGTCCCAGATATCCACTTCCGCCTCGTCGGAGACCAGGACCCGCAAGAACTGGGTATCGAACCGCACGGTCTGAAACGGCGGCGTCGTCATTCGACAAAGTGGCTCGAGATCGCGGGCATCGACGTGCTGAAGGTGGCGCGAAAGGAGCGCGCCAAAGCCGATTTCTCCGGCCATGAGGCGGCGGCGATCTTCCCGGAGCTCATCGGGCTCTGGCACTCTCGCGCCCCGCGGAACCCAGAGACCTGTCTCCTCGAAGAGCTCCCGGGCGCCCGCGACCACGAGCGGCGCGAGCAAGGGATCGGAGAGGCCCTCGACGGGGACGCTCTTGTCCTCGTCGTCCACCGCGCCCCCGGGGAAGGCGTGGAACCCGCCGAAGAAGCGGAGCTTCCGGCTCCTCTCGACGAGAAGGATTTCGGAGGGCCGGTTCCGCCGCGAGACCGCGAGACTCACCGCCGGGCGCAACATCGTTCGATTATAGAATGACCCCATGGTGACACTCGAAAGCTACGCCTGCGGTGAGTGGAAAAAGGGAAGCGGGAAATCCCGCGTCCTCCGTCACGCCGTAACGGGAGAGCCGATCGCTGAAGTGTCGAGCGAGGGGATCGACTTCGGCGCCATGCTCCGCTACGGACGGGAGCGCGGCGGGCCCGCCCTCCGGAAGATGACGTTTCCGGAGAGGGCGGCCGTATTAAAGAAGATGGCGGGAGCCCTGAACGAGCGCGGCGACGAACTCCGGGAGATCGCGGCGAGCTATGGGGCGACTCCGAAGGACGCACGGCTCGACGTCGATGGCGGCATCGGGACCCTCGCGTTCTACGCGAGCCTGGGTGCGAAGCAGCTCCCCGAGGCGCGCATCCTCGCGGATGGCGAGGTCTCGCCGCTCTCCAAGGGAGGGAACTTCGTTGGACGGCACATCTACGTCACTCTCGAAGGCGTCGCCGTCCAGATCAACGCGTACAACTTCCCCTCGTGGGGAATGCTGGAAAAGCTCGCCCCCGCGTTCCTCGCGGGGATGCCGAGCCTGGTGAAGCCGGCGACCCCGACCGCATGGCTCACGTACCGCATGGTCCAGATCCTCATCGCGTCCGGGGTCGTCCCCGAAGGCACCCTTCAGCTCGTCTCGGGCTCCATCGGCGATCTCTTCTCCTACCTCACCTGCCAGGACGTGGTCTCGTTCACGGGGTCGGCGGCAACCGGCGAGAAGATCCGCAATCACCCGAACGTCGTGCGAAACGCGGTGCGGGTCAATATCGAAGCCGATTCCCTCAACTGCATCGTCCTCGGACCGGACGTCTCCCCGGGCTCTCCCACGTTCGAGATCTTCAGGAACGAGGTGGTCTCCGAGATGACGGTGAAGGCGGGACAGAAATGCACCGCCATCCGCCGCGTGCTCGTTCCGGAGGAGCGCGCTCAGGACGTGATCCGGGAGCTCCGGGGAAGCCTCTCCTCGATCCGGCTCGGCGACCCGAAGACGGAAGGGGTCGCCATGGGACCTCTCGTGGATGAGGACGCTCTCGCCTCCGCGCGCGCGGGTATCGACAAGCTCGGAGCCGAGGCGGAGATCGTTTCCGGCGATCCGGGTCGGCGCGACTTCGAGCCGAAAGGAGGCTTCTTCCTGGAGCCGGTTCTCCTCCATTGCCGGGATCCCAGACGCGCCTCCGCGATTCATGAGGTCGAGGTCTTCGGTCCGGTCGCTACAGTCGTGACCTACCGCGATGCGGAGGAAGCGATCGACCTCGCGAAAAAAGGCGGAGGAAGCCTGGTGGGATCGATTTTCAGCGAAGACGAGGACTTCGTCGCGAAAGCGATGCTCGGCCTCGCCCCCTTCCACGGACGACTCATGTTGATGAACGCGAGGTCGGCGCCGGAATCGACGGGACACGGCGTCGTGATGCCGCACCTGACCCATGGGGGACCGGGCCGCGCCGGGGGCGGTGAGGAGCTCGGAGGCGTTCGCAGCCTCCACCACTACATGCAGCGCGTGGCGCTCCAGGGGGATCCGGACCGGCTCGAGCGTCTGCTGACTAGCTGAACCGCGGGACTCGGGAGAGCGCGTCTTCCTCCCTCAGCTCGCGGCAGATCGCCTCGAGCGCCTCCCGAGGGGCGCCGCGCCACTCGAGAGCGTCGAGATCCTCCTCGAGGGGGACGTCGAGGCGGAGGGTCGCGAGCTTGCGGTAGAGAAGCGCGTTCTCCCGATCGTGCTTGAGCTCGGCGGCGAGGTCGTAGGCGCCGCGCGGCTTCTCCTCCCACGCGCCCGCGTTCTCGGGAATCCCCTCGATGCGGACGTAGCGCGAGAGCACGGTCGCCGCCGACTTCTTTCCCCATCCGTAGACGCCGGGAAGCCCGTCGGCGGCGTCGCCGACGAGCGCGAGAAAGTC
>Ga0187893_10008357_pt1 | contig 16351 bp, 13 predicted proteins | sample MA1701074metaG_FD_139574 | JGI IMG/M metagenome (GOLD analysis project Ga0187893, IMG submission 139574) | White microbial mat communities from a basaltic lava cave in the Kipuka Kanohina Cave System on the Island of Hawaii, USA - MA170107-4 metaG ...
CATCGCCCCGCAGCACCAACACCGAGGGCGCATCCGCGGTCGCGAAAGCGGAATGCGCCACCGCGAGATCCAAATGACCGTCCGCATCCACGTCGGCCAGCAGCACGCCTCGCGGCTCGATGCCGGTCACGAGATCCTGGCGCGACCCGAAACCGCCGTCGCCGCGGCCGAAGAGCAGGGTCACGCCGCCGTCGGGACCGTCCGGCGTGACCCGAAAACTGACCGCGAGATCCAAGACCCCATCCTCGTCGAGGTCGCCGGTCGCGAGCGACCACGGCAGCGGACCGACGTCGAAGCGGCGGGCGGCGTCCAGCCCGCCATCGCCGCGACTCGTGAGCACCGCGACCTCGCCGTCGAACGGGAAGTCGCGCGTCCACAGTGTGGTGGCGACGTCGTCGTCGCCGTCACCGTCCAGGTCCGCGAGGACGACCGCGGTCGCCGGTCCCGGCAAAGGGGCGTCCTGTCGCGGTGCGAACTGCAAGCCTCCGATGCCGCGCCGCACCGAGACGGCATTTGCTCCTTCGGGTGCGAAGCTCGCGGTGACCAGGTCGAGCGCGCCGTCCGCGTTCACATCGCCGCGCGCGAGTCCGGCGGGCTCGGGTGCGACCTGCAATTCGATCCGATTCGCGAACGTTCCGTGACCGAGGTTCCGATGCAGCGCGATCGCATCCGAGACCGGGCTGGTGAGTGCGAGATCGATGCGGCCATCCGCATCGAAATCGCCGGCGGCGATCGCTTGCGGAAACGAGGCGGTGAAAACGACGTGCGGGTCGCCGAATCGTCCTGCTGCACCGCCGCGCAGCACCGCGATGAGACGCGAACCCGAGGCGGAAGCGACGACATCCACGCGGCCGTCGCCGTCCACGTCGCCGGTGGCGGTGGCGAAGAGGTCGAGGCCCGCGTCGTGGGCGCGCGCCGGAAGAAACGCACCGCCGTCCAGCGCTTGCAGCACTTCCACGAACACGCTGACGCCGACGAGATCGTCGTCGCCATCCGCGTCGAGATCGGAGGCAAGGAGTCGAAGGATCGGGTACTGCGGAATGGCGGCGGCGCGAGGCGCGAAACCGCCGTCCCCGTCGGCGGTCCAGATCGCGATCCGCCGCACCGGCGTCCCGAACTCGAGGGTCTCGTGATACGCGGCGAGGTCCAGTCCCGCGTGCGTCGCATCGAAGCGGCCGAACGCGACGCAGCGCGGGCTTCCGGCCAGCGTCAGCGCCGCCGTGCGCGCGAAGGTGCCGTCGCCGGCGCCGAAGAACACCCTGACACCGTTCTGACCGGATGCCGCGTGCGAGATCGCGATGTCGAGAGACCCATCCGCATCCGCATCGCCGATCGCCGCATCGTTGCCGCCCCGGACGACCGCGACCCATTGCACCGGCGCGTAGGCCGCGTTCCCGAGTCCGCGCAAGAAGCCGACGCGCCCGTTCTCGCCTTGCAGATCCAGGTCGAGGCAGACGACATCCAGAATCGCGTCGGCATCGACGCGTGCCGCCCACACGCGCAGCATGAAGCTGCCGGCCGCGATCCGATTCGAATTCGAAAAACCTCCCGCCCCGTCGCCGTGCACGACCAGGACGCCGCCGCTGCCGGCGGCCACCACCGCGTCGAGCACCCCGTCTCCGTTCAGGCGGGCCAGGGCGACATCGAATGCCGGGCCGGCCAGAAGATTCCGAACCGGATCGAAATGACCGCCCGGCCGCCCTTTCAAGATCGACAGACCGCCGCCCCCGACGCTGACACAATCCAGATCGCCGTCGGCATCCACATCCCCGAGCGCGACGCCGCGCGGGGACGATGGGAAGGAATACGCCTCGAAATGGGACGTGAAGGCGATGGCGTGCAGGTGGCAAGGTGCGATCAGGATGCAGAGCGCGACGAGCGGTGCGATCGTGGTGCCGGAGGAGGGAGTCGAACCCTCACGAGGCGTGAACCTCGACGGATTTTGAGTCCGTTGCGTCTGCCAGTTCCGCCACTCCGGCTTCACGATCGCGGGTCTCCCGCTGTCGCGGTACGCGGCGCCGGCCCGGACGCGTCCCGCGCAACGCGTGCACGACGGCGGCGCCGACGGCGGCTCCGAGTACGACCAGTACGGGCACCCAATCGTCGGCTCGAGCGAGCCGCGTCACGAGCACGAAACCTGGCTGCACCGTGCCTCCCGACGTGCGCGCCCTCGGAGGCTAGCGACCCGTGCTCTGTGCGTCAACGCGGCAAGCGCCTTGACGATGGCACGACCCACCGCTAGCGTGACGCCGGGATTGCGCTCGTGATTCGTGGGGCTGTAGCTCAGTTGGGAGAGCGCTTGCATGGCATGCAAGAGGTCACGGGTTCGATTCCCGTCAGCTCCACCACGCCGACGACCCGCCGCCGATTCTTCCTGAACCCATGAAAACGCTCGTCGTCTTCGAGGACCACGGCGTTGCAGCCTTCGAGATTCTGACGGCGCTGCGCGGCAGCTTCGACTTGCGCTGTGGTGCAAGAACGCTGCTGGAACGTTCGACCGCCGACACCGGGGCGACGCACGTCGTCCTGATCGTGCGGCCGGGGTTGCAAGCGCTGGTCGCCGAATCGCACCCGGAAGCCCACGTCGGACCGCTCGCGGCCGCAGCGACGATCGACTTCGTGAACGGCCGCTGGCTGTCCATGGGCGACGATATGGACGGTCTGCTCGCCGGACCCGGGACCGGCTTCCTGCGTTTTCGCGCCGACGTATTGATCGCGGCGCGACTCGCCGGCCCCGATGCGATTCGCTGTGCGACCGAACTGCAGGCGCGGCTCGCGACGCCGGCTCGGGAATCGCTGCCATCGTGGTGCGAGCGCGTGTTGCCGCACGTACCGAGGTTCGCGGCGACGTCGGAACTGCCCTCCGGCTCGCGCCTGCTCGATCACGCCTGGGACTTGGTTGCGTGCAACGAGCAGGCGCTGGTGGATGACTTTCGCAAGAGCGCCGGGGCGGGCATCGCATCCGAAGCGCGACTCGATCCCGGCGTCCATTTGCTGCAGGATGGTGCGATTCGTATCGAGGCCGGCGCCCGCATCAAACCCGGGGTCGTCCTGGATGCGGAAGACGGACCGATCATGATCGGCGCCGGCGTCGTCGTCCAACCGAATGTGGTGGTGCGCGGGCCGGCGGCGATCGGACCGCGCTGCCTTCTCAAGGCGGGAGCGAAAATTCATCGGGGCACGAGCCTCGGTCCGGTGTGCAAGATCGGCGGCGAGGTGGAGGAGAGCATCGTGCATGCCTTCAGCAACAAACAACACGAAGGGTTTCTCGGCCATGCGTATCTCGGCGAGTGGGTGAACCTCGGTGCCGACACCAACAACAGCGATCTCAAGAACAATTACTCGAACGTGCGCGTGTGGGAGAAGGGTCGCAGCGTCGACACCGGTCTGCAGTTCGTCGGCTTGATCGCCGGCGACCACGTCAAGAGTGCGATCAACACCCAGTTCAATACCGGCACCGTGGTCGGGCTCGCGAGCCAAGTGTTCGGCGGCGGATTTCCGCCGAAGTTCATTCCACCGTTTTCGTGGGGCGGAAGCGGATCGATGCAGCTCTATGCGGTCCAGCGCGCTCTCGAGACCGCCCGCACGGTCATGCAACGACGTGGGATTCGAATGTCGGCGGCTTACGAGGCGGGCTTCCTGGCCGTGTTCGACGCGTGGAGCGACGCACCGCGATCGCCCCCGGCGTGAAGGCGGTCGCCGCCAGCGGCCACCCCGGACCACGATCGGATCGATTCCACGCCGCTCGGGTGTGAACGCGCGCAGCAGGCCGGCGCGAGCGGGGAATCTCGCCCGTCACCTCGGAGCCGCGCCCCTCGATGCGCGACCGGCGCATGCCGCCGCCGGGGTCGCTCCACCACCGCAGGTCGTTCGCTCACCAGCACTTTCACCCCACGCAGGCTTCGTGTCGCGACGCGACCTGCGTGCTGGCACTCGACTTGTTAGGTCCCCAGGCAAATCGCTGCCTGGGTTGACCGGGATTTGCCAGATCGACGCTGCAATTCAACTCTGCTGCCTCTCGTGCTGGCACGCGGCAAAACTGGGAAGCGATTTTCCAACGACCTGTCTCGGGCCCCGCTCCCGAACGCCGCTCGTGAGCCCACCGGTTCTCTGGCTCGTCGTTTCGGGCCGCACCTGCCGTCTGCGCGCTGTACGGGGCCCACAGCGCGCAGGCCTCCTCTCTCCCTCCGCAACCCCACATCCACGACAGCGATCGGCAACGCACACGACACCGGCACGCCGCGGCTCGGTGCCGCGTGCGACCTGTCGTTCGCATCCAGTTGCGTCTTGCCCGCCGTTGACACTCCCGAAACCCTCTGCTAAGTTCCGCCCGCTTGCGATCAAGCCAGGTTCGATTCCAGCACTGCTCAACCTGCGGAACGTAAACGCGAGAGGGGTAGGGGCGTTATGAACGGTCCGGAAGCCCTCGGATTGATCGAGACGCGCGGCTTCGTGGCCCTCGTCGAAGCGACCGATGCCATGGTGAAGGCAGCCAACGTTCGCCTGGTGAGCTACGAGAAAACCGGCGGCGGATTCGTGACTGCCGTGGTGCGCGGCGATGTGGCGGCGGTCAAAGCCGCCGTCGAAGCTGGTGCCAGCGCCGCCAACAAGGTCGGCGAAGTCGTGTCCGTTCACGTCATCCCGCGCCCGCATCTTCAACTCGACGAGCAGTTGCCGATCGGTGGCGCCGCGGCTCGCAAGAAATAACCGCTCGGAGGCAAGCGCGTGCAGTTGGGCGAAGTCGTCGGCACGGTCGTCGCGACGCGCAAGGATCCGAAGCTCGTCGGACTCAAGTTCCTCATCGTCCGCAACGTGGACGTGGATCTGCGCCCGCTCGGCAGCCATGCCGTCGCGGTGGACAGCGTCGGCGCCGGTCCCGGTGACCTGGTGCTGCACGTCGCCGGATCTTCGGCGCGAATGACCGAAGCGACCCACGAGCGACCGGTCGACGCGGTCATCATGGCGATCGTCGACGCAGTGGACGTGGACGGCATCACCACCTACGAGAAGCATCGCGCTCGCACGCAGGTCGGCTGACGCTCCGGACCTGCGGCGCGGCGTCGGGAGGGGATCGGGTGGACGCCCGCGACATCGACGCCATCGTGCGCGACGTCCGCACCGTCCTGGGTGGCGGACCGGCCGCGGGTTGGAAGCGGTTCGACGATCCGCCGCCGGTCGCCAAGCCGAATGTGTTCTTGCCCGCGACTTCGCGTTCGTCTCACCAGGGAGTCTTCCCCGACATCGCGACGGCATACGGCGCGGCGGCGGAAGCTTTCGCCGCGTTCCGCAACGTTTCGCTCGCGACCCGCTTCGAAATCGTGGAATCGGTGCGCCAGACCATGCGCGCGCACGTCGAGGAAATCTCGCGGTTGGGAGCCGAGGAAACCGGCCTCGGGCGCGCCGCCGACAAGGTGCAGAAGAATCTCCTGGTCACCGACAAGACGCCGGGACCGGAGATCCTGCGTCCGGAAGCCTGGTCCGGCGACCACGGTCTCATGATCACCGAGCCGGCTCCGTACGGCGTCATCGGCTCGATCACGCCGTCCACGAACCCTTCCGAAACGGTGATCAACAACGGCATCGGCATGGTGGCGGCGGGCAACGCGGTGGTGTTCAACGCGCATCCGTCGGCGCGGCGCGTGACCCTGCGAACCTTGTCGCTGTTCAACGAAGCGGTCGTGCGCGCCGGCGGACCGCCGAACCTGCTCACGACCTGCGCCGAGCCCAGCATCGAGACCGCGCAGGAACTCATGCGGACGGCGGGAATTCGCCTGTTGGTGGTGACCGGCGGTGCGGGTGTCGTGCAGGCCGCTTTCCAGAGCGGCAAGAAGGTGATCGCCGCGGGGCCGGGCAATCCGCCGGTCGTCGTCGATGAAACCGCCGACCTGGAGAAGGCGGCGCGCGACACCGTGGCCAGCGCCTCGCTCGACAACAACATCATCTGCACGTCGGAAAAAGAGACGTTCTGCGTCGAAAGCGTCGTGGATGCATTGTTGGCCGCGATGCAGCGTGCCGGCTGCGTGGTGCTGACCGCGGCGCAGGCGGCGGAGCTGCGCCAACAGGTGTTGGTCGAGGATCGCGGTCCCGGCAAACCGGGCCTCATTCGTCGCGAGTTGATCGGCAAACACGCCGCCGTGCTCTTGTCGCGCATCGGCGTTCGCGCCGGCGACGCGGTGCGTCTCGCGGTGTACAAAGCCCAAGCCGACGATCCGTTGGTGTGGACCGAGCAGCTGATGCCGGTGTATCCGGTGGTACCGGTGCGCGATTGCGCGGCGGCCATCGATCTCGCGGTGCGCGCCGAGCACGGCTTCGGACACACCGCCAGCATGTTCTCGCGCAACATCGACATGCTGTCCGAGATGGCGCGCCGCATCAACACGTCCATCTTCGTCAAGAACGGACCCAACTTCGCCGGCTTGGGGCTCGGCGGCGAAGGCTACACCAGCTTCACGATCGCGAGCCCGACCGGCGAAGGGCTGACCAACGCGCGGCATTTCTCGCGCTGGCGCCGTTGCACACTGGTGGATCACTTCCGCATCGTTTGAATTCGAAGGGAACGCGGTGTACGAAGCCGTCGGCTTGCTGGAACTCGATTCGATCGCCGCCGGCATCGAAGTCGCCGACATCATGGTCAAGGCGGCACCGGTGGACTTCATCGATGCCTTCATGGTGACGCCCGGGAAATACGTCGTCCTGGTGCATGGGGATCCGACTTCGGTGGGTGCCAGCGTCGCCGCCGGTCGCGAGATCGCGGGGGCGGCACTTCTGGATACCTTGGTGATTCCCGGCGTGCACCCGCAAGTTTTCACCGCGATTCGAACTCCGCGAACGGCCTTTCCGGAGACCGCGCTCGGTTTCGTCGAGACCGGCACGGTCGCGACCGGGATCGTGGCTGCCGACGACGCGGCCAAGGCCGCCGACGTGGAGCTCTTGGCGCTTCACTTGGCGCGCGGGATCGGCGGCAAGTCGATCTTGTCGCTCGCCGGGCTGCTTCCCGACGTGCAAGCGGCGGTCGAGGCCGGCAGCCGCGCGGCGCGTTCCGCCGGACGTTTGGTGGCGACACGCATTCTCGCGAATCCGCATCCGGATCTCGTCCGTCAGCTGGGCAGCAAGTCCGTTCCGACCGCGGAGGCGTGAAGTGTATTTGGGACGTGTGCGCGGCACGGTCGTGGCGACCGTCAAGGATCCGCACCTGGTCGGGTTTCGCTTGCTCGTGGTCGAACCACACACGTTCCAGCGGCAGCCGGACGGGCGCGCGTTCGTGGCGGTGGATCTGGTCGGTGCCGGCCAAGAAGAATGGGTGCTGTACGTGAAGGGACGCGAGGCGGCGAATGCGCTCGCTGATCCATTCAATCCCAGCGACCGTACGTTGCTCGCGATCGTGGACGAAATCGCACTCTCGGAGGTGTGACGCATGCAGGTCGGACGCGTGATCGGAACCGTGGTCGTGACCCTGAAGCACACGGCGCTCGCACGTTCGAAACTGCTCGTGGTGCAACCTCTCGATCTCGAAGGCCGCGATGACGGCACACCGCTGGCCGCGCTCGATCACGTGGACGCCGGCGTCGGCGATCGCGTCCTGGTTCTCGACGAGGGATCGAGCGCCAGCCAGATCCTCGGGCGCCCTCGCGGGCCGATCCGGACCCTGGTGGTCGGCGTCGTCGATGCGGTCGACGGAGCCCCGGGCGACCCCGATCGTCCGCCGGTCCAGCCGGTCCAACCCCGGAACTGACAAGGGGTTGACAGCCTCGTCGAAGGTCTGGTAACGATCCGTCGTCCCCCGCGCCGACTCGAGGTGGATGCCCGATGACCAAAGCCGATCTCGTCGAGCTGATCTCCGAGCGCACCGGGCTCAGCAAGAAGGACACGAATGTCGTCGTGCAGGGCATCCTCGACAACATCTGCCACGCGCTCTCCGAGGGTGACAAGGTCGAGCTCCGCGGCTTCGGCAGTTTCAAGGTGAAGCAGCGCCGGTCGCGCCGGGCCCGCAATCCTCGCACCGGCAGGCCGGTCGACGTTCCTTCCAAACTCGTGCCTTACTTCAAGGCTTCCAACGAACTCAAGGATCGCGTCAACGGCGATTCGCCCGTCGCCGCTTCGTGATTCGCACGGATGTCGGAGCCGCGGCCGAACACCCGGTCCAGGTCGGAGGGCGGTGAACCGATGCCCAGTGGGAAGAAACGCAAGCGGAAGAAAATCGCGACCCACAAACGCAAGAAGCGCCGCCGCGCGAACCGGCACAAGAAGCGGGCCCGCTGAGTCGCGCGCGCGCCGGACTCGTTCCGGCGCGCGACGCGCGGCTCGTGCCGCGGTCCCCGGTCCGGTGCCGGAGGACGTACTCGTCGCGCACATCGAGCGCTCGGGTGGACGGGCGCACAAGCTCCGCGATCTCGCACGCACGCTCGGCGTTCCGAAGCACGACTGGCGCGCTTTCCGCGAACAAGTTCGAGTTCTGGTGGAGTCCGGTCGCTTGCGGCAGGGCACCAACCGGCGGGTCGCGCCCGCGACCGGCGGCGATGGCATCGTCGGGCGCTTGCAAGGCCTGCGCGGCGGCGGCGCCTTCCTGCTCCGCGAAGATGCGCCCGATGTGTACGTGTCGGCGGCGAATCAGCGCGACGCGGTGCACGGGGATCTGGTTTCAGCGCGCTTGCGCCGAACGCGCGGGCGACTCGAGGCCCTCGTCGAACGCGTCGTCGAACGCGGCCGCAGCGTTTTGGTGGGAACACTGCAGACATCGCCCCACGGATGGTTTCTCGTCCCGGACGACGCCAGGATCGTGCGTGACTTGCGACTCGAGCCCGGAATCGTCGAGCCGCGGCACGATCAGGTCGGCTTCAAGGCCATCGCGCGCATCGCCGGCATGGCGCGCGACGGCGACTTACTGTGCGAGTTGGTCGCGATCCTGGGACGACCGGATGCGCCCGGCGTGCGCACCCGCGCCCTCAAGGCCGAGTTCGATCTGCCGGAATCGTTCGCCGCCGAGGTCGAGGCCAGCGTCGCCGCGGCGCGACCGCCGTCGAGCCAGGAGCTGGGCCGGAGAGAGGACTTCTCCGCGCTCCTTGCCTTCACCATCGATCCGCACGACGCCAAGGATCACGATGACGCGGTGACCTTGCAGCGGCTGCCCGAGGGCGGCTTCGAGTTGGGCGTCCACATCGCCGACGTGTCGCATTACGTGCCGCCGAATTCAGCCGTCGACGTCGAGGGCGAAGCGCGCGCCACGAGCGTCTATCTGGCCGACTGCGTCGTGCCGATGCTGCCGGAGATCCTGTCCAATCACGTGTGCTCGTTGCGGCCCGGCGTTCCGCGCCTGACCCTGTCCGTGCTGTTGCGCTTCGATGTGCACGGCGTCTTACAGGGGGCGCGGTTGGCGGAAAGTTGGATCGTGTCCCGCGTCAAGCTGTCGTATCAAGCGGCGGAAGCCCTGTTCGGGGATCGCGAGCCGGCACCGGGGCATTGGGCGACGTCGTCGAGCGAGGCGAGCGGCGAGGCGTCCTGGCCGGGGTTGCCGTCCTGGACCGATTTGCGACCGCGGTTGCGCAACGCGCTCGCCGACATGCGCCACCTCGCGACCCTGCTGCGCGCGCAGCGCATGGCGGCCGGTTCGCTCGACATCGAGACCACCGAACTGCGTGCCGAGCACGATGCACACGGACGGGTCATCGGCATGCAGGTGCGGGAGGACCTCGAGTCTTATGGCGTCATCGAGGAATTCATGCTGGCGGCGAATCAGGCGGTGGCGCGCACCCTCACCGCGGCGCACCAACCGCTCTTGTGGCGCACTCACGACGTTCCCGACGGACGCGCGGCGGAGGAATTGCGCCTCTTCCTCAAGAAGCTGGGGATCGAGTGGTCGTACGCCGACCCGCCCTCCCAGCAGGATTTCCAGCGCCTGCTGCGAGCCATCACCCGGCGTCCGGAGCGCAAGTACCTCATGTACAGAGTGCTGCGCTCGCTCAAGAAGGCGCAGTACGAAGCCCGGCGCAAGCCGCATTTCGGCCTGGCGTTCGCGCAGTACACCCACTTCACGTCGCCAATCCGCCGCTACCCCGATCTTTACAATCATCGTCTGGTCCGACACCTGATCCGTGGCGGCGGCACGTCCGGCGCGGATCCGGGCCGGCGCGGCGGCGCCCTGGTCGAACTGGGAGTTCACACGTCGGAACGAGAGCTGGCGGCCGCCGATGCCGAGCGTGCTTCGCTCAAGCTCAAGTTGTGCGAGCTGCTGGTGGATCGCGCCGGAGAAACCGGCACCGGTTGTATCAGCGCCATCACCGATCATGGTTTGTACGTGGACGTTGCGGCGTGGCATGCGGAAGGCTTGGTGCACGTCTCGTCGATGAACGACGACGATTGGGTGCCCGACCTCCAGCGTACTCAGATACGCGGCGCGCGCAGCCGCCGGACGCTGCGTTTCGGCCAGGAAGTCCGCGTCCAGTTGTTGCACGTGGATCCGGATCGACGCCAAATCGATCTCGCGTTGGTGCGCGAGCGTTGACGAATCGGCAGGTGTCTTGCCGCTTCCGAACGCCCGGCGGAGGGCGCGAACGCCTGCGTTGACAGGTCCACGTGGTGTGGGGATGATGCGACGAGCGTGGAAGGGGAGGACATCATGAAGTCCAACGTCACCAGCGAGCGCCGGCGCGAACAGCGCGTCGACGCGCGCCTGCAGATCGAACTTCAGCTCGATGCGGGCGAGTCGCGGCAAGCTTCCAGCACGATCAACATCAGCTCCAACGGCGTGTATTTCCACAGCCCGCGCCACATCGCACCGCTGACGAAGCTCGGCATGCGTCTCTATTTGCCTGACGAGGATCCGGTGGAGTGCCAGGGCGTCGTCGTGCGCTGCCTGCCCGAGACCGCGAGTGCGGGCGTGCAGCAGTACGAAGTCGCTTGCTATTTCCTGGATCTCGACGGCGATTTCCGCGCGCTGCTGCGCCACTACGTACAGAGTCACCTCTAGGAACGTTTCTCGATCCCGCCTTCCGTGCGCTCCGGACGCGCGAACCACGGCGTGCATCTTCCTTGCTTGGCGCCGCATCTGCGGGTTTCGCCGAGGGGGAATCGTGATTCCGCGCATCCTGATCGTTCCAGCCACGGCGGTCGATGCCACCGGCGTCGACTCGGTGGTCGTGGCCGGCGCCGTCGAGTTGTTGCGTCGCCGCTCTCGCTGCGAGCTGTTCATCGCTGCGAGTCACGATCTGAAACTGCCTGAAACGCAACTCGCCGACGACGCGAACCTGGTGGATGCACTCGCGGGTTGCAGCCTGACCGCGATCGTCGGCCGGCTCGCGGGACCGGGCCTGTCGCGCGCCGCGGAGATCGCCTTCATGGCGCGCCTTCTCGACGTTCCGGTCGCTTTGATCAGCGTGTCCGCCGCCGCGGAGCAGTCGGCGGAAGAGGCGGCGCTGTTGCACGCGTTGGCGTCGACGGCGGTGTCGGCGACCGCGGCGGATGCGGCGTCGGCGGCCTCCCTCGGCCGTTGTCGCGGCCGGTGCGTCGAGGTGGTAGCTCCGCTCGAGCTGCTGGCGCGCACGCCGGAAGCGAACGCGGCGCCCGATGGATTCGTGGTCGGCTGCGATGCCGCGCTGATGCATCACGACCGCGACGGGGCCTTCGAGGCTCTCGGTGTCGCGCTGCGCGATGTGGGTGCGACGCTGCGTGTGTTCGGCAGCGCCGTCTTGGTGCCGGAGGACGTCACCTGTGAACGACTGCCGGACGAATCGGTCGCGTCGGTGCTCGCCGCGATCGCTGGATGCACGCTCGTGATCGCGCCCGGCGAGTCGATTCTGCACGTTCTCGCAACGGGTGCCGGCGTGCCTGCCATCGCGCTGGCGCAACCCGGGAAGGCGCCTTGGCATCAGCGCTTGGGATCGGCCGATCTCGTCGTGCCGGGTGATCTGGAGTCCCTGCGGCGGTGTTTGACCACGGCGCGGGCGGGAGGGCGAGCGCGCGTCGTGCAGCGCGTGGTGCCGTTGCGTGCCGTGGCGTGGCGGGCGCTCGGCCCGCTCGCCGAGGTGCGAAGCGGTGCGTGGATTCTCTCCGGCGCGCTCGCGTCTCCGGTGGCTGGCGCCGTGGCGCGCGCCTGCGCGCGCATCGTGGCGCCGCTTCTCGCAGCCGGAGACGCTTCGCGTGCCGAGGCGATGTTGTCGCGATGGGAAGGGGTGTTGGCGACCGAGCCCGCATGGTCCTGTGCCCGCGCCCGCGCCTACGTGCTCCAGGGACGTGATGCGGATGCGATCACGGTCCTCGAGCGGGCGCTGGCGGTGCACTCGTGCGACCTTGCTTGCCGAGTCGAGCTGGCGCGGGCGTGGACCCGCCAAGGTGCATTCGCGCGCGCGCGCGCGGTCTGGGCGGAACTCGCGTCCGATCACCCCGCCGACGCCGCGCCACCGGCGGAGATCGCTCATCTCGCGTTGCTGCAGGGCGACGCGGCGACGGCGCTGGCATCGTGGGCGGAAGCGCTGCGGCGCGATCCGCAGCATGCCGGCAGCATCCGCGCCGTGCGTGCCTTGCTCGACACCGAGCCGCACCGGGAAGCCGAATTCTGGGCCGGGTTGTGCGCGCGTCACTCCGACCAGGCCGGGTTCTGGCAAGCGCATGGGCTCGCATCGGTTCGAGCGATCGAGTGGGATGCAGCCGAGCGCAGCTTGCGGCGAGCTCTGGAACTGGATCCGAGCGCCCATGCGGCGCGCGAAGCCCTCTCGGCGGCGCTGGAGCGACGCGACCCCATCGAGCCGCACGCAGCAGCCGAAAGCGAGGGAACCCCGGCCGCTCCGGTTGCGGGTGCCTCGATCGGTCGGCTATGATCCGCCCAGGCACGGAGTAGGATCGAGGGCGAGACGGAGCTGTGACCCGCGCAAGCTCCGAGTCCACCGCAGGACGTGTACCCGCCCGACGGCTCCCCGTGAAACGGCCTCCCGTGACCAAGCCCGCGAACCACCGCCGTGCATGCCGTATCACGCCCGTGCCCGGCGCGCCGAGGAGAACACGGTGCTGGTACTCAGCCGCAAGGTCAACCAACGCATCATGATCGGCGACGAGATCGAGATCGTCGTCGTGGACATTCGTGGCGAGCAGGTGCAGATCGGCATCAAGGCGCCGCGCAACATCCCGGTGCATCGACTCGAGGTCTACGACACCATCCGTGAAGCCAACGTCGATGCGACGCGAGTGCAGGACGAGGATCTCAGCAATCTGCAGATCAAGAAGCCGCGACCTTCTCCCGGCGCCTAGCCGGGGGAGCATCGGCCGGCTTCGCCCGGCTCGATTTCTTCCACGCGTCCGCCCCGGCGTCAGGAACTCGCTGCATTCTTTTCGATTGCAAGATTTTTCACCGCCGTGATACCACCGGCCCCGGATCGCGGGAGGGGTTGGTGTGGCTGCGGAAGGTCGTCTTCTGCTGTTGGCGGACGGCGCCGAGTGCGCACCCGTCGTGCGCGAGTTCGCCATGGCGCGCGCGCTGCGTCTGGTGCGCACCGCGAGCGCGGGTCGCGCTTTCGACCAGTTGCGCCGGCATCGCTTCGCCTGCGCGCTCTTCGATCTCGATTCGTTGGAGAGTCCGGTCGAGGAATTCCTGACCCGTGTCCGCGACTTGGCCCCCGATCTGCGGGCGGTGGGTTTCGCGCGCGGCGGGAGCCGGGCGGCCGGGACCGACTTGCCGGTGCTGCCGGTGCCCTTGCAGCGCTCCGACCTGGAAGCGGCGCTGGGGGCCCGGCGGACCCTGCGCCCTCGCACCGGGCCCACGGCGGCGAGCGCCGCCGGTCTCACCGGTCACGAAGAACTGCGCCGCCGCGTCGGTCAGTTCACGACGCTCTACCAGATCGCGCGCGCGATCGGCGAGTCGCGGAACTGGAGCGAGGCCCTCGATTACTTCTTGGCGACGTTGCGCGACTACCTGGGCGCGCGCGGCGCCGGCATCTTGTTGTGGAGCCGTGAGAATCGGGTTCTGGCGCCGCGCACCGTGCTGTCGCTGGCACCCCACGACATCGACTCCTGCGTGCGCGCCTTGTTGGCGATCGATCCGACGGCGTCGCCGCACAGCGAAATCCATCCGCTCGAGTGCTTCACGAACGGCGCGCCGCACGGGCTCGCCTGCGCCGGCCACGAGCGCACTTGGCACCTGACCGTGTTGCCGTTGCGCTATCGCCGCTCGCCACTCGGATTCCTGCTCCTGGACAAAGAATACGCGGGAAACGAGGTGTTTCTCGGCGAGATCTTCTTCCTGCAGACGGTCCAAACGATCTTGGCGGAGGAAGTCGCGAACGCGGTCCATCTCTCGCGACTCGTGGACCTGAAGAATTTCAACGAAGCGGTGCTGGACCACGTCGAAAGTGGCGTCGTCACCGCGAACGAAGCGGGCGAGCTCTCGTACGCGAACCGCCGGGCGCGCCAGATCCTGGGGCTCACCGGCGCGCCGGGACCGGACGATCACCTCGACCAACTGTTTCCGGCCGTTCACGGCAGCGACTCGGTGCGCACTCGCATCCTGACTTCCCCGCAAGCGACGAGCACGTTCGAGGGCGAGTTGATGCGGCGCGACGGCCAGCGGGTGCCGGTGCGATTGCGCTCGAGCCGCATCACCAACCCCAGCGATTCGGAGCCGCTGGTCGTGGTGGCGTTCGAGGATCTGCGGGAGCAGCGCCGCCTCGAATCGCAGGCGCGCCGCGCCGATCGATTGCGCTCGTTGGGCGAGTTCTCGGCTGCGATCGCGCACGAGGTCCGCAATCCGCTGCAGGGCATCGCCCTCACGCTCGCGAACCTGAAGGACCACCTGACTCCGGGCGCCGAACCCTATGTCGGCGTGATGTTTTCCGAGATGGATCGCCTCAATGCGCTGGTCGGCGGCATCCTGACCTTCGCGCGCCCGGTGCCGCCGCAGTGCGTTCCGACGCGCCTCGCCGAACTCTGCGAGCGTGCCGCCGACCTGGCGTCGGAACGCGCTGCCGCGCGCCGCGTTCGGATCGACGTCGACACCGGGGCCGGCGGCGCCTCGGAAGTCGACCCCGGTCAGATGCTGCAGGTGATCTTGAACATCCTGCTCAATGCCATCGATGCGTCGCCGCCCGGCGACGCGGTTTCGGTGCGCCTCGAACCGGGTTCCCTCACCGCCGGCGAATGCCCCGCGGATGCGGCGTGGGCGGTGACGGTCTGCGATCACGGCGGCGGCATCGACGACGAAATCCGCGACAAACTCTTCGATCCCTTTTTCACCACCAAGCCGGAAGGCACCGGGCTGGGACTCGCGGTCTGCCTGCAGATCGTCGAGGAACACGGCGGCACGATCCAGGTCGAGAGTACGCCGGGTCAGGGCGCAACGTTTCGCATCGAACTGCCCGCGCGCGGCGCGACGGTCCGCGAGGGTGAGCCGACCGACAGGGGAGATTGAAAGGCGATGCACGTCACCATCTTGATCGTTGACGACGAGAAGACCATCCGCTGGTCCTTGGGCGAGGGGTTGCGCAAAGTCAACTTCGAAATCCTCGAAGCGGCTTCCGGCGAGGAAGGATTGCAGCTCTTCGCCGACAAGAGCCCGGACTGCGTGCTGCTCGACTTGCGCCTGCCCGGCATCGACGGCATCGAAGTGTTGCGCCGGATGCGCAAGGACAATCCGGACGTGCCGGTCATCTTGATGACTGCGTACGGCGAGGTCGAACGCGCCGTCGAGGCGATGAAGCTGGGCGCGTTCGATTTCGTCACCAAGCCGTTCCTGATCGAGAAAATCAAGGTGACGATCGAGCACGCGATGGAGAACAGCCGGTTGCGCTCCCAGGTACGGACCCTGGACCGCGGGCGCGAGGATTGGACGACGCACTTCATCGGCCGCAGCCCGTCCATGCAGGAAGTCTTCCGAGTGGTGCAGAAGATCGGCCAGAGCAAGGCGACGACCGTGCTCATCACCGGCGAGAGCGGCACCGGCAAGGAATTGGTGGCACGCGCCATCCACGCGTGCTCGAGCTGCGACGGCCCATTCGTCGAAATCAACTGCGGCGCGTTGCCCGAGCCGCTGCTCGAGAGCGAACTCTTCGGCCACGAGAAGGGCGCCTTCACCGATGCGAAGGCACGCAAGCGCGGCCTGGTCGAGATCGCGGAGAACGGCACGTTATTCCTGGACGAAATCGGTGAAATGGGTCTGACGTTGCAGACGCGCCTGCTGCGCTTGATCGAGAACAAGACTTTCCGGCGGGTCGGCGGTCTGGAAGATCTCGCGGTCCGCACCCGCATCGTCGCCGCCACGAACCGCGACCTGGAACGCGCGATCGAGGATGGGGTTTTCCGCAAGGATCTCTACTATCGCTTGAAGGTGATCCCGATCGGCCTGCCATCGCTGCGCGAGCGGCTCGGCGACGTC
>Ga0187893_10008359_pt1 | contig 16351 bp, 17 predicted proteins | sample MA1701074metaG_FD_139574 | JGI IMG/M metagenome (GOLD analysis project Ga0187893, IMG submission 139574) | White microbial mat communities from a basaltic lava cave in the Kipuka Kanohina Cave System on the Island of Hawaii, USA - MA170107-4 metaG ...
AGGACAGGGCAAGCAGGATCGCCAGGGCGTCGTCGATGCCGGGGTCGGTGTCGATCAGGAGGCGCCGGGTCATTTGACAGGTTCCGCGCGGCTCCGTATCATACGCGACAGTCCGGCGCAAGCGCGCGCAGAGTGACAGGAGCAAGTTCGCGCAAAGGAGGCGTCCGATGCACATCCGGATCACGTACTGCAGCGAGTGAAACTATCTCCCCCAGGCCTCCAGTTTGCAGGCCGCCATCAAGAGTAAGTACGGCATCACGTCCGAGCTGCGAGAAGGCGTCGGCGGCATCTTCACCGTCGAGGCCGACGACAAGATGATCTTCGACAACCAGGTCACGTTCCGCTTCCCCGAGGATCAAGAGATCTTCACCGAGATCGACAAGCTCAAGGCCTGAGCCCTTCCCGCTCGAGTAGCTCTCGATACGCCGGGTCGGCGATGCGGAGCAGCTCCCGCGCCCGCCCGGCGTCGCTTTTTCCGCGCAGCGCCGCCACCCCGTGCTCGGTGATCACGTAGTCGGCCAGGAAGCGCGGTGTCGTCACCCGGGCGCCCGCGCCGAGGCGACCGACGATGCGGGAGCGCGTGCCCCGCGCGGCGGTCGCGGGCAGCGCGATGATCGAGCGCCCGGCCTCGGCGCGCGCCGCCCCCAGCACGAAGTCGAACTGCCCGCCGATACCGGTCACCTGGCGGCCGTCCACGCTCTCCGCGTTGACCTGGCCCAGGAGATCGACCTCGAGGGCGGAGTTGACCGAGACGAAGTCGCCCAGCGCGCCGACCACCTGCGGGTCGTGCACCACGTCCGACGGCTCCATGTTCACGAGCGGGTTCTGGTGGCTCCAATCGAAAAGGGCGGCGGTGCCCATGATCTCGCCCACGTCCATGCGGCCGGGGTGCAGGCGTTTGCGCGCGTTGGTGATGACCCCACTCCGCACCAGCGGGAGCATGTGATCCACCAGGAGCGAGTGCACCCCCAGGTCCTTCTTGCCGCCGAGGGCCTCCATCACCGCCTGCGGGATCGCGCCAACTCCCACCTGCACGGTGGCGCCGTCCGGGATGAGGTCGGCGACGTGGCCCGCGATGCGGCGCTCGACCGGGCCCACCGGCGTGGGCGGGTACTCGAGCAGCGGGTGCTCGACCGCCGTCCACACGTCCACCTGGGAGCGATGGAGGAACGCATTGCCGAGGGTGCGTGGCATCCGCGGGTTGACCTGGGCGATGACGAGCGGGGCGCGGCGGGCCGCGGGTAAAACGTAGCTCACCGAGACGCCCAGCGAGAGGTATCCACCGCGATCGGGCGGTGTGGTGTGCACCAGCACCGCGTCGGGCGCCCAGGGGCCGCCGGCCGCGAACAGGGAAACCGTGTCGAAGTAGCGCGCGGGCACGAAGTCCACGTCGCCACGGGCGGCGGCTTCCGCGAGCCGCGGCGACATGTGCCAGGTCGCGAAGCGGACCTTGCCCGAATACGCCGCGGCGCCGAACGGATAGCCGTCGAGGCGCAGGCCCCCCATCAGCGTGAGCGGGGCCAGCCGATCGGCCTGCCGCAGGACCTCGGCGAGCAGCGCGGAGGGGTCGCCACTGCCCGATGGGAGCAGCACCTTCATCCCCGGGCGGAGGCGGCCGACCGCGTCGGCCAGCGTGGCCTGCTCGAAGGGACGGACCATAGAGCCCGGGTAGTATAATCGCGCCCGGATGGGCCCTTCAACGCTCGGGGAAGAAACGTCCCGAAAGCGTCGCGTCCGGCACGCGCTCCCGCCCGCCCGCTGGCCGACACGAGAGGAAGCGGCGCACTCGCGCTGGTTCGAGCCCCTTCGCCTAGGCGCCTCGGTGATCGCGGAGCAGCGCACCTGGGTGCCCGCCATGGTCCCCTGGCGCGCGAGCGAGGACGGCTTCGTGACCCCGGAGGTGCTCGACTGGTACGGGCGCTTCGCGGAAGGACAGCCCGGCGTTCTCGTGGTCGAGGCCACCGGCATTCGCGACGTGCCGAGCGGCCCCCTGCTCCGCATCGGTGACGATCGCTTCCTGCCGGGGCTCGCCCGCCTGGTCGAGACGGTGCACCGGCGCAGTGGCGGCCACACGCGCCTCTTCATCCAGGTCATCGACTTCGTCGCGGTCAGGCGCCGCCCGACGCTCGAGGCCTACTTCGGCCGCCACCTCGTGGTGACGCTGACCTTGCGCGAGCGGTTGGCCGCCGCGCTCGACGAGCCGCGCTGGCTCACCGCGTCGGAGGCCGCGCTGCGGAGCGAGCTGCTGGCCGGGCCGCGCGCGCTCCATGAGCGCGTGCTCGCCCCGCGGGAGCTTGAGGCGCTCGACTTCGGCTATCGCGAGCGCATCTGGGATACGCACCTGGCTCACATCCGCGAGCTGCCGGGGGTGCTGCCCGATCTCTTCGCCGAGGCGGCGCGGCGCGCCCGGGACGCCGGCTTCGACGGCACCGAGCTCCACTACGCCCACGCCTACACGATGGCGGGCTTCCTGTCCCGTCTCAACACCCGCGCCGACGGCTACGGCGGCTCGCGGGAGGAGCGCGCCCGCTTGCCGCTCGAGGTCCTCGAGGCGGCCCGCGCGCGCGTGCCGCGGAGCCACGCGATCGGCATCCGCTATCTGGGCGACGAGGTGATCGCGGGCGGCAGCGATCTGGACGACGCGGTGTGGTTCGGGTTGCGCTTCGCGGCGCGCGGGGTGGACTATCTCTCGGTGTCCAAGGGCGGCTCGTTCGAGGACGCCCGCCAGCCCAAGATCGGCGAGGCCGTCTACCCGTACACCGGCGAGTCCGGCTGGGAGTGCATGCCCACCGTGTGGGCCGACCCGCGGGGCCCGTTCGGGCGGAACGTCCCGCTCGCCGCCGCCATCCGTCGCGCGGTGCGCGCCGCCGGCCACGAGACGCCGGTCGTCACGAGCGGGGGCATCAGCACCTTCGAGCAGGCCGAGTCCATCCTGGCCCGCGGCGAGGCCGACGCGGTGGCCGCCGCGCGCCAGAGCCTGGCCGACCCGGACTGGTTCCGCAAGATCCGGCTCGGGCTCGGCCATCTGGTCCGCCGCTGCGAGTTCACGAATTACTGTGAAGGACTCGATCAGCGCCACAAGCAGGTGACCTGCAAGCTGTGGGACCGCACCCCGACGCCGATCGATCCCCGCGAGCCGCGCTCCCCGGATGGCCGCCGACTCATCGCGCCGCCCTGGACGCCACCCGATGTCTGAACCGCTCAAAGGCCGGACCGCCCTCGTCACCGGGGGCGGCCGCGGGATCGGCCGCGCGGTCGCCCTGGCGCTCGGGCGCGCGGGCGCCGCGCTGGTGCTGACCGGGCGCACCGCCGACCGCCTGCGCGGCGTCGCCGACGAGCTCCGGGAGGCGGGCGCTCCCGAGCCCCTGGTCTCCGTGATGGACGTGGCCGAGCCCACGTCGATCGCGACGGCCCTCGACCGCATCCGCGCCGAGCGCCCGGCCATCGACGTTCTCGTCAACAACGCGGGCATCGCTCTGTCGGAGCCGCTCGCCCGGACCGACCGCGCGATGTGGGAGCGCCACCTGGCCATCAACGCGACCGCGCCCTATCTGCTCACGCAGGCCCTGCTGCCCGGCATGCTCGAGCGCGGCTGGGGCCGCGTGGTCAACATCGCCTCCACCGCCGGCCTGGCCGGCGCGCCCTACATCTCGGCCTACGCGGCATCCAAGCACGCGCTGGTCGGGCTCACCCGCGCGGTGGCCGCCGAGAGCGCGGGCCGAGGCGTCACCGTCAACGCGGTGTGCCCGGGCTTCGTGGAGACCGAGCTGACGGAGCAGGCGGCGAGGCGGATCAGCGAGAAAACCGGGAAGTCAGTCGCGCAGGCCCTGCAAAGCCTCGCCGGCTTCAACGCCTCGGGCCAGCTGATCCGGCCCGAGCAGATCGCGGAGGTGGTCCTGGAGCTCGTCTCCGATGCGGCCGCGGGCCGTACCGGCGAGACCGTGGTCATCTCGTGAAGATCAACATCCTGGGCGGCGGCCCCGCGGGCCTCTACTTCGCCATCCTCATGATGCGGCGCGACCCCTCGCATCGCATCACGGTGGTCGAGCGCGACGGCCCCGACGACACTTTCGGCTGGGGCATCGTCTTCTCCGACCGCACCCTGGCCTTCCTCCGGGACAAGGACGAGCCGACCTATACCGCCATCACCGCCGCGTGCCAGACCTGGGACAACGTGGACGTGGTGCACCGGGGCGAGAAGCTCTCCATCCACGGCAACGGCTTCTCGGGCATCGCCCGCCTCACCTTCCTCAACATCCTGCACCGCCGCGGCCGGGAGCTGGGCGTGGACCTGCGCTTCCGCACCGCCGTCGCCGACGTGGCCGAGCTCGAGGACTGCGACCTCGTGCTGGGCGCCGACGGCGCCAACAGCCTCGTGCGCCGCGCTCACGCCGATTTCTTCCAGCCCTCGGTGGACGTGCGGCAGAATCGCTACGTGTGGCTCGGCACGCCCCGTCTCTTTCACGGCCTGGTCATGATCTTCCGCCGCAACGAGGACGGCCTCTTCATCGCGCACGCCTACAAGTTCAGCCCCACCATGAGCACGTTCATCGTGGAGTGCCCGCCCGAGACCTGGGCGCGCGCCGGATTCGATCGCCTCACCGACTCCGACACCTGCCGGTACCTGGATCGGGTCTTCAAGGACGATCTCGACGGCGAGCCGCTGCTCTCCAACAACTTCATGAAGTGGCTCAACTTCCCGCTGATCAAGAATCGCCGCTGGCACCATGGCCGCGCGGTGCTGGTGGGCGACGCGGCGCACACCGCCCACTTCTCGATCGGCTCCGGCACCAAGCTGGCCCTGGAGGACGCGATCGCGCTCGCCGCGGCCTTCGACCGGCCCGGGCGGGTGGAGGCGGCGCTCGCCGCCTACGAGGCGTCCCGCAAGCCGGTGGTGGACGCCTTCCAGGAGGCGGCGCTGCGCAGCCTCGAGTGGCTCGAGCGCGTGGAGCCGCACCTGGCCCTCGAGCCCCTGCCCTTCGCTTACAAGCACATGATGCGGAGTCGCCGCATCGGCTACGAGCGGCTGCGGCGCATGGACCCGGGCTTCGTCGCCCGCTACGACGAGTGGAGGCGGAGACAGCCCGCGGCCGGGCCCATCCCCGCCGAGTTCCTCGACCTGTTCCAGAAGCCAACCGTGGGCCACCTGTCCACGCTCATGCCCGACGGAACCCCGCAGGTGACCCCGGTGTGGGTCGACTACGACGGCCGGCACGTGCTGGTGAACTCGGCGGCCGGGCGCCGGAAGGACCTCAACATGACCGAGCGGCGGCGGGTCGCCATCGAGATCGCCGACCCGGACAACCCCAACCGCTACGTCGCGGTGCGCGGCCCGGTGGTGGAGATCACCGAGGCCGGCGCCGAGGATCATCTCGACCGGCTGGCGCGGCGCTACCTCGGCCGAGACCGCTATCCCGACAGCTATCGCTTCCCCGGCGAGGTGCGCCGGATCTACAAGATCGCGCCCGAGAAGGTCACCACCTGGGACCCGTTCGGCTAACCTACAAGACCCCCTCTCCCCTCTGGGGAGAGGGCAGGGTGAGGGAGACTATGTCCAAGCTCACGCAGCCCATCAATCCACCGAGCCTGCCGAAGCCGGTCGGCTATGCCCACGGCTGGGAGGCCCAGGGCGGCAAGACCGTCTACATCGCCGGACAGGTCGCCATGGACAAGGACAGCCACGTGGTCGGCCGGGGCGATCTGGTCGCGCAGTTCCGCCAGGTGTGCGAGAACCTCAAGGCGGTCGTGACCGCGCGCGGCGGGCAGCTCGACGACGTCCTCAAGCTCACGCTCTACGTCCTGTCCAAGACCGAGTACAAGGCGCGCGCCCGGGAGATCGGCGCCGTCTACCGCGAGTACTTCGGCAAGCACTATCCGGCCATGACCCTGGTGGAGGTCAAGGGTCTCTACAACGACGACTGCCTGATCGAGATCGAGGGCATCGCCCTCGTCGACTGACCGAGCTACAAGGGGCCACTTTCCTCATCGCCCTAGCGTGAGGGGGATCCCAATGCCTGTCCATTCGCAGTGGGTCACGACCGCGTTCGAGTTCGAGGGCTATCGCATCGTGAGCTATCGGGGCGTGGTGCGCGGCATCACCGTGCGCTCGCGCAACCTGATCGTCAACCTGGGCGCGGCGATCCAGACCCTGTTCGGCGGCAACATCACGCTCTACACCCAGCTGTGCGAGCGGGCCCGCCAGGAGGCGTTCGACCTCATGCTCGAGCACGCCGCTCAGGTGGGCGCCAACGCGGTGGTGGCCATGCACTACGACGCCAACGAGGTGGGAGCCGGGGTGACGGAGGTGCTCGCCTACGGCACCGCCGTCGTCATCGAGGCGGTAAAACCGTAGGTGTTGCCCGGGCCCCGAGGGGACTATACTCTCGGGCGCATGCGGGCCAAGACCGGACGCGGCAAGAGGAGATCAAAGATGAACACCAAGCGGCGCGAGTTCCTGAAGAGCGCGGTGGGCGGCATCGTGGCGGCGGGAGTGGCGGCCGGCCCGACGCGGGCGTGGGCCCAGGGGACGAAGGTCAAGCCCGGCCCGCGCGACGTCCTCCTGGTGGTCGACATGCAGAACGACTTCATCCCGGGCGGGGCCCTGCCCGTCAAGGAGGGCGACTTGATCGTGCCGCTGGTCAACCAGATCGCGGCCCGCTTCGAGCACGTCATCCTGACCCAGGACTGGCACACCCCGGGCCATATCTCGTTCGCTTCCTCCCATCCGGGCAAGAAGCCGTTCGAGACCATCACCCTTCCCTACGGAACCCAGGTGCTGTGGCCGGACCACTGCGTGCAGGGCACGCCGGGGGCCGATTTCCACAAGGACCTCAAGATCCCGCACGCCGAGCTGGTCATCCGGAAAGGCTACCGCAAGCAGATGGACTCCTACTCGGCCTTCTTCGAGGCCGACGGCAAGGCCACGACCGGGCTCTCCGGCTATGTGCGCGACCGCGGCTTCCGCCAAGTCTATCTGGTCGGCCTCGCCACCGATTTTTGCGTCGGCTGGTCGGCGCAGGACGCCCGCAAGGTGGGCCTCGGGGCCTCGGTGATCGAGGACGCCTGCCGCGGGATCGACACGGAGGGGTCGCTGGCCAAGGCCTGGGACCAGATGGCAAAGGTCGGGGTGAAGCGCATCCGCTCCGCCAACCTCGCGGTCTAGGGTGCCGTGAAGGTTCGGCGCGCGGCCCTCCCAGCGCTGCTGCTCGCGGCCGCCCTCTCGACCGCGGCGCCGGCGGAGCACGCCGTCGCCTATCGCTATACCGTGCTCGGTTACGTGACCGATGCCGACGGCCGCGCCCGACCGGGTGTGCGGGTGGAGCTGGCCCGGGAGAAGACCGGCTTCTCCTATCAGGGAGAGAGCGGGGCCGATGGCTTCTACGTGATCGTGGCCCGCCTGGGGGACGAGAGCGCCGGGGAGACCCTTTCGCTGCGTGCCGGCTCCCAGGCGCTGGTCCTGACGGCCCGCTTCGATCCCGCCGACCACACCACCGAGCGGGGCACGCGGGTGGACTTCACGGCCCGCCGGCCGCTCGAGAGCCCGACCTTGTTCGCCGGCACCCTCAAGCGATTCCTCGCCCAGTGAGCACCGGGACCGAGGTGAAGCAGATGCCTGAGCGAATGGATCGTCTTTATGCGTGGGTTCGGCTGGTTACGCGCTTCTGGCTCTGGTTCTTCTTCAAACACGTCGACGTTGTCCGCTCGGGCCTCGTGCCCCCAGGGGGGCCCGTGCTCCTCTGCATCAACCACCCCAACAATCTGATCGACTCGCTCCTGGTCGCTGCGGTCCTCCCCAGGAAGGTTCACTACCTGGCCACCGCGGCACTCTTTCGCAACCCTCTGATCGCCCGGTTCCTCTCGGCCTGCGGGGCAATTCCCGTGTACCGGAAGCAGGACGATCCGGACAAAATGGACAAGAACGCCGACGCCTTCGCCGCCTGCTTCCGGGCGCTGGAACAGGGGCGCCTGATCGGCATCTATCCCGAGGGGACGACCCACTCCGAGAGCCGCGTCCAGCGGATCAAGACCGGTGCCGCGCGCATCGCGCTGGAGTTTCAGGCACGGCAATCTTCGAATGCGCTCGGCTCGGTCTCTGATAGCTCGTCTCGTCTTCGGCCTCACCTCGCCCAGCGGGCTGCACCTCGCCTTGCTTTGATTCCCGTGGGCCTGAACTTCGAAGCGCGCAAGTCGTTCCGCGGCCATGTGCGCGTCTCCTTCGGCGAGCCGATCCCGGTGATCCCGTACGCGACGGTCTACCGCGACGACCCGGCGAAGGCGGTAGAAGCGCTGACCACCGCCATCCAGTGGGGCATGGAGGCGGAAGTCCTGCACGTCGCGCGTCCGGAGCGCCAGGACTTCGTCCGCGCGTTGGAGGAGATCTACCGCGGGGACCTCATCCGCGAGCTGCAGGAAGAGCGCGGCCTGGGCGCGCGTCAGATCGACCCGCTGCGCCTCTCCCGCACGATCGCCGACGCGGTGGCCCACTTCGCGGAGCGCGACCCCCAGCGGATCGAGCGGCTGTGGGTGGAGATGCAGCGCTATCGCGCCATGCTGGCGGCCCACCGCGTGCGCGATCAGGCGGTGCGGGCCCGTGCCGACCGCGCGCCCGGGCCCTCGCGGCTGCGCCGCTCGTGGGAAGCCTCGCTCGGCCTGCCCTTCTTCGGATACGGCCTGCTCGTCAACGGGCTCCCCTATCTGCTCCCGCGCTGGCTCGCCCGCCGCACCGCGCGCAAGGAGACCGACTACGCGACGACGCGGCTCCTGGCGAGCATCGTGGCCTTCCCGCTCTTCTGGGCGCTCGAGATCTGGCTCGTGTGGTGGCTCGGCGGCCTGCGCTGGGCCCTCCCCTTCGCCATCTCGTTGCCGCTCTCCGGACTCGTCGCCTACCGCTACCTGGGCGGGATGGGCCGGCTCCGGAGCCAGCTGCGCTTCGGCCTGCTGGCGGTGACTCACCGCCACTCGGCGACGCGCCTGCTCGCGGAGCGGCAGGCGCTGGTCGCGGAGCTGGAGCGGGCCAAGGACGACTATCTGGCCGCCACACGCGGGAGCAGCTTTTGACCCTCCACCGGCTCGAGGAGCTGTCCACGCCCCAGCTCGATGCGCTCGACCGCGCCCGGACGGTGGTCATCCTCACGGTCAGCCCGCTCGAGACCCACGGCCCGCACCTGCCCCTGGGCGTCGACGCGTTCACCGCCCGCCACTTCGCCGAAGCGATCGCTCAGCGGGTGGTGTCGAGCCGTCCCGGCTGGTCCGCGGTGCTGGCCCCCACCCTGCACCTGGGCTCGTTCACCTTCGACACGGTCGGCACCGTGGCCGTCCGCCAGCGGGTCGTGCGCGACGCCGTCGTGGACTACGGGCGGGCGCTGGCCCGCGCCGGCTTCCGGAACGTCCTGGTCTCGAATGGGCACGGCGGGCCCGGGCACCTGGTCGCCCTGGAGGAGGCGGCGGCCATCGTCTCGCGCCGCCACCAGATCACCATGTCGTCGTTCACGGGACACCTGGCCTGGGCGTTCCTGCAGGGCCGCCTCCTGCCGCGGATCGAGGCCGGCCTCGGGCGGCCCCTGTCCGAGATGGAGCGGCGCGCGTTTTCTGAGGACTCGCACGGCGGCTGGTGGGAGACTTCGATCATGCTCGTGCTCAGGCCGGATCTCGTGGACGAGGGCTACCGCGCCCTCCCGCCCGCGCGCTACTCGTTCACGGATCGCCTCGTGCCCAACTATGCGCTGCGAAACGGAGGCCAGGGCTACGTGGGACATCCAGCGCTGGCCGATCCCGCGTTCGCGCGCGTCACGACCGAGGTGCTGATGGCGGAGGCCATGGCGGTCGTGGACGGGCTCCTGGACGGCCGCCTCCGCCCGTCCGAGCGCCGCTCTCCGTTCTTCGCCATCCCGTTCTTCCGCACCAACTTCCGTCGGGCCGCCGGCGCCGTCGCAGCCGCGGTGGCCGTCCTGGCGGGCTGGTGGATCTCCCGATGACAAAGGAGGCGACGATGAAGGCTTACGTGCTGATCGAAACCGCCGCCGGCAAGACCAAGAACGTGAAGAAGGCGCTCACCAAGATGAAGAACCCCCGCGCGACGGTGTCGGCCATGGACGCCGTCACCGGCCCCTACGACTTCATCGCGGTCGTGGACGGGCAGTCCCTCGACGCCATCGGCAGCCTCGTCACCGACTCCATCGGCATCATCGACGGCGTCACCCGCACCACGACGTGCGTGGCGGTATCGGTCGGATGATGCGAGGCGGGCTCTCAACTGGAAGCTTCTCTTCGTATCCGCTCGGCTCGCCTTCGGCTGCGCCTCGCCAAGCCACCGCCCGGTTCGCCTTCGGCTGCGCCTCGCCAGACCACTGCGGCGCGACGGTGACTGCCCGGTGACGCGGCGGGCTCTCAACCGCCAGCATCTCTCGCCATGAGCCCCAACCACCAGCATGCCGGCGCGGTCGTCGCCTGTGCCGCGTATGCGGGCGGCAGTCGCGTGGCCGACGTGGCCATCGAGGACATCAGCGAGGTCCTCAAGCAGGAGGACCGCTTCGTCTGGATCGGGCTCTACGAGCCGGACGAGCCCCTGCTCAAGGAGGTGCAGGCCGAGTTCGGGCTGCACGACCTCGCCATCGAGGACGCCCACCTGGCGCACCAGCGGCCCAAGCTGGAGCGCTACGGCGACTCGCTCTTCATCGCGCTCCGGACGGCGCAGCCCGACCGCGAGCAGCGGCGGATCGCCTTCGGGGAGACGCATCTCTTCGTGGGCTCGCGGTACGTCGTCTCGGTCCGTCACGGAGCCTCGCTGTCTTACGCGGACGTCCGCACGCGCTGCGAGGCGACCCCGCATCTTCTGGCCAAGGGCCCCGGCTTCGTGCTCCACGCCATCATGGACTTCGTGGTGGACCAGTACTTCCCGATCGTGGACGGGCTCGAGGACGACCTAGAGGCCCTGGAGGCCGAGATCTTCGGACAGACTATCAGCCGCGACACCACGATGCGCATCTACACGCTCAAGCGCGATCTGCTCGAGATCAAGCGGGGGGTATCGCCGCTCGTCGACATCTGCAACCGCCTGATGCGCTCCGACCTCGATCTGATCCCCGACGACGCGCGCCCGTACTTCCGCGACGTCTACGACCACGCGATTCGGATCAACGAGAAGGTGGACGGCCTGCGCGAGCTGCTCAGCACCGCACTGGAGGCCAATCTCTCGCTGACCACGATCGCCCAGAACGAAGCCACGAAGCGCATCACCGGCTGGGCCGCCATCTTCGCGGTCCCCACCATGATCGCGGGGATCTACGGCATGAACTTCCAGTTCATGCCCGAGCTGCGCTGGGCCTACGGGTACCCCGCGGTCATGGCGGTGACCGTCGCCCTCTGCGGCTTCCTCTACTACCGCTTCAAGCGCTCCGGCTGGCTCTGATAGGATCCCCGTGGTCATGCGCGTCCTCGTCATGGGCGGCACCGAGTTCATCAGCCTGCACCTGCTGCGCGCTCTGCGGCGGGGCGGCCACGACGTTACCGTCTTCAACCGGGGCCGGCATTCGGAGCGGCTCCCCCCGGGGGTGATCCTCATCGCGGGCGACCGGAAGGACCACGCGGGACTGCGCGAGCGGCTCGCGGGCCATCGCTTCGACGGCGTCTTCGACGTCACCTACGCGCCGACCCTGGGCGAGGACGTCGCCGCGCTCCTCGACGCCCTCGCCGGCGCGCCCCACGTGGTCTTCGTCTCCACCGCGCGCGTGTACGACCACAACCTGCCCATCCCCTATTCCGAGGAGACCGCGCGCGGGCTCTACTGGGGCGACTACGCGCGCCACAAGATGGGCGGGGAGGACGTGCTCTTCGAGCGCCACCGCACTCGCGGCCTCCCCGTGACCATCGTGCGACCCACCCACGTGATGGGTCCGCTCAACACCCGCAACAACGAAACATTCTTCATGGACCGGATCCAGCGCGGGCGGCCGGTGCTCGTGCCGGGTCAGGGCGGCTGGCTCCGTCAGTTCGGCCACGTGGAGGACCTCGCCGAGGTCATGGCCGCGCTCCTCGGCGACCCGCGCAGCCACGGCCGGGCCTACAACGTCATGGGCGAGGAGGTGGTGAGCCAGGTCGGCTTCGTAGAGCTGATCGCCGAGGTCATGGGGCGGCCGGTCACCCTCCGCCACTTCGACGCGGCCCTGCTCAAGAGCTTCGACAAGCCGGGACCGGTCTTCGGCCAGAACCTCGTCTACGAGTGCCACGCCGTGCACACGACTACCCGGCTGCGCGCCGAGCTCGGCCTGCGGCCGCGCTACACCCTCCACGCCGGGCTCGCCCAGACCTGGGAGTGGTATCGGGGCCAGGGGCTGACCGAGCGGCCGGTCGACTTCTCCTTCGAGGACCAGATCCTCTCCAAGATCGGCGCGTGAGCCGCCGCATCCTCGTATACTACCCCGACGCGCGCGAAGCCCGCGCGTACGCCGACCTCATGCGCCTGCCCTCGCGCGCCTTCACGGTGGACGTGGCCTCGACGCTCGCCGAGGCGGCGGGACCGGGGGCCAGCGCCGAGATCCTCTACTGCTGGCGCCCACCGCCGTCGGTGCTGGCTCGCGCCCCTCAGCTCCGTTGGATCCAGGTCATGGGCGCGGGAGTGGAGCAGGTGCTGGCGCCCGAGCTGCCGGGGCGCGTCGTCGTCACCCGGGCCGCCGGCATCTTCGGCCCGTGGATGGCCGAGTACACGCTCGGCTGGTGCCTCTGGACCACGCAGCGGATGGAGGGCTTCCGCGCCAGCCAGAGACAGCGTCGCTGGGCGCCGGTGGACCCGATCCCACTGCGCGGGCAAACCCTCTGCGTGGTCGGGCTCGGTGACATCGGCCGCGCGATCGCGCGGAAGGCGCGGGCCCTGGACCTGCGCGTGATCGGAGTGACGCGGACCGGGCGCGGCCCGCGGGAGGCCGAACGTGTCTACCGCCCGCGCGCGCTGCGCTCGGCGCTGGCGCGGGCGGACTTCGTGGTGCTGACGGTGCCGCTGATCGCCACCACCCGCGGACTCCTCGGCGCGGCCGAGCTGGCTGCCATGAAGCCGTCGGCCTGGCTGATCAACATCGCGCGGGGACCGATCGTGGAGGAGACCGCGCTGCTCGAGGCCCTCCGGGCTCGCCGCATCGGCGGCGCGGTGCTCGACGTCTTCGACGCGGAGCCGCTCCCGCCCGAGCATCCGCTGTGGACCCTCGAGAACGTCGCGATCACCCCGCACATCTCCGGCCCCAGCACGCCCCGCGAGATCGCCCCGATCTTCAACGACAACCTCCGTCGCTACCTGGCCGGTCGCCCGCTCCGCCACCTCGTCGACCGCGGCCGCCAGTATTAAGAGCGTTTCATCCTCATTCCCCAGGCGTGGGGTGTCAGCGCGTGGCTCGTTCGACCCCCATCCGGATCACCTCCCCGCGCCCGACCCAGCGCACCACCGGCAGCGTCACCTCGAGGAAGAGCTTCAACACGCCATACACCGCGCGCCATTCGGCGATGCGCGCCGCGCCCGCGAGCCCGCGGTCGCGCAGCCAGAAGCCCAGGCTCCAGAGGTAGTAGCGCGGCTTGGCCTGGTGCCAGCACCAGCCGACGCGTCCCCCCGCCTGCACCACGACGCGTTCGAGCGTGGCCGGCGTGAAGTGCGAGAGGTGGCGCGGCAGCTCCAGCCCCGACCATGCCCGCCCGAACAGCCGCGCGCCCAGCCCGCCCGCGTTCGGCACCTCGACGATGAGAAGCCCGTCCGGCGCCAGCCACGCGAGCATGCGTCGGACCGCGCCCACCGGATCGGGCACGTGCTCGAGCACGTGGAAGGCCGTCACGACGTCGAACTCGCCCGGCCCGAAGGGCGCCTCTAGGAGGTCGCCCACGTGCACCCGCTCGCTGAAGCGCCGGGCCTTCTTCGCCGCCGCCTCGTCCACCTCCACGCCCGCCACGTGCCAGCCGAGCGCCTGCGCGACGCCCAGGGCACCCCCCGAGCCGCAGCCCACGTCGAGATAGCGGCCCCGTCCGCGCCACGGCGGGCAATCCCAGCGGAGCCGGCGTACCAGCGACGCCGCCCGGAACCGGGTGACGGGACCAGCGGCGCGCTCCCGCAAAGACGAGTAGCCGAGCCGTGAGGCCAGCGCCCAGCGCACGGCGCGAACCCGTGCCGGCGAGCCCTTGAACGGGATGCGGGGCGAGGGCTCCTGATGGCGCGGGTAGTGGTCGGGATAGCAGTCGGCCAGGTGCTCGTCGCGCACCCGTGGCCGCTGGTAGAGGAAGCCGCACTCCCGGCAGCGCGCCACCGTGTAGACCCCGGGCACCGCGAAGGCGCGATCGGGAGTGGACCAGAGCGGCTCGGCGTCCGCGGCGCCGCAGAGGAAGCACGGCGCCTCGACCGTGGGGAGCGACATTACTTCTTGGAGAGCAGCCAGTGGCCGATGGCCAGGTGGGGGAGCCCGGAGCGCTCGAAGGTGGCGACGGCGTCGCCGGCTCCGCCGACGATGGGCTCGCCGTGGAGGTTGAACGAGGTGTTGAGCACCGCGCCGACGCCCGTGCGCCGCTCGAACTCGCCGATGACCGTGTGGTACTGCGGGTTCCACTCGCGCTCCAGGATCTGCGGCCGCGCGGTGGCATCCTGAGGATGGATGGCCGCGGCCAGCGCGTCCCGCGCCTCCGGACGGGTGGGCATGGCCAGCATCATGTAGGGAGAAGCCAGCCCCTTGGGATTGACGAGATAGTCCCCGGCCCGCTCGGCGAGGACGGTCGGGGCGAACGGCATCCAGAAGTCGCGGTTCTTGATCATGCGATTGATGAGCCCGACCACGCGGTGATCGCTGGGATTCGCGAGGATCGACCGGTTGCCCAGGGCCCGGGCGCCGAACTCCATCCGGCCCGCGCAGCGGGCGACGACGCCGTCCGAGACGAGCAGCTCGGCGATGCGCTCCTCGATGCGGTCGTGGTAGGCCACCTTGTACCGGCCCTCCAGCCCGCGCTCGCGGATGACGGCCTCGGCGTCCTCGTCGGTGACCGACGGGCCCAGGTAGGCGGACCCGAAGGCCTGCGGGGTGGCGGAGAGGCCGCGGCGCGAGCACTCCTGCAGGTAGCCGAGATAGGCCGCGCCCACCGCGTTGGACTCGTCGCCGCAGGACGGGAACGTGAACAGCTCCTCGACCCACTCCTCCTGGCCGATGAGCATGTTGGCCTTCACGTTCATGAAGACGCCGCCGCCCAGGGCGAGCCGGCCGCCGCCGTAGCGCTCCTTCATCATCCGCACCCAGCGCAGCAGCACGTCCTCCAGCAGCCGCTGGGCGCCGCCGGCCACCCAGTCGAAGCGCAGCCCCACGATGGCCCGCAAGAGGAGCTGGTAGCGCTCGCCGGACGCGAGCCAGCGGAAGCGCGCCGGCCGGCCGTCGTCGAGATCGAAGATCGCGCGGAGCGCCTCCTCGGCCCGGCGCGCGTACTTGTCGGGCGCGTACGGGGCCATGCCCATCACCTTGTACTCGTGCTCGCCGAACTTCATGCCGAGGGCCAGCGTCACGAACGAGTAGAAGGCGCCGACCGAGCCGGGCGCGCTCGGGGTGGCCTCATGACGGTCGAGGGCGAGGCCCGATCCGGTGGACGCGGTCGCGCAGAGGCCGTCGCCCGAGTTGTCGTTGGTGAGGACCAGCGCCTCCCGCCCCGCGAAGCCCGAGCCCCAGTAGGCGGCCGCCGCGTGACAGAGGTGATGGTCGAGACACGCGATCCGATCCGGGCGGATGCCGAGGTGGTCGGTGACGAAGCCGAGCCGTTCGCGCTGGGAGATGCCGAACTTGCCACGCGAGGCGTCGATCAGACCGAACTTGGCGCCCCACTTCCGCACCTTCTTCTCGAAGGTTCGCCGCCGCGAGGGCCACGAGACCCCGTAGTACTCCCGCGCGTAGTCTTCGTCGTGGAGCACCCGGTTCAGCCACTCGCGCGAGGCGGCGCGCGCCCCCGCCAGGGCGACCAGGTCGATCTGCTCGGGTGTGATCGACAGCTCGCGCAGCAGCGAGTCGATCGCCCGACGTGGGTACCCCGCGTCGTTCTTGAGACGGGTGAAGCGCTCCTCGGAGGCGCAGCCGATGATCCGGCCGTCTCGCAGAATCGCCGCGGTCGCGCAGTGGGTCTCGCTGATGCCGAGGACGATCATGACCCGGTCAGTATACCGCCCCCCTCCGCCCCGCCCCCACCCTACCCGGCGACGGACGCGGCCAGCCAGCGCGCGGTGCGCAGCAGGCGCGCGTCGCCGTGGCGGGGCCCCACGAGCTGCACGCCCAGCGGCAGGCCGTTGGCGCCCTGCAGGAGCGGCAGGCTCAGCGCGGGCAGGCCGAGCAGCGTCCACAGCGTGCAGAAGGTCGGC
>Ga0187893_10008360_pt1 | contig 16350 bp, 12 predicted proteins | sample MA1701074metaG_FD_139574 | JGI IMG/M metagenome (GOLD analysis project Ga0187893, IMG submission 139574) | White microbial mat communities from a basaltic lava cave in the Kipuka Kanohina Cave System on the Island of Hawaii, USA - MA170107-4 metaG ...
AACTGAGTTGGCAAGCAACACACACGCCCTCCCGCTGGTCGGGCTAATGATCCTGATAGCGGGACAACCCAATTCACGTTTTCTGCTTGACATCCCAGGACCTTCTCATGGAAGCCTCGATTGGGCCAAGATCGACAACCTTTTCCCGCGTGGTGTAATTGATTCGCGGGTAAGCCAATCCGACGACCCCAAGAATGATCAAGAGAATGCCAACTAGTGTGGTGGCTTTCATTCTCGCGTTTCTCCTTTCGCCTGTCTTAGACAGGCGTGCGTCCTGATATCACCCGGATCAGAACCACAGCCAGGGCAATAACGAGCAGCAGGTGAATGAATCCTCCCATTGTGTAGGAGCTGACGATCCCGAGCAGCCACAGCACCATGAGAACGACAAAGATGGTCCAGAGCATTTTGCGGCCTCCTTTCCTTTAAAATTATTTGCTGATGTCCTAGCCCTTCCGACGTCTGTGGTGGGAGGGCAGGTCACAGCGGTTAAAGTGCAACTGCCCTGCCAAATGAGATTTGTAAGGACTGGTGAGGAGAGACACACGGAAAAGCGATCGGCGGTTAAGTAGGAAGTCCCGGATCAAGTAATTTTTCTACCGCAAGAAGCGTGCTTCACCTTGCTACGCTCACTGTCTCAATCTTCAGATTATTCGTTTCAGTGTATTCAGGATTTTCAATCTCTAAGAATGCGGAAGCCGCGCGAACTCGTTCTCTGTTCCGGTTTGGCCCTGAGGATGCAAAGAGAGCCGTGTGTGAGGTGTCAAGCGATGAACGTAATTCTAACGATGAAAGCCAAATACTTTAGTATCGAAGTCGATCTCCTTTGTCAGTTGAATCACTGTTCGCTGGTACGTTACAAGGATCGGTCGTTTGTGGTAGACACGGCCGATTTGGTGTTAGAAAGAACTTTCAAGCAGACCGCGGGTGCGGCGAAAAGCTCAATGGCTGCCTGAGGCAGGCCCACCTCGCACCTGCGGCAATATCGCACCGCCGCAGAGATCATTTCATAGGGGGCCTACTACCCCATCACCCTACGGAAAGCAGTAAATAATACCGGTTTCAGTAATTTTTGAAATCTGACCGGGACCCCAGAACTTCAGCCAGATAAGTGATCTCCCGCATCTGGCCGCAACCTCGGCTTAGGCTCCACTTTTGGCCCCGCTGTTGCAAACGATACAGCACAACGTCGTTGAGTTGTTTAGAGTGAACTTTGCACAAAAGGAGAACGATCATGCCTGAAGCCATAAGCGCTGAGAAGTTTGGCACCCGTATGGGATCGCAGATCGGAAATGCCGCCAATGTCGCTGGAGAAAAACTAGACGCCGCCATCGGTTACACCAGGGAAAAGAGTCAAGCTCTGAGGGATTCAGTGCATCATCTGGTGGACGACGGTTGGACAGAACTGAAAGGGACGGCGGCGAGAGTGCCATTTGCTCCCTTGCTCATCGGCCTCGGAGCCGGGTTTTGTCTCGGTTGGTTTGTTCGGCGTCACTCATCGTCTTACAACCAATGAGGAGCGTGATTGGGAGGCGGCACGCAGGTCCGCAGCGCGAAATCGCGGCCCTTTGGTTTCTTCGATAGTTCTGACCGGATCCTGTTTGCCGCCACTCCTCTGAAGGTGATGTCTGACCGTCACTCGCGTGAGGTGAGGGGATCGGCTTTTTGATCTGCCTTCCGTCATCCCAGACTTGAACCGCAAGAACTCACGCCTGCCGGGAGTCTTACTTTCGCCTCTGTCTCGTGCGAATCGACAAATTCTCAAATAACGATGACTCTGATACTGGCCTTCTATTCCAAGAACGATGATACGTCGGACGCAGCTTTCCAGTTCCTCAAAGCGAGACGCTATCTGCGTTCGGCTGTAATTCGCAGATCGGACGAGGGAGTGATCAGCGTCGCAGAGGGCTCCGCAGCAAAATTCTTGGGGGCCTTCGCGGCCCTCAGCCTGGTCTTGGGTCTGGGGCTACTGCTGCAGCTAAACACACCCGCCCTATTGTTGCTCGGTGCGGGCGGGTTTCTCGCAGGGAGTTGGTCGGCCCGGCGCCTGGGCCTGGGAATTCCGGCAACCTTGGTTGCCCAGTACGTTCCCTGGGTCCTTGATGGCGAGTCTCTGTTGATGGTTCAAGTAGCGGGCCGGCGTGATACCCGGCAGGTTCTCGATGTCTTGCGCAGGGGCGAAGGTACGCCGGCCGTTTTCCTCGACCGTCCAACTCCTGCGCAGCCTGCCAACGCCCCGGAGCGGACTGGACCGCTAACGGGGCAGCAGCTTCGCGAGTTGGCGCAGCACTTGACCGAAACGCACCAGGTTGGGCCTCCTTCCGGCAAAGCGCAAGGGTTGCTTCGGCGCTTGAAAGACAACGGACAGGTCCTGGAACAGGTGCGTGAAAGTTTGGACGAGTCGGCTCGCCTGTTGCAGCCCATTACTCCAGCGGCAGAGTGGCTATTGGACAACAGTTACATTATCCAAGGTCACATTGCGGACATTCACCGCAATTTGCCACGGCAATATCACAAGGTGCTTCCGGTCCTCACAGCCAAGACTTCAACGCCCACCAGTCCACCTTGGCGTCTTTCGCAGTGTCGACTCCGGCGTAGCCGCCGTGAGGTGGGTCCCGGGACGCTCCGTATCTATCATTTGGCAGTGGAGCTGATTCAAGGAACAGACGCCAGATTCACCCGCGACCTTCTCATCGAGTTCCTTCAAACCTATCAGCAACGAGCGCCGTTGACGATTGCAGAGCTCTGGGTCTTTCCTCTCCTGCTTCGGTTTGCCCTTGTGGAGGAACTAACCCGCCAGGGACTCGCAGTCAGCCGCCGTCAGAATGAGCGGGAGAGAGCCGATTTTTGGGCAAACCGGTTGTTGAGTGCTGCTCGCAGTAACACCAGCCAGCTCCAGCACATTCTCGCTGAGTTGGCAGATTTTCAACCGGTTGTCCCCGCTCACTTCGCAGTGCGGCTTGCTGGACAATTGCTGGACGAGGAAGAAACGTCATCCGCAGTGCAGAAGTGGCTGGAGGAGAAATCACGTGTTCCTTTGCACGATGTCGTACGGCACGAACAGGCCCGCCAAGCTGCCGATCAAATCTCCATATCCAATGCCATCGGCAGCCTTCGCTTACTAGCTCAGATTGACTGGCGCGAAATTTTTGAGCTGACGAATCATGTGGAACACCTGCTACAAAACGATCCTGCAGGTGTCCATTCTTTATCGGATTTTGCGACACGCGACAGTTGTCGACAGGTCATTGAGGAAGTGGCGCGGTATTCGAAGCGGCCTGAGTTAGAGGTCGCCAGAGAGGCTGTAGCCCTGGCTGAGGCAGGAAGAGGGCAGGGAGAACGGCATCACACCGGCTATTATCTGCTCGGCGCGGGACGCATTTTCTTGGAGTCGCGGGTAGCGTGCCGCCTTCCTGTTGGGAAGAGAACTGCCCGATTAGTCCGGAGCCATCCAACGCTCTTTTATCTAGGAAGTGTCGCGACGACTACGGCCGTCATTCTCTCCCTGGCCATTGTGTCGTCGCGAGATGGGATTTCGTTGGCAGCGTTGATTGTCCTGGGAATTCTCGCACTCTTTCCAGCCAGCGAGATCGCTCTTCAGCTCGTCAACTATGTCGTCAGCCTGACGCTTTCCCCGCGTCTGCTGTCCAAGCTCTCGTTCAAAGAGGGCATTCCCGACACCTATCAGACACTCGTAGTCGTTCCGATGCTGCTGCTGACGAGAGATTCCGTTCAGCATGAATTGGGAAAGCTCGAGGTACGGTATCTGGCCAATGCCGACCCCAACCTCTACTTCTCGCTGCTTTCAGACTTCGCCGACGCGATGGAACAATGGACGCCCGAGGATGCGGTGCTCCTCGATGTCGCGGTCCACGGCATCGAGCGATTGAACGAGCGGTATGGTGCTGACCGATTTTTTCTCTTTCATCGTCAACGGGTGTGGTCGGAGACCGAACAGCGATGGATGGGCTGGGAGCGGAAGCGAGGCAAGATCGAAGAGCTGAATCGGTTTCTAAGTCGGCTCAATAATGTAGAAATACCGGATACCACCAGTGGCGTCTTCGATTATCCAGATGACATGCTTTTGGTCGGAAACGCTGACCATCTTCGCCGCATACGTTTTGTCATCACTCTGGATTCTGACACTCAACTTCCTCATGACACTGCCAGACGTCTCGTCGAAACCCTGGCGCACCCGCTCAACCGTCCTCGTCTTAGTGCTGACCGTCGGGCTGTAGTCAGTGGCTATGCCATCGTTCAGCCGCGTGTCAGCACCACGCTGCCTGGCGCCATGCAGACCTATTTTACGTCGCTCTTTGCCGATGCCAAGGGAACGGACTTTTATACAAAAGCCGTCTCCGATGTCTATCAAGACCTCTTTGGTGAAAGTATCTTTCATGGCAAAGCCATTTACGACTTGGAGGCCTTTCATGGTGTCCTGTTCAATCGGTTTCCCGATGCGACGCTCTTGAGCCACGATTTGATCGAGGGATGCCACGTCAAGGCAGCACTCGCGAGCGACATTGAACTATTCGAACAGTTTCCCGTCAACTATCAGGCGTTTAGTTCCCGGCAACACCGCTGGTTCAGAGGCGATTGGCAGATCGTCAATTGGATCTTCCCGAAGGTGCCGCAAAAGGATGGTCGGCTGACTCCGAATCCCCTTTCGCTCATTAATCGTTGGCAAATCCTTGACAACCTCCGGCGTAGTTTGGTGCCGGCGGTGTCGCTCGCCTTGCTCGTAACAAGTTGGTTCAAGGCGCCGAACATCGCGGTGTGGAGCCTACTGGCCGGTGCCAGCCTCCTATTGCCCAGTCTGCTACCCCTGCTGGCACGATTCATTCAGGCCTTGAAGCGGGGTGCACCGGAATGGCGCGACCAGGCCTATGACTTGCTGAGAGCCCTGGTGAATGCCTCGCTTCTTCCTCATTTGGCGTATGTCTCCTTGCATGCCATCGGGCGCGTCTGGTTTCGCAGGCTCATCAGCCGACGACACCTGCTGGAATGGGAATCGGCGCAGGTCGCCCATTGGCGGGCCACACGCCAGGTGAGCCCCATCGTGTTTCACACGATGATCGTCTCACTGGTGACCGCAATGCTCACGATTGCGTTGGATCATCGGGATCCTTCCGCCTGGCGGCAGGCGGTCCCATTTCTTCTGGTATGGTTAATTTCGCCTCTCGTCGCCCACTTGATGAACGGACACAAGAGACTTCGCTTGATTCCGCAGCTGGGAAGGGAAGACCGTGGGTACTTGCGCCGTGTTGCGCGCGAGACGTGGCGTTTCTTTGACGATTTTGTCGGGCCGGAGACGCATTGGCTGCCGCCGGACAATTCTCAGGAAGCTTTGAGGATTGAACTGGCGCAACGCACATCGCCCACTAACATCGGCTTATGGTTGATTTCTGCCTTGGGAGCGCGTGATTTGGGTTATCTGACGACCGGACAGGTGGTGGAGCGGAGTCTGGCAACACTGGATACACTCGAAACCCTGGAGCGCCACGAAGGGCACCTCTTCAACTGGTATGACATCCAGACCCTTGCGCCCTTGCGCCCTCAGTACATTTCGGCGGTGGACAGCGGCAATCTGCTGGCCAGTTTGTGGCTTCTGGAACAAGGAAGTCTCGATCTAGAGGAGAGGCCCATTCTCGGTGCCGAGACGTTGCAGGGCCTCGGCGATACGGTTCAAATCATCAATTCCATGGTCCTGCGCGATCTGTCCATGCCGGCGGCGGTCCGCAACGCGACAAGCACTCTGGCCGGGCTTTTTACCGCGCCGGAAGTGCCCATCACGGTACTTGCCCAGCGTCTTGCGGCCGCCGTTGGGCCGGCGCAGCAGCTCATCCAGGCGGTCCGCGATGGCGTGCAGCCGCAGACTGAGTTGACGTACTGGTGCCTTCGCCTCGAAAGAGGAATCTATGCGTGGCAAGAGACTCTAGATGAGTTTTTGCCGTGGCTGAGTAGCGCAGGCTCGTTGTCCGAGTCATTGCGCCGGAAACCCACGCCCGCGCCCGAAAGCGCACTTTTTCGACTCACCTGCGCTCCTTCCTTGCGCGAGCTTGCCGAACCGAATTCAGGGCCGATGGCTGCTCTGTTCGAAGCCGTTGCCTTTCCAGAGCGTTTCCCAGAGAACCTTGGACCGCTGATTCGAAAGACCAAAGGTGAGCTGCTCAAAGCCCGGGAACAAGCGAGAGAGATGATGGAGCGCATTCGCCTTTTACGGGCCCGCTTGAGCCGGTTGGGAGAGGCGATGAACCTCTACTATCTGTATGACGCCAGCCGGCGCCTCTTCACGATTGGATACAACGTGAGTGCGGGCTCATTCGATTCATCGTACTACGATCTCCTGGCAAGCGAAGCCCGCCTGACCAGTTTAGTGGCGATCGCACGCGGGGAAGTTCCTGTGAAGCATTGGCTCGCGCTCGGAAGACCCTACGCTTCACTGTCGGGCCAAAAGACGCTGCTCTCCTGGAGCGGCTCGATGTTCGAATACATGATGCCCGGGCTATTCAACCGTAGTTACGAAAATTCCCTGCTCGATCAGGCATGCCAGGCAGCCGTGGCACGCCAGATAGAGTACGGCAATGAACGCGGTGTCCCCTGGGGCATTTCTGAATCGGCATTCAGCGCATTGGACTCGCATCAAACCTATCAGTATCGAGCATTCGGCGTTCCCGGACTGGGGTTGAAGCATGAGATTGAAGAAGACGTCGTTGTAGCGCCCTATGCCACTCTGCTGGCGCTTCCCGTTGCGCCCAAGGAAGTCGTGCGAAACCTGCGGCGGCTTGAACGATACGGAATGCGCGGGAACAAGGGCTTCTACGAAGCCATAGACTACGCCCGGCAGCGCAGCCCAAACGAGCGCGGTGTGATTGTTTATGCGTATATGGCGCATCATCAGGGGATGAGCCTGATGGCGCTGGTGAATGCGCTTCAAGGTGAGGTGATGCAAAAGCGATTTCACGCGGATCCACGCGTGCGAGCTGCCGAGCCGCTTCTGTTTGAGCGCATTCCTGCGATGTTGTCGGATACGTTTGTGATTCCCAACCCTGATCGGCCGGCTTCCCGAAGGATTGCAGTCAACTCCAGCGATCTCCCCGTTGTGCGTGTCAATACCGAAGATACGCTGATTCCCAGGACACACCTTCTGAGCAACGGCAATTACTCCTTGATGATTACCAATGCCGGCGGAGGTTATAGCCGGTGGCGGGACTTCGATATAACACGCTGGAGGGCGGACGCTACTCGCGATGCTTGTGGAACCTTTGTCTACATTCGGGACCTCGTCAGTGGCCAGGTTTGGTCGGCGGGCTACCATCCAATCGATCGGCCAGAACGACGCTATTCGGTCACCTTCAACTCCGACCGGGTGGAATTCCGCCGCCGCGACTTCAGGATTGAAACTTTGATGGAGGTGTTCGTTTCGCCCGAGGATGATGCCGAGATCCGACGACTGACTTTTGTCAACTCTGCGAGCCAAACGAGGCATCTCGAAATCACCAGTTATGTCGAACTAGCCCTCGCACCCCACGACAGCGATCGAGCCCACACGGTATTCAGCAAGCTATTTGTTCAAACAGAAGCGGTTCCCGATCGGCATGCCCTTCTGGCTTGGCGGCGTTCTCGTTCTCCTGAGGATGCTCCTGTCTGGGCAGGCCACCTGGCCGCGACAGAGAACACCAATCTCAAAGGCTTTGAATTCGAGACGGATCGCGCGCGGTTCATGGGCAGGGGCAATAGTCCTGAAAATCCTGTGGCGCTGAAGCAACCGCTGGCGGGATCCAAGGGTGCTGTGCTGGATCCAATCTTCAGTCTGCGCTGCCGTTTTTCGGTGGAGTCGGGCCAGCGCGCAAGCGTGGCATTCATAACGCTGGCGGCTGAATCCCGTGAACGTCTTTCGAACCTCATCGAGAAGTATGGTGAACCGGCTGCTACGTCGCGCGCTCTCGAACTCTCCTGGACCCATTCTCAGCTGGAGTTTCGTCATATGGGAATTCGTGCGGAGGATGCGCACCGTTTCCAGGAACTAGCCGCTTGCATGCTGTATCCCAATGACCGCTTGCGGCCGCCTCCCGAACGTTTACGCCGCAACCAGCGAGGGCAGTCCTTTTTGTGGGCCTATGGCATTTCTGGGGACTTGCCTCTACTGGTTGTGAGCGTTGTGGACCCAAACGATCTGGGAGTGGTTCGCGAAGTCCTGTTGGCGCATACCTACTGGCGTGCGCGTGGGTTGAAGGTCGACCTTGTCATTCTGAACGAAGAAGCGGGCAGCTATGCGCAGCCATTGCAGGGAAAGCTTGCAAAGCTTGTTCAGGCGCACTCGCTGGGAACGGGCCTCGACCGTCCAGGCGGTATCTTTCTTCGCTCCGCCGACCAACTGGCTCCTGAAGACGTCACCTTGTTGCTGACTTCAGCCCGAGCCGTCTTGGTGGCGGCGCGAGGCTCGCTGGCCCAGCAGCTGAGCCGTTCTCCCAGACGGGTTGAGCTTCCTGCTGAACTGGAAGTGCGAAAGACGCGCGAGGAGCCTTCCAGGCCATTGCCTTTCCTCGAGCTTCCCTACTTCAACGGATTGGGAGGGTTTACACCCGACGGGCGAGAGTATGCGATCTATCTGGCACCGGGAGAACATACGCCTGCACCGTGGTGCAACGTTCTGGCGAATTCGCATTTCGGGGCTCTGATGGCTGAATCCGGCTTTGGCGCCGCGTGGTGCGGCAACAGCCAGATGAACCGCTTGACTCCGTGGCTCAATGATCCAAACAGCAACACTGTGGGAGAAGCTCTTTACTTGAGAGATGAGGAGAGCGGCGTTTGCTGGACGCCAACGCCCTTGCCTATTCGTGAACTGGACGCCTACAGGGCTCGACATGGACAAGGCTACACGTTGTTTGAGCACAACAGCCACTCGATTGAGCAGGAGCTGCTTGTTTTTGTCCCGGTTCAGCCAGCCTTGCCAGTGCGCATTGCGCGCCTCCGCTTGAGGAACAGCTCAACCCGTCGCCGCCGCTTGAGTGTAACGGCTTTTGCCGAGTGGACGCTGGGCACAGACCGCGAAGAGAATCAACTGCATGTGGTCACGCAATGGGACCCTGAAAGCCGTTCTTTATTGGCTCGCAACGCTCGCCGGGCCGACTACAACACCACCGTGGCCTTTGCAACGTTGATTCCAGAGGCTGTTTCCTATACCGCAGACCGCACTGAGTTTCTGGGTAGAAATGGATCCTTGAATCGGCCGCGTACCTTGAAAAGGCGGGCTCTATCGGGCCGGGTTGGTGCCGGACTGGATCCTTGCGCCGCATTGCAGGTGGCTGTCGAGCTCGGGCCGGACGAACAGCGGGAGATTGTGTTCATGCTCGGGCAGGCCAGCGACATCGAGGAAGTCCGGGCACTAGCACTCCGCTTTCGTGCCGGCGATGCTGTGGAGACGGCATTCGATGCGACGCGGCGATGGTGGGACGAACTGCTTGGGCAGATTGAGGTGATGACTCCGGTTTCGTCCGTGAACTACTTGCTCAATCGCTGGCTTCTCTATCAGACACTGGGCTGCCGCGTCTGGGGACGCACGGCATTTTTCCAGTCGGGCGGAGCTTTCGGCTTTCGTGATCAGCTTCAGGATGTCATGGCTTTGCTGTATGCAGCCCCTTCATTGGCACGTGAGCACATTCTATGCGCAACGGCTCGCCAGTTTGCGGAGGGAGATGTGCAACATTGGTGGCATCCTCCATCCGGCGCGGGCGTGCGTACCTTGTGCTCCGACGACTTGTTGTGGCTGCCCTATGTGGTCGCCCAGTATGTGCGTGTCACCGGCGATGAATCTATCCTCGAGGTGGAAGTGCCTTTCCTGCAGGGCCGTCTCCTGGAACCCGGTGAGCATGAGGCATATTTTGCTCCTAACCCTTCTCCAGAAGAGAAACCGGTTCTTGAACATTGCCGCCGGGCGGTTGCGAAAGCGTTATCCCGGAGAGGTTCGCACGGACTCCCACTGATGGGCTCGGGCGATTGGAATGATGGAATGAATCGGGTAGGGAGCGATGGCAAAGGGGAGAGCGTTTGGCTGGCGTGGTTCCTCATCGACACGCTTGAAGGTCTTCTCGAAGTCTGCGAATCGAGACTCGGCAGCGCTCAAGCGCAAGCCTACCGTCGTGCCATCGAAGAACTGACCGAGGGGGTTGAACACCACGCCTGGGACGGAGAGTGGTATAGGCGCGGCTATTTCGATGATGGAACTCCGTTGGGCTCGCGGGCCAGCAAAGAAGCGCGCCTTGATTCCTTACCGCAATCCTGGGCTGTGCTCTCGGAGGCAGCGCGTCCGGAGAGAGCAGCCTCGGCGTTGCATGCCGCCGAAAGACACCTTGTTCTCGAGGCAGACAAGCTGATTCTCCTCTTCGATCCACCTTTCGATCATTCCGTGCAGCATCCTGGTTACATCATGGGTTACCCCCCAGGGGTCCGTGAAAATGGCGGGCAGTATACGCACGCTGCCTTATGGCTTGCCCAGGCTTTCGCTCGCCTGAAGCAAGGAACACGGGCCGTGGAACTGCTCGAAATGATTAATCCCGTTGAGCGGACCCGGTCGATGGAAGAAGTCGAACGCTACAAAGGGGAACCGTACGTGATCGCGGCGGATATCTATCGGCTCGACGGGCAGGTCGGCCGTTGCGGTTGGACCTGGTATACGGGTTCCAGCGGGTGGATGTATCGCGTGTGGCTGGAGGAAGTCCTTGGGTTCAAACTTCAAACAGACCGTTTAGCGATTGATCCGGCGATTCCTTCGCACTGGACCCATTACGCATTGCGCTATCGCTATCGAAGTACGCAGTATGAAATTGCCGTCGAAAACCCGGAGAACGTCAGTAGTGGCGTGGTCTCTCTTGAACTAGATGGAGTTCCATTGTCCTCCAAGTGGTTTCCCTTGGTAGACGACGGAGGCAGCCACAAGGTTCGCGTCCAACTCGGCAGGCCGCCGGAAGTAGAAGAAGGTGGGCGTATAGATGCAGAGCAGGCGAATATGAGTTCCACTCCTATGGCAGGATAGACAAGACCTCGCGGGAGAAAGATGTGCTCCTGGTTTTGACTTCAGAGAACCCCCAATGCCTAAGAAAGCTACCGCGGTAGACGGACTTTCCTACGGAATTGCCGTAGCGGCGATTGCCGTAACTTTGCTTGCGCGGTGGCTCTTGCAACCGGTGCTTCGGAATAATATTCCCTACTTGCTCTTCGTTCTTCCAGTCAGTTTGAGTGCTTGGTACGGCGGATTTCGTCCGGGCCTCTTCGCGACCGTTTTGTCAGCGGTAGTTGCAGAATTCTTCTTCGTTGCTCCGTATCTCTCGGTGAAGATCGATGGAGTCGATGCAATCCAATTCATCATGTTCCTTTTCGTCGGCGGGCTGATTAGCTGGCTTAGTGAGAAGCGTCTGATTGAAGCGCGTGCAGCCAAGAAAAGTGACGACCTGCTCCATGAAACCGGCCAACACCTGGAAGCATTGGTCGAAGCATCGCCGCTAGCCATTATGGTCGTGAACGACAAGGCTCAAGTTCAACTGTGGAATCCTGCGGCGGAACGCCTCTTTGGCTGGCTTTCAGAGGAGGTCATTGGACGTCAATTGCCGATCATCCCCGCCGAAAGGCTAATTGGGTTTCAGAGTAGTTTTCGAGTAGTGCCAAAAACTGCGAAAGCCACCAGTATCCGGGAAACTGAGGTTTCTTGCTTGCGGAAGAATGGCTCTTTCCTTGGAGCTCGAAGTATGGGAAGCGCCTTTGCAGGACGCATCAGGCGCTTTTGCGTTAACCCTCTATATTCTGGCGGATATTAGCGCGCGCAAGCAGACTGAAGAGGAAAGGGCAGACTTGCTAAACCGCGCTCAGACGGCGCGCCTCGAAGCCGAACGAACCAGTCGACTTAAGGACGAGTTTCTGGCAACGCTTTCTCATGAATTGCGAACGCCCCTGAATGCCATTTTAGGCTGGGCTCGACTTTTGCACAGTGGCCGACTTGATGCAGAAACCGCATCTCGCGCCGTCGAGAGCGTTGAACGGAATGCCAAGATTCAAACGAAGCTGGTTGAAGATCTCCTCGATGTCTCCCGCATCATTACGGGCAAATGGCGGCTGGAGACGAGACCCGTGGATCCGTGTACTTCTGTGGAGTCGTCTCTCGACGCGATACGGACGACGGTCGAGGCCAAGGAAATCACCCTCGAAAGAGATCTGGATCCACGGGTCGGCCTTATCCTGGGAGATCCAAATCGTGTCCAGCAGATCCTGTGGAACCTGCTCTCCAACGCGGTCAAATTCACTCCCAAGAGGGGGCATATTCAGGTTCGAGTTGCCCCGGAAGGAGCCACTGTAGCGATTTCGGTGAAAGACGATGGAAAGGGAATCACGGAAGAGTTCCTGCCCTATGTTTTTGAGCGATTCCGACAAGCGGATGGGTCCTTGACCCGCAAATTCGGAGGACTGGGACTGGGCTTGGCGATCGCGCGTCACCTCACTGAACTTCATGGAGGCACGATTGAAGTCGAAAGCGCAGGTGAAAACCAGGGCTCGAAGTTTACGGTGAAGCTGCCCTTGCTAAGTGAGTTGGGTTCCGAGCGATTCACCGGCGAAGTAATCCGTTTCCCATCGGTAGTCGCGCGCGACGCAGCCCTGCCGGAATTGTCGACTTCGCTCCAAGGCCTGAGAATCTTGGTCGTTGACGACGAACCCAGTTCGCGCGAACTTCTGCTGACGCTCTTGAGCCATTGTGGTGCTGAGGTCGAAGCCGGTTCGTCCGCAACTCAGGCCCTCACGGAAGTGTCTCGCTTCAGACCGGACGTGCTGATCAGCGATATCGAGATGCCCGAACAGGATGGTTACGTTCTCATGCGGAAACTGCGTTCCCTCGAAGACGATCAGGGGCAGCGTACCCCTGCAGTAGCATTGACGGCGCATGCTCGCACGGAAGATCGCTTGCAAGCACTCACCGCCGGATTTGACACGCATGTCTGTAAGCCTGTGGAACCGGCCGAACTGGTAGCTGTCGTTGCCAGCCTGGCTCGACGGCGCTGCAAGGTAAAGAGAGTCAGTGGTGACAAGTGACCGGTGGTGTCTGATCTCGCCACTAGTTCTTCGATTGGGGGTGCTTTATGGTATTTCGTGTCATTCATCTTATTGATTCAGAAGCGGGCAACTATCAATGGCCGTTCAAGCTGGGTGAGTGGGTTTGGTCCAAGACCCATCGTATCGCAGCGACGGTTGTTGGGGGGTGGTTTGAACTAAGATCGTTCGGACGGAGGCAAGGGCCGATTCCAGAAGGAGAGGGTGTTCAAGTGTTCTACAGGGTTGAGACACCGGAAGGGCGTGAATTCACCGAACCGGCGCAGGACTTGGAGCCCCGCTCAGGGGCAACCTCCAAATAGAATTGTGTTAGGCGAAGCCCGTCCCCTGGGAGAGACCGATGGGTTGTCAGGCAATGTTTTCGGTGTCTTCGACGGCATCTTTGACAGCTTGTTTAACTCCCTCTTTGACGGCTTCCCTCACCGCTTCCTTCACGGTTTCCCTAACTTCATTGACGTTCAGCATGTCTCCTGGCGATTCCGCGGCCTGCTGCACGGCCTCCTTGACCACATCCGACAATGGAGGCAGATCTTTGACCAGGGCCTTTACGGCTTTTTTGAACTTCTTGGACGAAGCGAGATGACTCTCAACCGAGTCCGGGGCTACTTTGCCCACCGCTGAATTCCAGTCTGCGTCAAACGTGGCGCTTACCGACTTTGCAATGGCCGCGTCCGAAATGATCAGGCCAACTTCACGTCGTTCATCCAATTCTTCATCGCGAAGGCTTTGGCTCCCAAGAAAAACGTCCAAACCATCCCGGACCATAGCGCGGCAGTGAAGACGCATTGAGAGCTTTCGAACTGCCAAACCGGCGCCGGCCTTGCCCATGCGGCCAATGACCCTCAATTTGACCCCCTTTGCATTTTGTTGCTTCAAAAGGCGAATCATTTGGGGATCTGAGATCTTAGGGTCATAGATCAGCAATTCCTGACGCGCCCCTTCGATGAAGCCGGCCAGCAGCTTTCGTGCATTGATCGGGCTCACCACCAGAGAGTCGGTCTGCGGCGTGAAAGGTTGGCGTGTACAGTCCGCCTCGAAAAGGCGTCCGGCTTCCTGGACCAGGGACGGGTCCCGCGATACCAATCCGAAGCTTCTGCTATGGTCGATGTCGAGGGCAGTGAAGTTGAACGACAAAAGGAAGAGCTCTTGGCGATCCTTGATCAGGAATTTGTCGTGATACCGCAGCAGATCGTTCGAGGTACGTGCCACCGTGACTCCGGCCTCCAAAAGTCGCATTTCTAGCTTGCGAAGATTCTTCTCTCCGCCCCGATTGCGGTACGTAACCAGAGCATGTACAAACACACCTCGAGCAGCGGCTGCTTTTAGCGCTGCTTCAATCTCGCGCCTGTCGAACCGGAAAATCACAACTTCAATAGTCTTCACCGCGCTGTTGATTGCCTCAACAAGTTCTGTTGAGCCTGCTGTTGGTTGAATAAGCAGCTTCACGAGATTCCTTTCCTGATTGGACCCCACTTCTCCGTCCCTGAGTCGTTTCAGGTGCTGTTCCATAGTGAACAGATTTCTCAGGCATTTCAAGGTGAGACTAGAGCCGGGAGCTACTTTGTAAGGGGTGAACCGTGAAAATCCTGCTTGCGGTTGATGGATCGGAACATTCAGCGAAGACAGTTGAGACGATTGGGTCTCTTCCGTGGCCGTCCGGCTCACTGGTACGCGTGCTCTCGGTTGTTGACCAGGTTGTGACAGCGACTCCCGAAGTCGCTATTTTCTCGGCCGCAACTATCGAAGCGGAGCGCGACCAACTCCTCCGAACCACCGATGAGCTGACCACTCGCTTTGCCCACTGGCTTTGTTCTACCGGTGTGGTCGCCGAGACACGAATTCGTCGAGGCGATCCCAAGTCACTCATTGTCGAAGAAGCCGAAGAATGGCGCGCTGATCTTATCGTCGTCGGCTCCCATGGCCACACTGGTTTCAAACAATGGCTCCTCGGTAGCGTAGCCCAATCGATTGTGAGCCGAGCTTCCTGTTCCGTCTATGTTGTGCGAGAGCGCCGCGAGAAACAAAGCGCCGACAAAAGCGATAAATCTGAAGTCGCTGAGCCGGCACAAGAACGCCTCGGCGGGGCCGCCGCAGGTTCCTGATCTTTTTCTTGAGGACTCCTCAGCTGGCTAGCGCCGCTTCATTCGCAGGCGGCGCGTAGATCGTTGGTACGCCAGCACCCATCGGATGCAGGTAGGCGGAGAGTTGTCCCCGATGATGGATGCCGTCAAAGAGATTCAACCAGAGGAACGTTCCCACCGGTTGCTCTAAAGCGAGCGTGCCCCGGAAATAGAATCGTGCGGCGCGTTCCCATGAAGTTTCGGACATCTTTGAAACACGATCGATGAGTTCGTGTGACCAGTTCTCGAACTTTTCCAGCACCTCGGCCATAGAGGGCGGAGGGAGAACCTTCCACTCCGCCCTGTTATTGATGACAGCGTCAAGGCCAGTGCGAAGTTCGCCGGTCAGTAACCACACAATCTGCTTGGCAGTGGGCGATTGCTCATGCGGCCGGTAGTTGAGTCGATCGGCAGGAAGTGCCTTGAGCACCCGCATGAACGCCGGCAACTCTGCCCGTTGCCTCTGCAAATAGAACTCGCGATTGGTCATTCCAAATTCCATGTGATTTCACCGGTTCAGAACAATCGGCTCAGCAGCAAGCGGTAGTGGCGCAGAGGAGTCTGTCGTAGCTCCTCGGTTGGAATTCCACCGTTGCCCTGCAAGTGCGCGCGCTTCTCCTCAAATACGTTGCTCAATTGTTGGCTGTGCCACTCCTTCAAAAAGTGCTCTTGATCCTCTGCTGCCAATGGCCGGAGATGCAACATCTCCACGCGCTGTTCGCGTTCCTTGAGGAGTCTTTATGCTTTCCGAGGATCTCATTCAGGGTCGCTTCGTCGATGACCCGAAAACAGCCGTCACCGTTGGTGTATCGGCGGTCATATTTCTTCCCGAATCGTCCGCGCAGCTCATCACTGCAACGCCGTTGGCTGTAGATCCAAGCGGCCACACCGAGGGTGACAATTGAGCCCATAAGAAGCATCACGATTGGCCAATCCATAATCAGCGTCCTTCGAATAGCCTTTCAAGTCATCTTTAGAGCCGCTACGAGTTTGAACTGTCTTGGCCGTGGCGTCCGTTCAATATTGCCCATTCACTGAATGCTTCACCCTGGCCGTCTTTAGAGTGGCATTGATCGTGCCGGGATAGACGGTAGTGTGATGTTGTCGCCTCAAGGAGTCTCTATGGCTAAACTAG
>Ga0187893_10008361_pt1 | contig 16350 bp, 12 predicted proteins | sample MA1701074metaG_FD_139574 | JGI IMG/M metagenome (GOLD analysis project Ga0187893, IMG submission 139574) | White microbial mat communities from a basaltic lava cave in the Kipuka Kanohina Cave System on the Island of Hawaii, USA - MA170107-4 metaG ...
CCCCTCCCACATGCTCCGATCCTCGCCGTGTCACCATCATTCCGATCTTCGCGTTCGCCATGCTCCGATCCATGCGCTCGCGATGCTCCGATCTTGGCGTTCGCCATCGCCGAAATACGCATCTGGGTTTCGACCGTCACGGGGACAGTGTAGCCCGCCCCGTGCGCCGGAGCGACTCGTCCCGACGCCTGGGCAGTCCGCGCTCACGGCACGCAAGGCCGATCCAACCGGCCAGTAGCTGCAACGCGACGGACATCGCTGCGAGCGTGCATCAACTACCAGGATCGTCCCAATACAACCGCGACGACTGAGCACTACCTTCCGGCTCGTGGGCGGCAAGGCACGTTCAGCACTACAACGGAGGCACGCACAGCCATGCTTTGCCGCCGGCACAGCCATCGCAGCAAACGTCGCTTTCCGGTGGGCATGGACAAAGCGTCTCGATCCAGGCCAGCCGGCAAGCAGAGTCATCGGGACAAGCGTCATCGGATCCCTTGCAGGGAACATAACAAGCCCGAGCTGGATTCACGTAGTCCTCGGACGGGGGATCCTGACAGGAGCTCTCCGCCCAAATCCAGCCCTCTGGACAGCCGCTACACACGGGCGGCTCTGTGCGGCACTGGCCGTTGGCGTCGCAATGCTTGATCACCGCGTCCTCGACACAATGGGGATCGTCCGGATGACACAGCATGCATTGTTCTCCGCAGGCTTTGTCGGTGCAGGGATCCCAACACGCTCGCAAGGTGCACGCCCAGAGGCCATCGTCTTGACAGAAGCAGTCGTTGCAACCGTCAGGAGCGACCGTCATATCGCCAGGTTTGCATGCAGGGCACGGCGCGAACTCGCAGTTGGGACCCGTCCTCCCTACCGTGCTTCCGTCGGGACATACCAGTGCATCGTCCGTGCACACTCCTGGACACGGCGCGAACTCACAGTTGGGACCCGTCCTCCCTACCGTGCTTCCGTCGGGACACAACTTGGCTTCCAGCGTGCATTCGCCACCCGTGTCGGATGTCCCGCCGTCTTCGGTCCCACCGTCTTCGGTCCCACTGCCTTCGGTCCCGCCGCCTTCGGTCCGGCCGCTTTCGCCGGTGCCCTCCTTCAACTCGAAGTCACAGGCGGTCGCGCTCGCGATGAGCAATAAACACGTCCATAGGGTTCGTGGTGCGGGAAATATGGTCATGGTGCTACTCCGTAGGTGAGCTCCCTCGTAAATAGTCTGCAGCATGCTCAACCCGTGATGGTCGCTAACATCGTGACATTTTCGCACGTTTGCGCACTCCACGACCGTCGCGCTCTTCCCGCGAAGCCGTGGCGCTTCGTGACTTGATGACAACGCACTCGATCACTCGACAGGAGCACATGACATGTCGCGACGATGACGATCATGATGTCAGCGCTCACACGATATCAGCACTTGCTCGAATGGTTCTCGGTCGGCTCCAATGCCGGTCATGATCCATCGATCCGTTTTCGTTTCGCGGACATCGACAGGCGCGAAGGTCGTATGGGCAGCGACACTGGGTGGTTGCGCGCAGCCGAGCGCCAACCAGCCTTCGGACGCGAGCGAAGCTGCAACGTCGCAAGGCGACACGGCCATGGACGGACGCGAAACCGCGGCTGATAGCAACAGCGACGCCAGCGACGACGACGCCAATGGAAGCTCCAGCGACGATGCGAACAGCAGCGAAGTCACGTCAGATCGATCGACGGAGGATGGATCGACGGAGGATGGATCGATGGAGGATGGATCGATGGAGGATGGATCGATGGAGGATGGATCCAGCGGGAGTGCGTCGAGCAACGGCAGTACGGGAGCAATGACCGATCAACCTGCACCCACCAACGTTACGACCATCGCAGGCAACCGCAGCGTGGGCGTGGAATGGGACGCCGTGGAGAATGCCACCGAGTATCGCGTCCACTGGTCCATGCGACCAGGGTTCGATCTCTCGACGGCCGATTCGATGGACGTCGACCGGCCAGCGTTCGTTCATCGTGGTCTCACGAACGGCACGACGTATTATTACGTGGTGAAAGCACTGCGATCCGGTGCTCTCGGCGAGCCCTCGAACGAGGTGTCCGAGGTCCCGGACGGAGAATGGGTGCTCGAGGAGCTCGGGACCGGCATGTTCGACGACGTGGTCACCGGAGCTCCAACGCCGCGCATCGACGTGGCCGAGCGCGTACACGTGCTTCTGTTCGCCGAGGGCTATGTGGATGCAGAGCTCGGCGCCTTTCACGACGACATCGACCACGAGGGTGATCGTGACAACGACGTCGATCGCTGGGTGGACGAAGTATTCTCGCTCGAGCCATATTCGCTGTTCAGCGACGCGTTCGTGGTGTGGTACATCCCACGACCGTCGAACACGGACATTCGTGACTCGAGTCCCGATACCGCGTTTCGCGTGCCTGTAGACGCCTCGGGCAGCTTCGCGCTCACTGGCAACATCCAAAGCGACGGCGAGACTGCCATGCTCGCCTGGCAAGCGCTCGACACGTTTCCGTTTCCGCCCGACGACTTCACGTCGGTCGGGTTCGGCACGGTTCGCAAGCTCACGGCCTCGTTCCTGATCTTCGATCCGCAGTATGGGCGAGCCTCGGTGAGCGGTCGTGCGCTGTCGCTGCGCAATCCCGTCGATGACGATCAGCGCTTGAGCGCAGCGTTCGGTGTGGGTCATGCCCACGAATTTTCCCACGCATTCGCCGGCTTGCGCGACGAGTACATGGAAAACGACAACTCGCTGCCACAATACTCGCCGACCAGCAACGTCACGCCATCCGCGACGTGCTCGCAATTACCCTGGGCACATCTCCTGGCTGGTCGTGGCATCAACAGCACCGAACAGTTGGTAGGCGCATTCGGACTTCCGATGCTCGGATATCACGCCGAGCTACTGTGTCTGATGAACGGAACGCACGACAACGCCGAATACTACGGCGGCTCGGGTCTCTTGCGTGTCGACGACCGCCTCTGCAACTTCTGTCGCGAGCTGGTAGCGTATCGAATATTCCACCGTGCTGGCGTGCTCGACGGCGACACGGCATTCGACACATGGTCCACGCAGTACCGAGACCCATTCTACGAAACTTACGGTTTCATGGTCCCCGAGGTGGTTCCGCAAACCAATGACGTCGACAGTCCCGCCTCAGGAGACCCCGTCTACGAAGCCTGCACGCCCTGAGCCTCACGAGCACGAGACGGCTCCCACGCGGCGCATGGGGCATGCTCGCCACCACCAATGGGTGACCAACGCGGCTCAACCAGCGACTCTGAGGCGAGGGCCGACGTCCGACCATGCTGGCTGCTCCGCCATCACACGCTTGCGTGTGAGCTCGAGATGATTGCAATCGAGGTCGATACCAAGATAGCGGTGGCCGAGACGTACCGCGACCACGCCCGATGTACCGCTTCCATTGAACGGATCGACCACGAAACCTTCCGGTGGGCACGACGCGAGTAGCACCCGTTCGAGCAGGGCCTCGGGTTTTTGTGTTGGATGCTTGCCAAGCCGCTTTTCCGCGCGACTGGGTGCGGACATTCGCCACACTGATTTCATCTGACGGTTGCCGTTCAAGCTTCGCATGGTGTCGTAGGCAAAATGGTGCTTGCTCTTGCGATCACGCGCGGCCCAAATCAGCGTTTCCGTCGCATGTGTAAAGTAGCGGCACGAGAGGTTGGGCGGAGGATTCGGTTTCTCCCATACGATGTCGTTCAGCAGCTTGAATCCGAGCTGCTGCAAAGCGAATCCGACGCTATAGATGACGTGTGCGGTACCCGAGATCCAGATCGTTCCGTTCGGCTTGAGCACTTTGCGACACGCCTCGAGCCACGCGCAGGTGAATGCGTGGTTTTCCTCGACGCCTCGGCTCCGATCCCACTTTCCCTTGTCCACGCTAGCCCTTCTGCCTGAACGGCAGGTGGTTCCCCCATTGGAGAGAAAATACGGCGGATCGGCAAACACGACATCGACGGAGTCTGGCGGGACGGTTCCAAGCACTTCGATGCAATCGCCGCGTACCAGACGTACTTGTCCGTTTGGAGCGCGCCAGTAGTCCTTGGCCAGCGAAGTACTGGCGTCGACGATCGCGCGCTCGTTCATGGCACGACCAGCTTGCACACGATCGGCTGCCAACACGAAATTTTCGACCAATCGTAACCCTGGCCGACGGTGAGCCAGGCCGCCACACGGGCTCGACCGCCGAGACGATCGGAATGCTTGCCGCCATGTACGGGGTTTGTTATGCAAACCGCAATCCGATGCCCAAACTTTCGCTGTCGCGAAGTCACAGCCTGCCTCAGCAGCTCGTGCGCGAGCGAGTTGGGAGCATGGAAGAGAAGCTCAGGGCCAAATACAACGCGAAAACTCGTTGGGAAAGTGATTACGTCATGCGCATGGAGGGTCCCGGAGTCCAAGGCAGGTTGTCCATCGATAGCGAGCACGTCGTCATCGAGCTCGACTTGAGTTTCATGCTCGCGCCGTTCAAGACCAAGCTGGAAGACGGCCTGAGCCGCGAGCTCGAACGTTTGCTCACACCCGAGACCCCATGAAGCGCGTTTACTCGACGAGTGTTTGGCTATGGCTTGCTTTGGTCTGTGCTTGCAAAACGAAGTCGACTCCCGCGCCTGTCATGCCGGACGAGCCTGCCAAAAGAGCTGCGGTCTCGTTCGTGCATTGCGTCGAAGCCGGAAGCAGCCGTTGTATCAAAGGTGATGTCGGGCTCGGTGGCTGGGATGCGTTCTCGTTGTTGGGCTGGTTGACCGGCGGTTCCCCGCTCACGATTTTGCAAGCGTTTCCGCGTGAGCTCGAACGCCACACCGACGCCAAGAAAGTACAGGCCAAGCTCGTGGCTACCGTCGGCAGATATCAAATGGTGATTCGTGGAGCGGAATGCGAACCGGTTTCCAGCCAGCTCATCATGCCGCTGCTCGATACCGTAGGAAAAGCCGCGCAGGAGCGCCTGACGAAGCTCGGCCTGTGGCAAGACGCCATGGCCGAAGTCATCGAAGGCCTCCATCGCGAAGCGCGTGAAAACCTCGAAAACGGCCACATCATTCGCATGCGCTGCCGATCGGATCCCTACCAACTTTACATAGCAACCACGCAAATCGATGAACGGCAGGCCGTCGTCGGACTCACCACGGTGCTTCCGAAATTCCTTGGCGGCGAAGCCCCCGATCGCGCGGTCATTCGAGGTCGTCTCGAGAGTCGCGTGCTCGGGCTGGCAAACGTACCGGCTCCGATTCCAGACAACTACGTGCATAGCTGGGTTCCCACGCCGGTGGAGGAGTTCTGATGCAGATCCTCGCACTCATACTGGCACTGTCGAACGGACCTGCGTCCGATGCCGAGCCGGCCAGTTCACGGACCAGCGGGTTCGAGACGCTGACGGGATTCTCGACGGTATTGCTCGCGCACATCAATGCCACGCTCGCATCCGAGAACCTACCGGTAGGCATGGGCGTGCCCGTGGAGCCGGGCGTATTCGTGACGCTCACTCGAGATCGAGCGATGGTATTCGACGAAAGCATCGTCATGCTGGGCAAGCAGCGCATGGTGCCCGCGCCCGAGTGCAAGAGCGGGTGTTCCTCGAGCTTTTTCGAGGCGTTTCAGCGCTTGTGGCTCGATCTGGCGATCGAGTCACAAGCATTGGAGCTTCAGCTTCCCGGCAGAGTGCTGTTTGCCGCCGATGCCCTCGCACCCGCGCATGTGCTCATCGACTTGGCCTATGCGGTAGCCGAGACCCGCATGGGACAGCCACCGCAGATGGCGATCGTGCTGAACGCAGGCCCCGCCGGCTTGCGCTCGTTGCCGTTCTTCCTCCTGCCTCCCGAAGGTCTCACGTTACGCTTCGGGGATCGTGCATTGGCGCTGACCGTGACCGTCGAAGCCGCTGCATTCGTGCTACGCAGCGCCGATCCACGCATGTCCAGGGACATCAGGGTCGCGAACAGGAGCGAGCTCGATGCACTGTTGCGTGATGTGAGAAGGCAACATCCGGGCAAGACCTCGATCATCATCGAGGCTGGACGAGATGCGACTGTCAAGGATGTCGTCGGTCTCGCACTGCACGTGCGCGAGGAGTTCACGACCCTGGTGCTGAGCGCGGGACAACGAGTCCGGATTCAGTGATGGTACGTCGCACCTCCGTGGTGCCTGGCAACCGGCTGTTCACTCGAAATACGGCCAGCCATCGTGACGAAACAATTTGCCAGGAGCGTGGGCGAACATCCAAGCACCCCACAGCTCGATCGCTGCACCCACGACCACCAGGGCTCCGAACCAGCGAGAGCCCGCAATGTTGCCGAATACCAACGCAACCAGCACAAACGGAAGCCAGTCGAGTGCAAAACGATACGTGAACTGAAGCTGTCCGGTGTTGTGATAAAGCAGTGTGGGGATCGCCACTATGGCTGCGGCGATCCACAAGCCCTTGCGCTGTGGGAAGCGCAACCGAGCCCAGGGAGCCAGCAATAGCCCCAGCAATAGCCATGGAGAACCAAGCAACAGGCTCATGCCGTGCACCGACCACCGCAATCGCGCATGTTGCAGCTCGGGGGTCAAGAGCAACATCGCGTGGAGGTTACGTGGCAGCCAATGCAGCGACATCATGCCGATGTCTTGCATCTGTTCTTGCCAGCGGATGTCGAGGTAACGGTGCCCGAATTCGAAGGGAGCATCGAACCGCACAACATTGTAAGTTGCCATGGCGATACCAAAGATCCCGACGGGAATGAGTAACCCAAACAATCGATGCAGGCGTTTGTCCACCCGCCACCACTCCAGCAACGCGAATACGATCGCAAATGCAATGGGTGGACGACAGCTCATCGCAGCGCCTAGCCATACGCCCGAAAGCACAGGATGTCGCAACTCCCAGGCTGCAGACACGTACAGGAAAGCAAACAACACGCCAGCGATGTGTGCCGTGAACCACACCGATCCATTCGCACCCACGAAACACGCAGGGCTTGCAAGCGTCCAGGCGGCCGCGGCCAACACATGCTCTTGCGCCCGTACCGGTGCGAGCCCGCGTTCGCGATCGAAGAACGCGACCAACACTGCCGGACACGCGGCCGCCAGCAATACCGTTAGCAGCACATCCCATACGTCGATTCCAAACAACGCCACCAACGGAAGCAGCATGACAGCGGGCCCGGGAGGAAATGTCACGTACCAAGCATCCTCGCGCGTGATCACGTCGGCACGCGATACGTAGACGAGCTGATGATCCATCGACCACCAACCCTGTTCATTGGTTCGTTGGTGGTGCTCGCGACACGATGCTGTCTTGCACGCAATCCCACGCAATGTCCTGCCGTCATGCAACGTCAACGTCGTGACACGTCCCCAATCGTTTCGGTGCGGAGGCGAGCCAGGCAGCGAAGTGCGCCCCGCCAGCCACGCGCTCGCCATATGACTGTAGTGGTTGTCGGAGCTGGGTTTGAATAACTTCGATCCCGCCACGAGACCCAACACGACGCTGGCACAGATCCATACGAGCACCGGTCGAAATCGACGAGAGAGCATCAGCGCAGATCGTTGGCGGAAAAATGGCATGGCTATTCGGGTGCACGCGCGTTTGCGTGGCCGACCAAATACAGGCTCGTCAGTGGCACGTCGTCGAGCTCGAGTACAGCGACTGGAGCCGTCGTGCCAAGCTCATTCCACACATCGACCTCGTACGTGGTCATGTGAAGTTCGTGAAACATCAGCGCGGCGCGAGCACGTTGTAGCGGCACGGGCGGCGTATCTTGCGGCCACCTACCTTCTCGAACGTACTGCTTGTGCGCGAGCTCGTGCATGTCGTGCAAATAGATGGGACGTGGAGGTTGGCTGTGCTCCACGAGCGTGTCCAGCAACGGAAGCACCGCATGTCCCCAGAAGCCGCGTACGAGGCCCAACCGTGTGCCACCGCGCGGGCCCCCCAGCAATGGCCCGTACTGCGACATTCCATAGGGATGGCTGTCTCGCGTGGCCATGGCAGACGGAGTGAGCAGCAACGCCACTGCTGCAGCCGGCGCGAAACGAAGCCAGCCCGTGAGCGCCAAGCACTGTGTGATGCGTCGAAACGCATGGGCGGCAGCGATCGCAAAAAATGGATATGCCGTCAGCCAGTGTTTGGTGCCGCCGAAGATCGGTATCCAAGGAAGACTGATGAGCACGATCGGGAACATCGCCAGTAGACTCCACAGCAATCCATCCAGCTTCGCAGCGTTGTTCGGCAGCGGTGCCCAAAATGTTCCCGCGTGCGTCCCGTTGACATGCTCGCGTAAGTCGTCACGCATGCGCAGGACCAGTCCAGCGAGCGCCAGCACAAGTAGCGCAATCGGTACCGTTGCGAACGTCATGACCCACGGGTAGCTGATCGGCAACGGCGGGAGATTGTAGTTTCGTCCGAGGTATTCGATGTTGTAGTAGGCATGCTCGCGGTGAAACTGCAGGTATTGCCACAGCCGGCCGGCCGGATCGGACCACAACCATGGCCACAGCAGTACGAACGTGGGAAGCGCAAGCACCAGCATGCTCACGAACGGGGCGGGGAACATCTGTCCGAGACGGATACGTTGCCCGCCGCGGGCCCGCGACCACACCAGGCACCCCGTGTAGTGCACCGCAAACACCAAAGGCAAAAACGCAGCGTTGTGCTTGATGGATGCAGCGATGCCGATGATGGGTCCGAGCGCAATGGCCCAGCCGCGATTTCCGAGCGACTTTCGGTAAGCGATCGCAGCAAGCAACGTGGCCACTGCGACCGGCACATCGAAGCATGCCAACCCAGCATGAAACCATACATGCGGGAGCAGGATGAACCATCCCGCGCACAAGATGCCCGCCAACACGCCTCCCATGGCGTGGCCGAGCGAGAACAATGTTGCCACGCCCACGCCGGCCAATATCTGGGCGGGCAGGCGCATCGCCGCACCCTCGACAAACAAGGGAACCATGCCCGCATTTGCATGTTCACTCGGGAGCTCCGCGTCGTCCGGTGCCCGTGTGAACACCCGACCAGACATGCCGAACGCGAGCTTCATGAGTGCGGGATGTTCGTGGTTCGGCGAAAAATGCTCGTTGCGAGCGCGCTCGGACAGTGCACGAACCGGCGATTGCACGAGCAAGGACGTCCAGCTGGCATAACTCCGTGCAGCCTCGAAATAGCTGCCCTCGTCTCGCACGTACCCCACAGCCGTGTGACCGATGCCGAGTCCCGACGTTGTTGCCAAGCCCAGCGCCAGCGCGAGCAGCTTGGCACGACGCGGCATCACGAGGGCTCCTGGACGGCTCGAACCTCGATGCATGGCTCGTGTGCCGAGTTCGGTTGATAGCCGCGGGTTTGCCAAGTTCCCCGAACGCTCACCAACATCGTGATGGTGAGCTCATGGCGTCCCGCAGGCGTCGCCACGGCGAACGGCCACCATCCTTGCACATCGGAAACCAACCACCGGCCGACAATGGTGCCATCCACGGCCACGGACACTTCCACCGGCGCGTCACTTCGCAAGCGCTGATTGAAATCGTCGAACCCTACGTGACCCCGAAGCACGTTTCCCAGCTCGACGTCATCACGAACGATGCGAATCACGGTGCCATCGTCCGCCGTCACGGCCAGGCAACGACGTGGCCGATAGTCGATTTCGACGGCTCGCAGCTGCACGCGTCCGGCCTTGCACGTCCATGTGTCACCAGAGTTCTTGCACGGGCCGTGATCGTCGCCCACACGGAGCTCGTTTGTCGGTTCCAGCAAAGATGCGACCAGGTGGCTGGCCATGGGCTGCTCGTAGGTATGCAAGGTCAGTGCGCCCAATCGTTCGCTCGCGACCAGCTCGGCCGGACGAACATCTTCACGGTCGTGCTCGAGCTCGGCCGACCAAGCCTCATTGAGACCGACCACGAAAAAGCGTGAAAATGTACGCAGATCAGGAGGTGCGATCGAGCTCCATGCACGCATCGGACGCAGTTGCATGCGTGCGCTGGGAGACAGCCAAGACGTTGCGAGCAACACGGGGCCTTCGGCAGCGGCAGCCTCGACGCGCTCGCGCACGGCGTCCCAGTCGTCGTCATCCACATGGCTGCGGTACACGAACATCCCGAGCACCAGCTCTGCCAACGTCAGACCGAGCAGCAAGCACGCAAGCACGCGTGGCCACGCGGGAGTCTTCGACGCTTTGGAGCTCGCGATCATGGCTTACTGGCGGGTGAGGAGCCGGATCCCAGCGCGAGATCGAACCCCATGGCGGGCGTCGCTTTTCCTTCGCTGATCACGGTCACGCGAACATCGTAGGGTTGTTCACTCGCCTCGATGGCGACGTCGAGGGGAATCTTGCCAGGACGATGAGGAATCGGCATGTCGACGAGCGGCTGCCAGGGTTTACCCGCGCCCGCGCGCGCATCGATGCGAAACACGTGTTGTCCCTCGCGTGGCAGCTTGGCATCGTCGTCGTCGAGAGCCACGAAACCGGTCAGCGTCGGACCGAGTGAGACCGGTGAAAATACGGCCATGGCAGCGCCGGAGTATCTGCGAGGAAGCACGACAGCGGGGTGGATGAGCATGTCCGCCTTGAGGGGCCCCGCGCCAAAACCGTCGAGCTCGACCACGCGACCACTTTGCACCCAACCGATCGCGCGCTCGCCTTCGGCCTCGCGTTTGGCGTACCAACGCAACATGAGCAATCCAAGCCCGACCATGATCGTCGTCGTCAGCGCGAACGTGGACATTCGACGGGCCATTCCCGAGATCCGCACAGCCACCCAGCGACCAAACGCCTCGTGCCGAACCGCAAAGGTACCGAACACGCATGCAGCAACAAATGCGGCGGTTCCGAGCACGTCGTACCATTTCCACCGGATGTACTCGAGTACATAGGTGCCGTTCGTCGCCGGTGCGGCCACTAAGATCGGCTCGCTTCCGTCGTCGCCGTGGGCCTTGCCACCGCGCAAAGCACCAGCTCGACGCTGTGCCTGCGTCGCGTGACTCCCAGTCCCAACGGCGGGCACCTCGTACCACTCGACGTTTTCACCTTCGTGTGTGAGCGACCAACGCGGATAGCCAGACACATTGAATACGAGCTCGTCGTCAGCGGAGGCGTTGCCTACCTCCACGCGAACGAGTCCTTCGTCAGCAGCATCTTCGATCACATCGAGCTGGGCTTGCCCAGACGCCGACGGCTCCACAGAGCGACGAATGGTGGCAACACCTAGTTGTGGAGGACCGCGATCGATCACACGAATCGGGCCGAATCGCGCCGTTTCCGATGTGCCTGGCTGCGCTTGGCTGCCGAGCGTGACCAGGTAGCGCACACCCAGGCGATCGAGCACGCGGGGATCCGATGCCTCGGGCTTGTGTACGAAGTTGTCTCCGGGTGTGAATCCAACCTTGTAGGTGGGCGTGTGCGTATATACCGGTGCATCCATGAGCACATGACTATTTCGTGGCCCCAGGACGGCCATTCGATAAAACGAGTCGCGCTCGTCCCACCTTGCGCGACCCCACGCGACAAACCGTGCGAAGTGTGCATCGAGCTCTGGACGGTTCGCATTGCGTTCGACTTGGACCGTTCCGACCTCGTGCCCGCTTGCGACACGTCGTGTACCGAGCGCGAGCCAAGTCGACAACGATACTCCCGCGATGCCTGCAAACACCCGTGTGACCATACGCAAGCGACGATCCCTCAGCCGAGCAGACAAGCCCTGCGCACCAGTAACGAACGACATCGGCCACGCGATCGCCACCGCCGCAGCAAGAAACAAGCCAGGTTTCGCCATGACCAAGAAGCGTTGATACTGCAAATGCGTAAAACCGTCGCCCAAGCGATCCAGGCGCAACCACCAAAACACGTCGCGCGTGGCAAACAGCCAGCAAGCCAACGCCAATGCCACGCAAAAACGTGCGAAGTCGTTGCCACGAACGATCACCACGACGATACCAAGCCAAATACACGTGCCTACCGCGACCGACATGTTCTGCGCGAACTGTCCTCGCCCGGCGGCGCGTGCAAGCGCTGCCAGCGAGGGCCCCAGCCAGCCATAGCTGGCCATCCAGGGCCTGTGCGCCAGCATGGGAGCCAACCAAAACGCCGCGAAGCCGCAGCCCAGCACCGCCACGAACACGCTCGCGATCGCGTGCTCGCGGACTTGCCCACGCACGCGGACACTCATGCACACGACGAACAGGGCGAGCCCGAGTGCAAGCACGGGGAGGGTGATCGGATGCGCGAGCACAGCCGCGCCAAAACACGCTGCTGCCCGTACACGGGAGCGTGTGGACGCCTCACCCGTGCTCGACGAGGCCAGCTCGGCAAACCCGAGCCACGTGAACGCGGTCGCCAGCGCCTGTGGCCACACTCCGTACCCCACGGTGTAGATCCATCCGCCCTCGCGATATGCTCCAGGATCGCACAGGATCAACACGCCAGCGATGACGCCAGTCATGCTGCCCAATCCAAGCAGCCGACCGATACGCACCATGGCTAGACCTTGCAGGGCGAATACCAGGGTGAACCCGATGGCGTACGCGCTCGGCCATGCGAGCGTACCCAACGAGATCGCCATGATCGCGATGACGACGATGTCACCGAGCAGCGGGTAGAGCTCGCCTGTCGGGTAGCCAAAGAACCACAGCGAGCTCCAATCCGACCAATGCCCCTCGCTGACTTGCCGGCCGAGATCCCAAATACGCGTCAAATGAACGGTATGGTCTGCAGACATCGGCATCATGCCGGACGGCACAGGCCACACCAGCCACACTGCAAGTGCGAGCACCAACAGGCTCGGCCCATGGCGCGCTACACGAGTCAAGACGACCACGGCGCGACACCGGTATGAATGAGGCCTTCTACAGCTGGCGATCCGGCAGCGAATTCGATGCGACGTACGCGCGTGAGCACTTCTTCCGTGAGCCTGCGATTTGCGGCCACCAAATCCCCGAGTAACGCGATCAGACCCACGAGAAACGCCAAAACCACCGAGCCAATGCCAACCATCAGAGATTGCACGTGTCCGCTGTAATCGGGATCTTGGATGTAATAGTAGAAGAATCGACCACCAAGCGCGACGCCGACGAGCAGCAGAACTACAGCGATGTAGCCGAACGTTTGTGCCGGCCAATACATACCGTAGGCGCGCAAGATCACGGAGCCATTGCGGCGAAGGTAGCTGGGTATCGAGCGAAACAAGCGAGATGATCGCATGTGTGGATTCGTCGAGATTTTGACGTTCTCGATCACCAAGCCGGCTTCTCCCGCTTGAATGATGGTCTCGAGGGTATAGGTGAAACGATTGTGAACGAACAACATCGAGGCAGCGCGGCGGTTCAACGCACGAAAACCGCTGGTGGAATCTGCCACGGCCGTACCAGAGGCACGTCGCACCACGCGTGAGCCCCAGCGCTGCAACAAGCGTTTGAGCAGCGAGAAGTGGGCGATCGAGTCGGTTTGTCGGTCACCCACCACGATATCCGCTCGGCCCTCGAGAACAGGGGCAACCAGACGAGCGATATCTTCGCCACGATACTGATTGTCGGCATCGGTATTGACGATGACGTCTGCACCGAGCCGTAGACACGCGTCGAGTCCGGCTACGTGAGCCCTCGCCAGTCCGCGGTTTTTGGGAAACCGCAGTATGTGGTGGACCCCGAGCTCGACGGCCAACTCACTGGTTTTGTCCTCGCTACCATCGTCGACGATCAGCGTTTCGATCTGGTCGATGCCCGGTACGCGTCGTGGAAGCGCGGCGAACGTGACGCCAAGCTGGTCGCGCTCGTTCAGGCACGGAATCTGTATGATGAGCTTCACCGGTTTCGCGGTTCGTACCCTACAGGTAACATGGCGCCCTGCGTTTGTCGCGACGTCGCACGACCTTCCTCGGCGGGCTCGCACTCGTGCTGGTCATCGCATGGCTGCACGGACGTGCGTGGGCATTCATGAGCGACGACGCCTTCATCGCTTTCCGCTACGCGCATAACCTCGCTACCCATGGGGAGCTGGTGTTCAATCCCGGAGTGTTCCCGCCCGAGCGGGTAGAGGGCTATACGAATTTCCTGTGGGTGATACTGCTTGCACTCGCGGAGCGCGTGGGCGTACCGGCCCACCAGGCTGCGCCCATCTTGACTCAGACGTTCGGTTTGTTGGCCCTGCCGCTCACCGCCGGGCTGCTCGAACGTGTTCACGTGCGGACGCGAACGGACGGGCCCGAAGTGCGCTCGCCTGAGCGAGGGTGCGGGGCAACGTGGGTGCTACTCGGCCCCGCCGTGCTGCTGGCGGCCACGCCAGAGTACGTCGTGTGGCTCCATGGTGGCCTCGAAACCAGCTTCGCCACGTTTTTGGTGCTCGCGAGCGTGTTGTCGTATGCGAGCAACAACCGGCTGTGGGCGGCCGCGTTCGCGTCTGCAGCCGTGCTCACGCGACTCGATGCATCCGTTCCAATCGTCGCTCATGTCGTGGCCAGCGTCGCGTTCGATCGCACGTGGGTATCGCGACGAGCATGGCCGATGCGAGCGCGGCAAGCCGTGATGCCGCTGGCGGTGGCACTCGTCCCCGTGGCTCTGCACATGATTTGGCGGCGTTGTTACTACGGAAGCTGGTTGCCCAACACGTTCGCCATCAAGGCCCATGCCGACGATTTGCGCTGGAGCTACGGACTTCCCTACGTGCTGGCATGGATCCACAACATCGGTCTCGTTTGGATGATTCCGCTGGCGCTGCTCGTGCGACGCCAGCACCTCGTCCTCGTGGTGCCGATCGTCGTCACGCTGTTGTATGTCTGGATGGTCGGTGGAGACTTCATGGCATATGGGCGATTCCTCGTGCCGGCGACCGCCATGTTGGCGGTGCTGGTCGTGTGGTTGTTGCAGGACGCCAGGACATGGTGCACGAGATTTCGCGTCCCCATGGTTGCGATCGTCGGGCCGTTCTTGCTGTTCTTTGGATTGCTTGCACGTTCGGCTTGGCACGCGCGCGCGTGCTGGATCATCGATCGCGCGAGCCCGCAAGGGTGGCTGGACGGCCGTTGGGAGGGTGTCCACGCCATGAATCGCTTTGCACGCGTGCGCTTCGCCGTGGGAACATGGATGCGTGAGAACCTGCCCGCCGATGCATTGGTGGTGGTCGGAGCCGCGGGCGCGCTTCCCTACGCATCTGGCCTTCCGATCGTCGACGCCCTAGGTCTCAACGATCCCGTGTTGGGGAGCATGCCCGAGGCGAGGCAAAGCAAGCACGCACGACCAGGACATCAAGTGCATGCACCCACCTGGTACATTCACGAGCGAGACCCCGCGCTCGTGTGTCACGTGGGATTCGTCGGACAGCGAATTCCAAGCGAAGCCTCGGCGCCGGCAGGTTTCGCCCAAACATGGACATGGGCCTGTATCGCGCCCGGGCCGGTTCCGGATACCTCGGAGCGAAGCGGCACGTTCGACGCCGGCTACTACTGCTGCCGTCGTCCACGGGGTCGCGACGTGGGGCCGTTTCGCGACGGTGGAGCGAGATGAAACCCAGCGTGCACATGGCTCGCCGCATCGTCGTGGTCACCTCGCTCACGTGGTTTGTCGTGCTCGGGCTAGCATTCGTCTTGCGCGTCGGTTTTGCGCTCGAGCTCGAGTGGATGGAAGGCGGCATGTTGCACATGGCCTCACGGATCCGTCATGGCTTGCCACTGTATCCAGCACCCTCGATGGAGTTCGTTCCGTTCCTGTATCCCCCTCTCTACCCGGCAGTGATTGCCTTGCTGGGGACCGTGTTTCCGCTCGATTTCGGGCTTGGTCGTGTGGTCAGCATCATTGCAACCGTCGCCGTGGTGTTCGCACTTTGGCGTTTGGTTCGAAACGAAGGCAAGCCGCGTGAGCATGCGTTGGCCGCTGCTGCCCTCTATTGTTCGAGCTATGTGCTGTGTTTTCGCTGGTACGACTTGGCTCGGCTCGACAGCACGTTTCTTGCGCTGTTGTTGTGGGGCCTCGTGTTGCTGCGACGTTCCACGAGTCTACGCGGGACCATCGGGGCCGGCGTGCTGGTCGGGTTGGCGTTTTGGACCAAGCAGACCACATCCGTGCTGGCTGTTGTGAGTGCTTTGTGCGTGTCGTTGGTGGCGCCAACACGAGGACTGACGTATGCTGGCACGGTCCTGGCCATCGCTGGAGCAGGCATGCTGATGGGTGTTTGGGCGACGGAAGGACGCGTGATGTACTACTTGTTCGAGCTCCATCAAGCGCATGCATTCAACCTGAAGCGTTTCACCACCAAGACATGGGGAATGCTGCTTCACGCACAACCGTTTCTGGCGATCGCCTTGTCGTGGACACTGGCTCAGACGCTGCGACGCCACCGCTTTGGCCGTGACACCGCGTCTGGGCCAA
>Ga0187893_10008362_pt1 | contig 16350 bp, 14 predicted proteins | sample MA1701074metaG_FD_139574 | JGI IMG/M metagenome (GOLD analysis project Ga0187893, IMG submission 139574) | White microbial mat communities from a basaltic lava cave in the Kipuka Kanohina Cave System on the Island of Hawaii, USA - MA170107-4 metaG ...
CGGCGTCTGGCACTCGTGCACCTGCTCGAAGAGATCTTTGTTGGCCGCCAAATCCGAGGGGAGTGGCGGGAGGCGGTTGGAGTAGTCGAGCAGGGCCTCGAGCCGAAACTGTCGTGGCGAAGTCGAGAAAACGTCGACGATCTGTGCAAGCCGACTGGGCAGCGACATACCCCAACTCTATTTGCCTTGGGAAACTCGGCGGCTGGGCCGCCGGGTAGTTGGGCGAATACACCGAGCGCCCCTCCTCGCAGGCTTCGGCGAACGGCCCGATTTGCACTACGGTGATAGTGTTAAATCCCCCGTCTTCTAGGAGAGTTGCCCGTGGCAGTCGCTTCCGATACCGCCGAGAAGTTCCAGGCCTACGCCCATCCCGAGCGGCTGGTCTCCACCGACTGGCTGGCCGCTCACCTCGATGATCCGTCGGTGGCGATCGTCGAGTCGGACGAGGATGTGCTGCTCTATCACACCGGCCACATCCCCAACGCGATCAAGATCGACTGGGTGGCAGATCTCAACGACCCGGTGATGCGGGACTATCTCGATGCCGAGCAGTTCGCCGCCCTGATGGCGAAACATGGCATCGGGCGCGACACCACCGTTGTCTTCTACGGCGACAACTTCAACTGGTGGGCGGCCTATGCCTTGTGGGTGTTCGAGCTGTTTGGTCATGCCGACACCCGTCTCTTGGATGGCGGGCGCGCCAAGTGGATCGCCGAAGGACGGGAGTTGACCACCGACGAGCCGGAGCGCACTCCGACCGAGTATCCGGTGCCCGAGCGTGACGACCGTCGGATCCGAGCGTTCCTAGGTGACGTGTTGCCTCACTCGCAGGAGGGGAAGCCGCTCATCGACGTGCGTTCACCCGAGGAGTTCCGGGGCGAGCGGCTCCACATGCCGGACTATCCGAACGAAGGCGCCCTACGGGGCGGCCACATTCCCGGTGCTCGCAACGTGCCCTGGAAGCGCGCGGCCAACGACGACGCCACCTTCAAGAGCTACAACGACCTCCACCAGCTCTACATCGACGACCTCGGTCTCGGTCGCGGAGACGACGTCGTTGCCTATTGCCGGATCGGCGAGCGGTCCTCGCACACCTGGTTTGTGCTGACGCAACTGCTCGGATTCGACCAGGTGCGCAACTACGACGGCTCGTGGACCGAATACGGCAACGCGGTTCGCGTGCCTATAGAGCGGCCCTAGCCGACGCTCGGGTCAGATCGCTGAGGCGCGACCACGTCGGGTCGGGAACGTCGTCCGTCATCCTCCAGGTCCAGTTGCCTTCCTCGCGCCCGGGAGTGTTCATGCGCGCTTGCGAGCCGAGGCCGAGCAGGTCCTGCACCGGGACGATGGCGGTGTCGGCAGCCGAGTTCCAGACCAACCCGAGCAGATCCCAATTGATCTCGCCGCCACGGGTTCCGACCCGCTGGAGGAGCCGGCGTCGATCGCGATTCAAGCGCCGGCGGTCGTGGCGGTGGTTGTCGCCCCAGAACCAGCCGACGGTGGTGTCGTTGTCGTGCGTACCGGTATACGCCGCGACATCGGTCGGATAGTTGTCGGGATTGTGCAGCGCGGTTTCGGGTTCGGCGTCGAAGCCGAACTGGGCGACTCTCATTCCCGGAAACCCGAACCGCTGACGAAGGGCGGTGACGTCGGGGGTGATGATGCCGAGGTCCTCGGCGATGATCGGCATCGGGCCGCGTTTGGCGAGGTTCCGAAAGAGGTCGACCCCGGGCCCGTCTACCCATCGTCCCTGCACAGCCGTCGGCTCGCTGGCCGGGATCTCCCAATACGCGCAGAAGCCGCGGAAGTGATCGACGCGCACCACGTCGAAGCGGGCGAAGCTGGCCTGCATCCGTTGCGCCCACCACTCGTAACCGCTCTCGCGGTGGAGGTCCCAGCGGTAGAGCGGGTTGCCCCAGCGTTGGCCGGTGGTGGAGAAGTAATCCGGCGGCACCCCGGCCACGACAGTCGGATTGCCGGCTAGGTCGAGCTCGAACAGCTCGGGATCGGACCACACGTCGGCGGAGTCGTGGGCGACGAAGATCGGCAGGTCCCCGATCAGTTGGACTCCGACTTGCGCGCAGTGAGAGTGCAAAGCCTGCCATTGCAGATGGAACAGGTATTGGATCACGACCTCCTGCTCTATCCGGGACCGCACCTTGGCGAGCGTCTGTCGTAGCTCTGGCTGACGGCGCCGCGCCACCGCCTCGGGCCACTCGGTCCAAGAGCGAAGGCGGTGCGCTTCCTTCAAGGCGGCATAGGCCGCGTAGTCCTCGAGCCATGGTGTCCGTAGGAAGTCGGAGAACCCAGAGTCGGACTGGAACCGCGAGGCGGCTACCCCGAGCAACCGGTGCTTGATCTTGAGCAGTGGACCAAACGCCACGCGCCCGGGCGCAGCCAAGCTCGCGGTGGCGACCTCGGCCGAAGTCAGCAACTCGCGGTCGACCAAGTCAGTGAGGTCGATGAGGAGCGGGTTGCCGGCGAAGGTCGACTGCGACTGATACGGGGAGTCGCGGTACCCGGTTGGTCCGACGGGCAACACCTGCCAGAAGCGCTGACCCGCGTCCGCCAAGCTGGTAGCGAAACTGCGCGCCTCGGTGCTGAGTGTCCCAATTCCTTCGCTTGAGGGGAGCGATGAGATGTGGGCCAGGACCCCGCTCTGCCGCGTCATCTATCCGACCAAGGCGAACTGCACCGTGAGGCTCACGGTGACCGACGCGGCGCCGACCTCGACCGGCATCGACTCGGCCATCGCCACTCTGGCCAGCGGCGAGGGTCGCTCGGAACCGCCGACCGACTCGTTCATCGCCACAACGGGTCCAAGGCTGCGACCTGCCAGGGTTGCTAGCTGCTGTGCCTTCGCGCGGGCAGCTACAAAAGCCTTCTCGCGGGCTTCGTTTGTCACTGCCTCTTGGTTCCTGAGGGAGAAGCTGATGCCGTGCATCTCTGCCCCCTCGCCGATCGTCTCGAGAGCGGCGGCCAGCACCGAACCGACCTTCTCGATGTCATCGATATCGACATGGAGCGAGTTGCGCACGCGATAGCCGGCCGGTGCGCCGTCGCGATCGCTCTCGGCCCAGAGTGACAGGTCCGAGGTCTGCATCGCTTCCCGAGCCACACCCAACTCCTGCAACCGCTCGCTCACCCGCGCCGCCTTCTCGCCGATCGCGGCGAGAGCACTCCCGGGATCGGCTCGGACCAGCGAGGCGCCGATGGTTAGCGAGGCACGATCAGGCGGCGCCGACGCCTGGCCTGCGGCCGTGACGACTATGCGGTTCTTCACAGCCGCCAAGATAGGTGTCAACCGATGGGCGCTCTCGATGGAACACGCGTGCTGGAGATGGCCGGGATCGGCCCCATCCCCTGGGCGGGAATGATGCTTTCCGACCTCGGCGCCGAGGTGATCCGCATCGAACGGCCGGGAGCGGGCGCTCTCGCGGGGGTCGTCGGTTCCGACCCGACCGACCGGGGCCGGCGCTCGCTTGCTCTCGACCTCAAGCGACTCGAAGCCGTCGAAATCGTCCTCGATTTGGTGGCGACCGCCGACATCCTGATCGAGGGGTTCCGGCCCGGGGTCATGGAGCGGCTCGGCCTCGGGCCCACTGTCTGTCTGGGCCGCAATCCCCAGCTGGTCTACGGGCGGATGACCGGGTGGGGCCAAGACGGCCCCCGCGCAACGACAGCCGGTCATGACCTCAACTATCTGTCGGTCACCGGCGTGCTCGCGGCGATCGGAACTGAAGAGGGATCCATCCCCCCTCTCAACCTGGTCGCCGACTACGGCGGAGGCGCGATGCTGCTCCTCGTGGGCGTCTTGGCGGCGGCTTTGGCGGTCCAGAACGGCGCACCCGGTCAGGTGGTCGATGCTGCGATGGTTGACGGGGTGACCCTGCTGGCGTCGTTGGTGCACGGTCTGGCGGCACACGGGCTGTGGGTGGAGCAGCGGGCGTCGAACCTCCTCGACGGCGGGGCCCCGTTCTATCGCACCTATAAGACCGCTGATCACGAAGAAGTGGCGGTGGCCGCCCTCGAGCCCCAGTTCTACGCCGCCCTCCTCTCCGGCTTGGGACTGGCCCAAACCGAGCTGCCTGCCCAATACGACCGCGGGTCCTGGCTCGCGATGCATGCGCGGTTCGCGGCGGCGTTCGCCGAGCACCCGCTTCCCCACTGGGTGGAGGTGTTCGCCGGCACGGATGCCTGCGTCTCCCCGGTGCTGCGGTGGAGCGAGGTCGACGGGGACCCGCACATGGCCGAGAGGAGGATCGTGGTCGACGCGGGCGGCATGCGACAAGCCGCTCCGGCACCCCGATTCAGCGCCACCCCGCTTGGTCCCGTGAAGCCAGCGCGGAGCAAGGGGGCGGACACGGAGGCGATCCTGGCCGAACTCGGCTACGCCCCAACCACCATCGTTAAGCTCCTGGCCGAGAAGGTCGCCGCCGGGCCTGCGGCGCGCGAAGAAGGATTGTGAGGAAACGATGGTCCCAAGAAACGTTGCCGCCGAGAGTGCCTCGATCGATAGCGCAGTCGAAGGCAAGACGCTCATCACGCTCTTCGACCGCAACGCCACCACCTACGGCGACAAGGCCGCCATCCATTGGAAGGAAGGGGACCTCTGGCGCCACTTGACCTGGTCGCAATATCGCAAGGCAGTGCATGAAGCTGCCGCCGGCCTGATCACCCTTGGGCTGAATCCGGACGAGTTCGTCGCGATCATGGCCGGCAACCGTCCCGAGCACGTTATCGCCGATCTCGCCGCCATCCATGCCGGCGCCGCCGGGGTCACGATCTACTCGACCTTGGCCCAGAACCAAATCCAGTATGTCGCCGCCAACTGCTCGGCCAAGGTGGCGATCCTCGAAGACCTCACGTTCATGAAGCGCTGGGAAGCCATCAAGGGCGACCTTCCCGACCTCCAGTACGTCATCTTGATGGAGGGCGCTGAGAACTATGACACCCTCGACTGGGTGCTTTCGTGGGACGATCTGCTCGAGAAGGGCCGCGTCGCCCTTGCCTCCGATCCCGAGATCGTCACTCGACGAGCAGGCTCGGCGCGATCCGACGGTCTGGCGACGCTGATCTACACCTCCGGCACCACTGGCGTGCCCAAGGGCGTCATGGTCAGCCACCGCAATGTCGTTTGGACCGCCGAGTGCTTGCGACGGGCGGCGGGAATCGGCGACAACCCGCGTATGGTCTCCTACCTTCCCCTGGCGCACATCGCCGAACGGATGTCAACTCACTATCTCGGCGTCTACCTGGCCGGCGAGGTGTGGTACTGCCCCGATATCGGGCTGGTATTGGAGTACGTACAGAAGGCGCGACCGACGGTCTTCGTGGCGGTGCCCCGCGTCTGGGAGAAATTCCACAACCGGATGCAGGTCCGTTTTGGAGAGGACCCCAAACGAGAGAAGCTGATCCGCGGTGCCTCCGCGCACGGGGCCGAAATGGTCCGTCTCGTCCAGTCCGGCAAGTCCATGGGACTTCTCGACCGGATCAAGCACGTGCTCTTCGAGCGCGTCATCTACAGCAAGGTCCGCCACGGGCTCGGCATGGACGGTCTGGAGGTGGCGATCACGGCCGCCGCCCCGATCAGCCCCGACCTGATCTACTTCTTCCGTGGACTGGGAGTGCCTCTCTTCGAGCTCTACGGGATGAGCGAATCGACCGGTCCGGCGACGAGCAACCTTCCCGGTGAAGAGCGGATCGGCAGCGTTGGCAAGCCCATTCCGGGTGTCGAGATCGCGCTCGCCGAGGACGGCGAGATCTTGATGCGTGGTGGGGTAGTCACGGGCGGCTATTACAAGATGCCCGAGGAGACCGCCGAGACCTTCGACTCGGAGGGCTGGCTCCACTCCGGTGATCTGGGCCGCTTCGACGACGACGGCTTCCTGCACATCGTCGGCCGCAAGAAGGACATCATCATCAATGCTGCCGGCAAGAACATCGCCCCGGCCAAGCTCGAGACCTCGATGAAGAATCACCCGCTGGTGGCGCAGGCCTGCATGGTCGGCGACGGCCGTCCGTTTATGTCGATGCTGCTCGCCCTCGATCCGGAGGAAGCCCCGGGTTGGGCCGCGAAGCAAGGCATCGTCTTCACCGACCTAGTCTCGTTTAGCCAGCTGCCCGAGGTACGAGCCGAGTTGCAGAAGGCCCTCGACCTCGCCAATCAGGAGGTTTCGAGGGTCGAGCAGATCAAGAAATTCCACATCGTCTCCGACATCTGGACCCCCGATAGCGGCGAGATCACACCATCGCTCAAGCTCAAGCGGAACGTAGTGCTCGACCGCTACAAGGGCGCTATCGAAGAGATGTATTCCTAACTGGGGGGAGAAATGACAACTCAGTGGCGGGCGCCGCTGGCAGCGCTGCTGGCGGCGGTTGTGATGTCGTTGTCGGTGCCGGCGTTGGCCCAGACCATCGATCCGTATGCGTCGGACCCCGTTGATCTCATCGCTCTGCGCGAGGAGACTCGCACCTACTCGAGCGGGATCGATGCGTGGGAAGTCTGGGTCTGCCAGGTTCCGAATGGCGGTGTCGCACTGACCCCCGCCGGGGTGGTGTCAGTCCTGGAAACGAGCGTCCGGCCGTACTTCGAGTCGTTGTCGGCCGGTCAGTACTCGCCGAGGTTCGCGGCCGGGGGATTGGTGACCGCCGCCAACCCGTCCTCCTGGCCTGACAACCCCTTTGTATTTCAAACCGAGTGTGAGGATCGCGCGGTCGCCAGCGCCACCCCAGGTACGGAGGGCTTGCTGGTAGTGGTGAACGTCGACTACTCGGGCGGCTACGCCACAGGCGGCTTCCCCTGCATCGGCGGCCCGTGTCCGTCGACCTTTCCCGGCAATGGGCGCATCGCCGTCGTCGGAGGAGCAACCGTTGGCTCCGTGGCTGGGGTTCCTCCGGCTTTGCGAACGGTGGCCCACGAGATCGGCCACACGGTCTTTTGGCCCCATTCGTACGGTGGCCTGCTCGAGTTCGAGAACGGGGTCGTCTACGAGTACGACAACCCGATGGACGTGATGAGCGGAGGCTCCTACGAGACGCTCGACATCGGCACGATCGCGATCAATCGGTACGCCGCCGGCTGGATCGGTCCCGAGCACGTGATCTTCCATCGCGGTGGGACGCTCGACTATCAGATCGGAGCGGCGGCCGGGGTCCAGATCCTGGTGCTGCCGACCGAGATCACCGGGGTCTATGAGACGATCGGCGTGCGCTTCCGTACCGGCTACGACGTCGGCTTGCCCGCGGAGGGGGTCGAGGTCTATCGCATCGACCAATCGAGTGGCGTGTGTGGGTTCGTCATCGCCGGTCAATGCACCGGGCCCGACCGGCGCGTGAGCCAAGTCCCGGCGATCGAGGACCCAGCCGCCACAGCCCACGTCTACACGACCGGCTCGACCTTCACCGTGCGCGGTGTAACGATCACCGTGGGGGCGAGAGTCGGCGATGCCTTCAACCTGACATTGAGCGGGGCGAGTGTCGCCGAGCGGTTCCTCGACGACGACGGCAATCCCCACGAAGCCAACATCGAGTTCATCGCTGAGCGGGGCATAACGCGCGGCTGCAACCCGCCAACAGTCGACCGTTTCTGCCCGGCCAGCAGCGTCACCCGCGCCGAGATGGCCGCACTTCTGCTCAACGCTATCGACCAGTCGCCGGCGGCGGGCTTCAGCGGCACCTTTACAGACGTTCCGGCCGGCCTCTGGTACACGCCCTACGTCGAGGCATTGGCGGCGCTCGGATACACAACGGGACTGGGCGACGGCACCTTCGGTCCCAACCTGGCCGTGTCACGAGCCGAGATGGCAGCGTTCCTCACCCGCGCCTTCGCCCTGGCCCCGGCCGGCGCCCCTTCGGGTTTCACCGACGTCCCGGCGGGGCAGTGGTACACCGCCTTCGTCGACTCGGTACGTGCGGCCGGCATCACCACGGGGTGCTCGCCCACCACCTACTGCCCTCACGACGCCGTCCTCCGCGAGCAGATGGCCACGTTCCTCGCCCGCTCTTTGAGTGATTGATTTGCGAACACGGGGTTCAGCGCGAGATACAACATCGCTCACAGCCCACAGATCGGAGAAAGCGCGTGATTGAGTTCGGTGGACGAGTAGCGGTGGTGACCGGAGCCGGGGGCGGACTCGGCCGCAGCTACGCGCTCGAACTCGCTCGGCGAGGGGCGCGGGTTGTGGTCAACGATCTCGGGGGCGGGGTCGACGGCAGCGGCGCCTCGACCAAATCGGCTGATCTCGTGGTCGACGAGATCACATCCGCAGGAGGCGAAGCCGTTGCGAGTTACGACTCGGTGGCCGAGACTTCCGGCGGAGAGGCCATCGTGGGACGGGCGCTCGATTCCTACGGCCAGATCGACATCGTCGTCAACAACGCTGGCATCCTCCGCGATCGCAGCTTCTCCAACATGAGCCGAGAGGAGCTCGAGGGCGTGCTCGCCACTCACCTCTTCGGGGGCTTCAACGTCTCCCAGCCTGCGTTCAAGGCCATGAAGGACGCCAACTACGGGCGGTTTGTCTTCACCTCCTCTAATGCCGGCATCTTCGGGAATTTTGGGCAGACCAACTACGGTGCAGCCAAGGCGGGACTGGTGGGTCTCTCCAACGTGATTGCGATAGAGGGCGCCAAGTACGGGATCCAATCCAACGTCATCGCTCCGGCCGCCCGCACCCGGATGACCGAGGATTTGCTCGGGCCGATGGCCGACCTGCTCGACCCAGAGCAGGTGATGCCCATGGTCGTCTACCTCTGCGCGGAGGAGAACCCGTACACCCACGAGATCTTCACGGCCGGTGGCGGCCGATACGGCCGAATCTTTATCGGCACTAACGAAGGTTGGTTCGCCGGCCGCAACGTCGTACCCACCGTCGAGGAGATCGCTGATCGCATCGAAGAGATCCGTGACATTTCCGCCTACGAGGTCCCGCTCAGCTCGAGCGAGGAGATCATGATCATCGGCCGCGCTCTCGGCGGCTCCTAGATGCCCATCGACATCGAGCGGGTCGTCGGAGCCGAGTTCGGACAGACGAATGTCTCCTGGGGAGCCGATCAGGTCATTCTCTATCACCTGGGGATCGGGGCCGGGAATCCACCGATCGCCCCCGACGAGCTCGCCCTGTGTTACGAGGGTGGTGACGGTTTGCGAGTGATGCCGACCTTCGCCACGATTCCGGCGTTCGGTTCGATGAGCGGATTTGCGACCCTGCCGGGAGTCGATGTCAACCTGGCCACCCTGCTTCATGGCGAACACGAAGTCGAACTGGCGAGGCGGGTCCCGGTCGAGGCGCAGGCCACCAATGTGTCGCGAGTGATCGGGGTGTATGACAAGGGAAAGGGGGCATTGCTCGAGGTCGAGACCGTGACCGCAGCCGGGGGCGCGCCATTGTTCACGAATCGCGCCCGTCTGTTCCTACGGGGCGAGGGTGGCTTTGGAGGTGATCCGGGGCCCGCAGGCAGCACGGTGGTTCCCGACCGCGACCCCGACTTGACGGTGGAGACACCAACGCTTCCCCAACAGGCGCTGCTCTATCGGTTGTCGGGGGACCGCAACCCGCTTCATGCCGATCCCGGCTTCGCCGCCCTCGGTGGGTTCGAGCGCCCGATCCTTCACGGCTTGTGTTCTTTTGGCATCGTCCTCAAGGCGCTCGTCGATGGCGCGCTCGAGGGCAACCCCGAGTCGGTGCGCCGTTATCGCGGACGTTTTGCCGGGATCGTCTACCCGGGCGAGACCATCGAGACATCGATTTGGCAGCGCGATGGTGGCGGATTCGTCCTCGAGGCGTCGACCAAGGAGCGAGGGAGCCCGGTGCTGGCCCACGGCATGGTCGAGTTGAGCGGATAGGCTGATTCCGGTGTCGAGTCCCGAAGCACAAGTCGACGAAGCCGTAGCCCGCCTCCTTGAGGAGGCCTCGCCGGCGGAGACCAACCCCACCGAGTTCTGGGCACGGCAGTTCGACGCCGGACTGGCTTTTGTCCACTTCCCGGTCGGAGACGGTGGCCTCGGCCTTGCCCCCGGGCTGCAACGGCGGGTCAATTCTCGGCTGCAGGAGGCTGGAGCCAGCTTCGACAACCTCACGCGCAACGTGATCGGTTACGGAATGGGAGCGCCGACTGTCGCCACCCACGGCACAGATGAACAGAAGAAGCGCTGGCTCCGACCCCTTTTCACGGCTGAGGAGATCTGGTGTCAGGGGTTCTCCGAGCCCGGAGCCGGCTCCGATGTCGCCGGCCTCTCGACCCGCGCCGTCCGCGATGGAGACGAATGGATCGTCAACGGGCAGAAGGTGTGGACGACCCTCGCCCACACCTCGAGATGGGTCATGCTGGTGGCCCGCACCGATCCCGACCTTCCCAAGCATCAAGGCTTGACCTACTTCGTCGTCGATATGGATCAGCCCGGAGTCGAGGTGCGGCCACTACGCCAGATCACCGGCGAGGCGGAGTTCAACGAGATCTACTTCACCGACGCCCGTGTCCCAGATGCTTACCGGCTGGGTGACGTGGGAGATGGCTGGCGAGTTGCCTTGACGACGCTCATGAACGAGCGTGTCGCGATCGGACTCACCGCCATGCCGCGGGGTGGCGGCGCCATCGCCGAAGCGGTCGAGGTTTGGAAGGCCCGGATGCTCGACGACGCCTACTGGCGCGACGAGCTCATGAAGCTTTGGGTCGAGGCCGAGGTGGCCCGTCTGACCTCGATGCGGGGAAGCCAACTGCTGGCACGTGGCACGCCTGGGCCGGAGGGATCGACGGCCAAGCTCCATTGGGCAGAGCTCAACAAGAAGATCACCAATCTCACGGTCGACCTGTTGGGGGCGGAGGGCCTCTTGATGCCCGGTGGCTACCCATTCGTGCGGCCGGAAGACGGTCTCTCGAGCCGGGTCCATGCCCCCCAACGCCGGTTTCTGCGGGCCCGGGCCAACTCGATCGAGGGGGGAACTTCCGAGATCATGAAGAACATCCTCGGGGAACGGGTCTTGGGCCTGGCGGGAGAGCCTCGAGTCGACAAGGACCTGCCCTGGCGCGAGGTGTCTCGGTAGCGCCGAACCGGGCCCACCTACTTGATGACGCCTACCTGATGAGGCCTATTTGATGACGACGGGGATTCCCAACTGCACCTGGTGCGCCAACTCCTCCATCACCTCGTTGGGAACTCGCACGCAGCCGAGCGAGACGGGCTCGCCGATCCGGTCGGGCCGGTTGGTGCCGTGGATGCCGATGATCCCGTCGCCGCCATTGAACTCGGTGATGGTGTCCGACCGGGCCGAGAGTCCCAGCGCATAAGGACCCCAGGGTCCGCTGGGGTCGGTCAGCTTGACGATGTCGGTCACGAAGAATCGGCCCGGGGGAGTGGGGTTGTCGGGTGAGCCGACGGCCACCTGGGTCGTGAGCATCGGCTCGTCCTCGACGAAAAACGTGAGGGTCGAGGCCGCCAAATCCACCTCGATTCGTTGCTGGACCTCGGCGTAGGTGAACTGGGTGGCTTCCACCCAGCCGGTGGACTCGTTGGGCCGCCCTGGCAGCTCGACTTTGATCCAGCCGTCGATCGGCCCCGCGACGATGGGTAGCACCGTCGGGCTACCGAGAATCGTCGTAGCCGGCACCGTCCGGGTGAGCACGGGGCTGTTGGGCGCGGCATAGACGTCCACCTCGGCGCTGGCCTGCGCCACCCTGACCGCATAGGCGGGAACCGTGGGCGTGGTCGTCGTCGTCGTCACCGCCGGCACGCTCGGCTGGGCTGTCGTGGTCGTCGCAGACGAGACGGCGATCGGAGGGGAGGTGATTAACGAGAAGCCCCGCTCGCTCTCCGCCGGCGCGCACGCTGCGACGAGCAAGATCATCACCAGAATCCGCAATCGACGTTCCACTCCATTGCCAAGTTAATCGCGAACCCAGGATTCACCGCGGTGTATCACCCCGCTGTGAGCCCACAGATCGCTGAGACGCGGCTTCAATCGGACTATGAGACCGCTGCTGAGGTTCGTCGCAGTTCGCTCGGGGCTCGCTTTGCTCACCCTTTTTCTGTTTGTCACCACCGCGTTCTTCTTCGTGAGCACGGTGATGCCCTTTGATTACGCCACTCAGTTTTGGTTCTCGGGCGGCACCTCGGCAATGCTCGAGGCTCGCGAGCGTTTGGGTCTCAACCGCCCGCTGTGGGAGCAGTACCTGAGCTTCCTGGGAGACCTCACCACCGGCGGGCTGGGCAGCTCGCTCTCGGGCGAATCGGTTGGGGCACTGGTGGCCGCCGGCTTGCCGACCACGCTTCTCGTGTTCGGGACTGGCGGCGTCGTGGCCTTCCTCCTCGGTAGTTGGCTCGGCAAGCTGATCGCTTGGCGGCAAAATCGCCTCCTCGTCGGCGCAGCCAGCACCCTCAGCGTTTTCCTCTACTCGGCCTTTCCGCCTTGGCTCGTGTTCTTGCTGGTCTACGTCGGAACCACGCCGCTCGTGTCGTTGCGCTTCTGGCTGGACATGCCGTATGACTCTCAAGCGATCTGGCGGGACGTGCCCTTCGGTGAGAGCGATTTGCTCCGTGTGGCCGGAATCAGCCTGTTCCTTGCCCTCGTCGTGTCGCTGCTGGCTCGAGGCTGGGCCCAACGACGGGAGATTCCCATGGTCGGGATCCTGGCGCTTCCGGCCGCCCTCATCGGGGTCGTGGTGGCGATCGTGTTGCTCGGGTATGGCCAGCCTGCTCTCGATGTCCTCGTGTTCCGATCGCAGCGGTCGTACGCCATCGGTCCGGGGAGCCCGATTCTGGCCTTCGTCGCGTTCGTCCTCCTCGCCTACGGAGAGATCATGTTCGTCGTGAGAACCGGCGTCGAAGCCGAGCTCGGCGAGGACTATGTGGTGACGGCGAGGGCTAAGGGCTTAAGTCCTGAGCGGGTGCTAAATCGCCACATCGCCCGCAATGCCGTCCTGCCGGTACTGTCACGGACCTTCACCGGGGTCCCCTACATCCTCACCGGGTTGTTGGTGATCGAGTCCCAGTTCGCCCTGCCGGGTCTTTCGTCGCTGTTCTTCGGCTCGGTGCGGACCGTGGACACGCCCCTCGTGCTCGGTGTCTTGGTCGTCTTGGGCGTGGTCACCCTGGGGCTGCGCCTGTTCCTGGACCTGTTGCACGCGGTGCTCGACCCTCGTATCCGGCTCGGGTTTCAAAGATGACATCAGTTTCGCTACTGCGAGCGCGGGCCGTCCGCCCCTTGCGAGGGCGGGCGCTCGCCAACCCGAAGGTTGTATTCGGCTGCGTATTGCTTGGTCTGATCGTCCTGGCCACCGCGGCACACCCGTTGCTGCTGCGGACTGTCTGGTCCGGCCAGCCGGCCGTGTACCACCCCATCACCGGGTTCGACCCGGCGCTCAGCCATCCTGCCGGGCCCTCGGTTTCGCACCCCTTCGGGACGGACGCGCTAGGGCGCGACGTGCTGAGCCTCCTGTTGTTCGCCCTCAGGTCGTCGCTTTTGGTGGCGCTTGTCGCAGCGCCCACCATCGCCGTGCTCGCGCTTCTGTCCGGCTCGCTCGCCGCTTACTACCGCGGTGCGGTCGACTCCGTGTTGAGCCATTTCGGCGAGGCGTTGAGCTTGTTCCCGCCGGCGGTGGCGCTGATCATTGTGGGTCTGGGTCGTCCCGACTTCGGTCCGATGACGATCGCTCTCATCTATGGGGTGCTGTTCGGGTTGGGACCGGCGGCAACGGTGGTGAGATCCCGAGCGCTTGTGGTGATGACCAAACCGTTCGTGGATGCCGCCACCGTAGCGGGGGGCGGAGCGAGGCGGATCATCGGGGCCCATCTTGTTCCCGACCTCCTGCCGTTGACCGCCAGCCAAACCATGTCCGGCGTGACGGGCGCCTTGATCGCCCAGGCTCTGGTCGAGTTCCTGAGCGCGGCGGGGGGAAAGCTGGGGTTGGGCAGCCTCGTTTACCTGGGGCTCGTCTACAGAGGGCTCGTGACCGGCGCCGTGCCTTGGACGCAATTGCTGGCCGGGGCTCTCACGATCTCTTTCCTGACCGCATCCTTCTACATGATCAGCGTCGGCCTGCGGGAGTCAAGCGATCCTCGCGTGAAGTACTAGGGACACTGTTGGGCGACATTGCCACACCAAAGCTGGTCGAACTTGAATGCCAGGTCGGCGTCGATCACAGCTCCTGATCCAGGCGACTCGACCTGCCGACACGAGGCAGTGCCCGCTCCCCGAAGGCCTCCGAACCAGCCAATCTGCGCGTCCCAAAAGGGCTCGGTGTCCTCGAAGTCGACGAAGGCGACCGAGCACTCGCCGTTGACGCCAAAGAAGGTCTGATCCTCGAATGTGATCAAGATGTCGGGCTGCCTGTCGCCAGGACGCCCGGTGATCACGACTCGGTCTTGGCCTCCAAAAGCGATCGTGTAGACACCTTCGTCATCTAAACGCGACTCCCACTGGTCACCGACTTCGAAACGACCGTTCAGGTCGCCCGCTACGACGACGACCGCCAGACCGCGATCACCCAGATCTGTGTTGGGTGTCACCTCGTCCAAGGTGGGGGCTGCGGCGCTCGCATTAACTGCACTTGTCGACGTCGCAGTTGGCGGAGGAGAGGGGAGCAGTAGCGAGCCGAAGAGCCAGGCCCCGAGACCCGACGCCACCGCCACCAGAACGAGGAGGCCTATGCCTCTTCTGAGCATCGCGAGCCCATGCGTCAATGGGTGTGGGTGTGGATGGCGAGAACCGTCCCCGTTGCCACCGTGACGCGGGCGTGATCCTCGACAAGCACGTTCGATAGCCCCCTCGAGGTGGCGGCAGGCAGCCGAGCCGAGCGCAGCGGCCACTGCAGACCAGCAGTCGTCACTCCGGTGGCATCACCTCCGACTGCCAGCAGGGTCACGTGGTCGCCGGGACGACCATGGAGCGAGGCACGGTCCCAAACGACATGGACCGCCGACTGACCGGTCTCCCATCTGATCTTCATGGACCTGAAGCGGTGGTGAGCGATCACGGCGGCGTTGACGAGGAGATGGTCGAGCCTTCCCCCTCCTCCGCCGAGGATCACCAGATCGGTGGTCCCTCGCACCAGGGCGGCGTCGAGCGCAAGCTCGAGGTCGGAGTGCTCCTTGTCTCGCGGGTGCATTTCGGTGGCCACGTGGTTGGTGGGGCTCCGGACCGAATCGAAGTCTCCGACCACCAAGTCGACCTTGACCTCTAGGGCTTGGGCGTGGTCGTAGCCGGAATCGGCGGCGATGACGACGTCGAAACCTTCGGTGGGACCCGTCAGCCCCGCGGCGTCGCCTCCGGTGACGATCAGGGTGCGCAGTTGCTCAAATGACAAAATCGTCTTACTCGCGTCAGCGCGGCTAAGGCTTCGAGGTCAAGTAGAGGTTGAGCCATCGGGTGACCTCGTCGTACCAGAAGAGGGAGGCTTCAGGACTGAGTATCCAGTGATTCTCGGAGGGGAAGAAGACCAACCGGGCGGGGACCTCCTTGGCCTTCAACACCCCATAAAGCTCGAGGCCCTGCGTGTGGGGCACCCGATAGTCCTTCTCGCCGTGAATGACCAGCGTCGGGGTGTGGTATCCCGCGGCGTGCGATGACGGGCTGTAGAGGTCGACTTGGGCGCGGTCCTCGAAGATCTCCGCGCCGTAACTCTGGGCCCTACCCGAGGTGATGTCGCTGGCATAGGTGCCGGCGAAGTTGGTGACTCCGGCATGGACGACAGCGCAGGCGTAGCGATCGGTTTGGCTCGTGATGAAGGCCGCGAGGTAACCCCCATAGGACCCGCCGGCGAGGGCCATCGCCTCCTCGAGCACAAGGCCCCGGCCGATGAGGTGATCGGTGACGGCTTCGACGTCGCGATAGGGCATGTCGCCCCAGGCCCCTCGAATCGACGCGGTGTAGTCCTGGCCGAACGAGGAGGAGCCGTGATAGTTGACGAGAGCCACGCGATAGCCCAACCCGGCGAAAATCTGAGCCTGCCAACGCCACTGCCAAGCATCGCCAAAGACCGCATGGGGACCACCATGGATGAGGTGGACGAGGGGCAGCCGGGGCTCGGGCTCAGCCCCCGGGGGATGGATGAGGAAGAACTGTATGGGTTCGCCATCGGCGCCGGGAATCGTGTGGTCCTCTACGGTCCCCCAGTCGACGTCGGGCAGCGAGGCAAAATCGGTAACGGGAACCAGTTCCCCGCCTGCTCCCAAGCGGACGACCTCCGGCGCCTCCACGAAAGAGTGGCGCAGCAGGAACACAGTTCCCTGGTCGTCGATTACCGGCGAGGCCAGCGTCCCTCCCCGAGCCAGCGCGGCCGGGCCGGCATCGGTCAGTCGGTAGAGGGCAGAGCGGGCCAGGTCTTCGGCAAGAAAGACGATGTCACCGCGAG
>Ga0187893_10008363_pt1 | contig 16350 bp, 21 predicted proteins | sample MA1701074metaG_FD_139574 | JGI IMG/M metagenome (GOLD analysis project Ga0187893, IMG submission 139574) | White microbial mat communities from a basaltic lava cave in the Kipuka Kanohina Cave System on the Island of Hawaii, USA - MA170107-4 metaG ...
ACGATCGACCTCAAGCCCGCCGCGGGCGACTACGTGATCACGTCGCCGCCGTACCCGGGCACGTACGACTACGCGCACCACCACCGCCTGCGTTTCGGGCTCTTCGGCGAGGACGGCGCGCTCGCGACCACGCGTGAGATCGGCTCGAAGCGCGACTTCAACGAGCGGCGCTACCGCGACGACCTCGCGGCGGTGCTGCGGCGCCTCAAGCCCGCGCGCATGCTCGTGCTCATCGGCGACAACCGCGGCATGCACGCGGAGAAGCTGCTCCTCGACATCGGCCGCGCCGTCGGCCTGACGGTGGCGGCGTTCGCGTCGCAGGACCGCGAGCCGTGGTCGCGCGACCGCACCGAGCGCCGCCGGCGCGAACACTTCGTGATGCTCGCGGTCTGACGGCCGGCTCCCCGGGGAATGGGATCGAGGCGTCGCGGGTTCTAATCGGAGGAGGTGACCATGACTCTTGCGGCGATGCTCGCGGCGATGCTTGTCCAGGACGCCCCGAAGATGCCGACGGCGACGGGCAGGAAGGTGTCGGTGAACATGACGGTCGCGACGTTCGTCGTCTGGTGATACGACGTCGGCAAGCAGGCCCTGGCTGGTCAGCCGGGCGTGGCCGACGTGGTGAAAGCGTGCCGCCCGCAGCCGTTCGGCGAGTGGGTGGTCGCCTACTACGACGCGGAAAAGACGACGCCCGACAGGCTCCTCGAGCGCCTGAAAAAGAACGGGTGCGAGAAGGCGACGCGCGTCGAGCCGGTCGAGTCGAAGAGCGAGTCGCGGAAGGCGGCGGTCGCGAACCCGATCGCCGTGCCGGGAGACTGGTTCGTCGTCGACCTCGAGGGGTTCGACAAGGCGCCCGCGGTCTCGGGGCCGGAGAAGTGGACGGTCGCGCTGGCCGGGAAGAAGCGCGCGGTGATCGCGACGCCGGCGGACGCGAAGGCGGGCAAGCACAAGCTCAAGGTGGGAGACTGGGAGTTCGAGGTGGAGCTGGTGCCGATCGTCCGGTGAGAGAGCGCCGGGAGGACCAAGCCGCCGGACGCCAAGGTAGACAAGGCATCTGCTACACTGGGCGCATGTTCGAAATCACCCAGCCGCAGAATGCCGTCGAGGCGCTCCAGGTCGCCATCCGCAAGTGCGAGAACGGGTACGCCGTCGACGTGCGCTATCCCGCGCACATGCTCATGAAGGGCATGCCGCCGCAGATCCAGGCGATGCTCGGCGCGTACCAGAAAATGGGCGAGGCGGGCGAGTCGGGCGACCCGATGAGGGCGTTCGCCGACGCGATGAGCGGGTTCGTGAAGAAGGCGCACGAGGCGCCGCCCCCGCCGCTCCGCAAGCCGCACGAGGAGTACGTCTTCGCGTCGCTCGACCAGATGCTCGCGTTCGTGAAGGAGCTCTTCAGCGCCGCCGAGCGGGCGTAACGCTACTCCGGCAGCAGCGGCAGGTCCGCCGGCGTCACGCGGCTCACGCCTTCGCGGCCGCGCAGGTCGATCCCCAGGATGTGCGCCGCGGTCGCGGCGATGTCGACCACCCTGCCGCCGGCGACCGTGCGCGACGCGGCGATCGGGCGCCCGCCGATGGAGAACGCGATGTGCGAGTCCTCCGGGTACAGGCTGCCGTGGCCCGCCTTGTTCGTGTTGCCGAACGAGTAGCCCTGGCGCCAGCGCGGGAGCACGATGATGTCGCCCGAGCGGTCGCGGTGCGTCATCGCGGCGATCCGCTGCGGGCCGCTCGCGTACTCGGGGCTCATCACCGAGGTCGGGCAGACGTGCCCCCACGCGGGCAGCTCCGGGTACGAGGTCCACGACTGCGGCACGAGCGACATGGAGAAGGTCACGCTGAACTTGCCCAGGTCGCTCGTCACCGTGACGGGCGTGGTCGGCATCGCCGCCTTCGTCGCGACCGTGTAGGTCGCGCGCCCGAGGTTCGTCTCGAAGAACCACCAGTCCTCCTCGACGCCCTCGACCACCACGTCCACGGTCATCGCGCCCATCGCGTTCACCTCGGCGGAGGTCGTGAGCGCGAGCACGTCGCCGTCGTCGACCGTCACGGGCCCGACCGTGCCGAACGTGCGGCGGTTGACGCGGATCGTGTACGTCGCCTCGCCGGAGCCCGCGAGCGGCCCGTCGCCGTCGTCGATCACCGTGAGGCTCGAGAACGCGACCGCCACGCGCGTCGCGCGCAGCACCTGGTACGGCGCGTCGCGGTCGGCGCGCGCGAGGACCTCCTCGATCGCGTCCTCGCCGCCGTTCTCCAGCTCGCCCGAGATGCGGTGGCGCGCGATGCTGCCGACGACGGGGAGCACGTCCTCGATCCAGCGCGGCGAGTCCTGCCAGACGTTCGTCGCCCGGTTCCGGAGCGTGATGTTGAGCAGGCCGCCGTTGAGGCCGACGTGGGAGTCGTACGCGCCCTCGAAGAACGGCGTCGCCAGCACGTCGTCGTACGGCGAGTCTTCGACGACGTTTTCGAACTCCTTCGACAGGCCGAGCGGGTCGAGCCCGATCGTGTGGCCGTCGTCGTCGTCCGTGTCGTTCATGCCGTGGTCGCTCGTGATGATGAAGACGGTCGAGTCGAGCAGGCCGAGCTCCCCGAGTTTCGACTCGAGGCGTGCGACCTGGGGGTCGATCACCTCGGCGATGTACTTCACCTGCGCGTTGCCGAGGCCCGTGGGATCCAGCGCGAGCCCGCCCGTGTCGCCCGCGCCGTGCACCTCGTGGTCGAGGCCGGGCATGTAGACCGTGAGGAGGTCGGGCCGGTCGGGCGAGTCGAGCCGGTCGATCGCCTTCGTCATCATGTTGCGGTCGTATTTCCGCACGTCGGTCACGTAGTCCGTGAGCTGGAGGAGGCTCGGGTAGAGATACTCGCCGCCCTTCCAGTACATGTGCGCCGCGGCGGCGCCGTAGCGGCCGCTCGCGCTCATCTGTTCGTAGATCGTCTGGCACTGGAGCTTCGTGTTCGCGAGGCCGTCCCCCAGGTACGTCGCGACGACCTGGTCGACGTTCCACGTCTCGTTCGTGAACCCGTACGCGCGCTCGACGGCGCGGTCGTAGAACGCGTTCGCGACCATGCCGCTCGACGTCCCGTTGCGGCCGGTGACGATCGCCGCGTGGCCCGCGAACGTGACGCTCGGCGCGACGGTCTCGGTCGCGGCCACCTCGACGCGCGTGCCGAAGATCCGCACGAGCGCGCTGTCCGAGGGCGCGACCGCCATCATGTACTCGGTGAGCGCGTCCGGGCGGAGGCCGTCGATCACGATCATGACGACCCGGTACGGTTCCGCGGGCGCCGGCACGAGGACGCCGTAGAGCGAGAGGTACGACGCGAGCGCCACGGTCCCGTCCTCGCCCGCGTGCTCGCCGAGGATGTAGGTCGTGTTCTTCGCGAGGCCCGCGTCCCCGTACGCGCTGATGTCGGTCGTCGCGTTGCCGAACGCGTACGCGAACTGCGCGCCCGCCGCCTCGAGCTCGTCGATGCGGTCGCGCTTGAAATCGGAGAGCGTCTGGCCGAAGGCGGAGGTGGCGGACGGGTGCACGATGACGGTGCCGAGCGGGAAGCCCTTCAGCGACAGCCACTGGCGGCTCGCGCGCGTGAGCCAGTACGGGCGCGCGGTGAGGTAGACGATCTCGTAGCCCGCCTTCGCGAGTCCGTGCACGACCTTGTTCGCGCCGGCGTGCATGCGCGGCGTGTAATTCTGCTCGATGAACTGGTAGAGGACGCCCTTGACCATCTCCCAGTCGGACGTCGTGAGCGTGCCGTCGATGTCGCAGACGACCGCGGGCGCGGCGCCCGAGACGACGCGCACCGTCATGTCGGCCGGCGTGAGGTCGCCGTAGACGACCATCTTGACGAAGTAGGTGCCGGCGGCGGACATGGCCGCGGGATAGTCGAACGAGACGCGGCCGTCGGAGTCGGTGGTCGCGTCGGCGACGAAGGTCCACGCAGGCGCGCCCGCGCGGCGGAACCAGAGGCCGACGTCCTCGCCGGTCAGGTCGATGCGGAGGTCGCCGTAGTGGAACTTGCCGCGGATCGGCGCGGTGGCGCCCGCCTGCAGGAAGAGGTCGTAGCCGTTGTGGTGCGGATGGAAGCTCGCGGTCGTCGCGCTGCCGTCGACGTTCCACGCGCGCCGCGCGGGCGGAACGAAGTCGCTGTCATACTCGTTCCAGCGCAGAAGCGCGGTGGTGGACGCCGAGGCGACGGCGGCGCCGCTGTCGTTGTTGTGGCAGCTGACGAGTGCGAGGAGACAGAACGCGACCGCAAGACGCATGATCCGACCCACCAACACAAGGTTCGACGAACGGCGGAGAATATCGAATCTTATGACCGAATAGTCAACGTTCGGTTAGGCGCTGAAGGAGCGCGTCTTCCGCGCGACCGAGATCGAAGTCGAGGCGGTGGCGAGGGAGCTGACGGCGGCGAACGCATCGGGCGATGCTGTTGGCGCCCTCGGCCGTGCGCGGCCAGGGCGCTCGAATTGAGGAAACGGTCTCCGACCGTCGCCGGACAGGATCCGGAGGGGACGAAGGAGACGACCATGTGGAGACTGAAGACGATGGCTTCGAAGGCCGTGCTCGTGCTCGCGCTCTTCGCCGTGCTCGGCGTGGCGAGCCGCTTCGCGAAGGCCTCGGGACGCTCGCGCGCGCGCGGCGGGTTCAGCGGCTGCTCCTGCTGTCTGCGATAGACGCGCCCATCCCTCTTCAGGGCGCCAGGATTCTGAGTCCCCCCGGCACGATCTCCGCGTCGAACGGCAGGAACCCGCCCGGATCCCCGTCCACCTGCATCGGCACGCGGCGGCCGTCCGCCGACGCCAGCCGCACGCGCGCGGCCTGGTGGTACGTCACGTCGTGAAGCGGATACTCGAAGCGCAGCAGGAACCGCATCATCGCCGCCCAGAGCACGCGGATGATGTCGCGCTTCTGCGTCGCATGCACCACCATCACCTCGAAGCGGCCGTCGTCGATCCGCGCGTGCGGCGTCCAGACGAGCGGCCCGCCGTAGCTGGCGACGTTCGAGACGAGCACCCACGTGGCCGCGCGCGTGAGCTCGCGCCCGTCGAGCTCGACGGCGATGCGCGGGATTTCGTAATCGACGATGCTCTTGAGTCCCCACGCGAAGTACTGCCACTTCTCGATGGGGCCGGTGCGCTGCGAATGGAAGAGGTGGACGACGGCGGCGTTGTAGCCCGCCTCGGCGAAGAGGAGGAAGCGGCGGCCGGACACGCGGTCGACGCCCGCGTCCCAGCGCACCTCGCGTCCGTCGGCGATGGCGGCGGCGAGCGTCGCGGGGTCGCGCTTGAGGCGCAGCTCCTGCGCCATGACGTTCGCGGTGCCCGACGGGATGATCCCGAGCGGCGGCGCCCCGGGCGGGAGGCCGTTCGCGACTTCGTTGATCGTGCCGTCGCCGCCGACCGCGCAGATGGCGTCGAAGCCCGCGACGTCCCCCGCGAATCGCCGCGCGTCGCCGGCCTGGCGCGTCTCGGCCAGTTCGACGTCGCACCCGCGCGAGCGCAGGAGTCCGGTCACGTCGTCCGCGAGCCGCTTCGCCTTTCCGCGGCCCGAGATGGGGTTGGCGATGATCTTGATGCGCTTGCGCAATCCGCTGATTGTATCGGCCGACGCGGGACTTGGGACTTGGGACGTGGGACTTCTATAATCCGCGCGCTTGATCATCCGCAAGCTGAGGACCCACCAGGAGTACCTCGACGCCGAGGACATCCAGCGCACGGTCTGGCACTTCCCCGAACGCGAGGTCATCCCGCTCAACGAGCTCGTGGTCGCGCAGAAGAACGGCGGCCACGTCATGGGCGCGTTCGACGACGGGCGCATGGTCGCGTTCTGCTTCGGCGTGCCCGGCTTCCACGACGGGAAGGTCTACCACTACTCGCGCATGCTCGGCGTGCTGCCGGAGTACCAGGACCGCGGGCTCGGCCACGAGATGAAGCTGGTCCAGCGCAAGCTCGTGCTCGAGCAGGGGCTCGACCTCGTCAAGTGGACCTTCGACCCGCTCCAGAGCCGGAACGCCTACCTCAACATCGAGAAGCTCGGCTGCGTCATCCGCGCGTACCTCGTCAACGTTTACGGGGAGTCCGGCAGCCGGTTCAACCAGGGGCTCGAGACCGACCGCTTCGTGCCCGAGTGGTGGATCGCTTCGAAGCGCGTGAAAGACCGCCTCGCGGGCCGCACGAGACCCCCGTCGCTCGCCGAGAGCGAAGCGTACGCCCCCGCGATCGACTGCGCACGCACGCACGACGGATGGCTCGAGGCGAAGGCCTCGCGCCCGCGGCTCCGCGACCGCCGCGTGAGCGTCGAGATCCCCGACGCGATCGACGCGCTCAAGCGGCACGACGGGAAGAGCGCGCAGGCGTGGCGCTTCAGGACGCGCGACGCGTTCGTCGCGTACTTCAAGCGCGGATACGTCGTCTGCGGGTACGCTACGGGGAAGGACGGCGCGCACCGCCGGAACCTCTACCTGCTCGAGAAGGGGCATCGCGTCCGATGAAGCTCGATCGCGTCGAGATCCTGCACCTCAAGCTGCCGCTCGTGCATTTCTTCGAGACGAGCTTCGGCCGCGTGCACGACCACGAGGTCGTCATCGTGCGCGCCGAAAGCGGCGGCGTGGTCGGGTGGGGCGAGGCGCCCGCGTCGGCCGCCCCGCGCTACAGCTACGAGACGGTCCACACCGTCTGGCACGTCGTCCGGGACTTCCTCGGGCCCAAGCTCAAGGGCCTCGAGATCGCGCGCGCGGGCCCCATCAGCGAGCTCTTCTCGTTCGTGCGCGGCCACAACATGGCGAAGGCCGGCATCGAGATGGCCGTCACCGACCTCTTCGCGCGACTCGAGCAGAAGCCGCTCTGGCAGCTCCTCGGCGGGACGCGCGACGAAATCCCGACGGGCGTCTCCCTCGGCATCGAGGACCGCGTGCCCGACCTCCTCAAGCGCGTCGAGCAGGCGCTCGCGCAGGGGTACCGCCGCATCAAGGTGAAGATCAAGCCGCGGTGGGACGTCGACGTCCTCGCCGAGGTCCGCAAGTACTTCCCGAAGATCCCGCTCATGGCGGACGCGAACTCCGCCTACCGCCTCTCCGATCTCGAGCACCTGAAGCGGTTCGACGAGTTCGAGCTCATGATGATCGAGCAGCCGCTCGACTACGACGACTACGTCGACCACGCGAAGCTGCAGCGCGAGCTCAAGACGCCCGTCTGCCTCGACGAGAGCATCAGGAGCTACGACGACGCGCGGCGCGCGATCGAGCTCGGCTCGTGCCGGATCGTCAACGTCAAGCAGGCGCGCGTGGGCGGCCCGTTCAACGCGAAGATGATCCACAACGTCTGCAGGAAGCACGAGCTTCCCGTGTGGTGCGGCGGGCTCCTCGAGACCGGCATCGGCCGCGCGCACAACATCGCGCTCGCGACGCTTCCGAACTTCACGCTGCCGGGCGACATCTCCGCGAGCGCGCGCTACTACGCGGAGGACGTGATCGACCCGCCCGTCCTCGTCACGCCGCAGGGGACGATCAAGGCGCCGCCGGGGCCGGGGATCGGCTACCCCGTGATGGAGGACCGCCTCAAGAAGTATTGCGTCCGCCGGGAGTCGGTGCTGGGATAGAGCCGTGCTGACGCTCCTCGCGGCGCTCGCGCTCCAGGATCCGGACCTTTCCACGCCCGAGCGCGCCCTCGACGCCTACCTCAAGGCGCGCGACAAGTTCTCCGCATCCACGAGCATCGTCGCCGACACCGAGCGCGTCGTCGCCGAGGTCGAGGGGCCGGCGGTCAGCGACGACCTCAAGACGCGCCGCGAGAAGCGGCGCAACGAGCGCGTCGCGCTGGAGCACCTTCAGCGGCAGCCGTACGTGGCCCACCTCGTGGAGGAGGCGAGGGAGGAGGGGGGCCGGATCGTGCTCACGGCGCGCGAATTCTTCGTCGTCCGCTACCTGAACCGGGCGACGGGACGCATGGGCGAGGAGCAGAAGGAGCGCTGGAGGCAGTTCGTGTTCGAGAAGGTCGGCACGCGCTGGCTCATCCAGAAGGAGTTCGACCGCTGCGGCCCGTGCGGCGGCAAGGGCCGGTGTCCGTGGTGCGAGGGCGAGGGGACGGTGGCCGACAAACCGTGCCCGCGCTGCAAGTCGACGAAGAAGTGCGACACGTGCGTCGGCGCCCGGTGGAAGGAGCGCTCGTTCGAGCGCGGGCTCACGGCGCTCCCCTCGCTGGAGGGGTTCAAGGCGCGCGCCGACCGGTCGGGCCCCCGGGCGGCCGCGGAGGCGTTCGCGGACGTGCTGGTCGAGGAACAGCTCCGGATCGCCGCCGTGATGGGGAGGATGTTCGACGACGTGATCCGGCTCATGCGCACGTACTTCACGCCGGACGTGTCGCGTGCGGCGGAGCTGGCGCTGAAGAAGTCCGCCGAGGAGGGCGCCGCGTCGCTCAAGGAGCACAAGCCCGAGGTGCTGGAGCTGAAGGAGGAGGAGGAGACGCGCGCGTCGGCCGTCGTGAGCATGCCGCCGTCTCCGTTCGGGCCCGCCTCCCGGTGCCGGCTCGTGCTTCTGCGCTTCGGCTCGTCGTGGCTGGTCGACGACGTCCAGCCGCCCTGCGCGTCGTGCGGGGCGAAGGGCGCATGCGCCGGGTGCGTCGCGACGAAGGACCAGAGCATCCGCTGCATCCGCTGCGGCGGATCGAAGAAGTGCCGCGACTGCTCGGGCGTGGGGTATCGGAGCGAGGGCAAATAAGCGCGAAACTCCGGCCGCGACGGGCAACAGGAACCCCGGAGGTGACCCATGATCGTGATGGCGACGCTGGTGGCGATGGCGTTCCAGGGGGACGCGCCCCCGGACACGTCCGCGAATCTCAAGGAGCTCGAGTGGATCGTCGGCGCGTGGGAGGGCGAGGGCACACTTCAGGGCAACGCGTTCACGGCCACCGCGACGTACGAGTGGACCCTGAACAAGTGCTTCATCAAGTCCACCTTCGTCGCGAAGATGGGCGACCAGGTCATGTGGCAGGACTCCGGCGTGTGGGGCTGGGACCGCGACAAGAAGAAGATCGTGTTCTTCAGCTTCGGGATGGACGGGACGATCGGCACGGGCGACCGCATGGAGTCGAAGGAGAAGGACGCCTGGGTGTTCGAGACGAAGCTGAACGCGGTCGATCCGGAGTGGCGCGAGGGCCGCGCCGTGCTGAAGAAGGTGGACGCCGACACGTACACCGAGCGCGGGGAGACGAAGAAGAAGGACGGCACGTACTCGCCCATCCTCGAGGTCACGTACAAGCGCAAAAAGAAGTAAGCGCGCGGCGCGGGACTATAATGTCACGGGACGGACCTTGAGGCCGTCCCAACCCCATGCTCTGCGTCAAGTGCGGCACCCAGCTTCCCGACGCGAGCGCCTTCTGCAACAAGTGCGGCGCGTCGCAGGCCGCACCCGCCTCGCCCGGCGCGCCGCCCGCGCCGCCGTCGCCCGTGCCCGCGGGGAGGGACGACGCCCCGGAGGAGATCGTGTGGAGCGGGCGGTACTCGGCGAAGGCCGCGGGCCACTGGTGGCTCCTGTGGATCCTGGCGGCCGCCGTCCTCGTCTACGTCCGCTTCTCCGCGCTGCCCGTCGAGTGGCGCACGCGCGTCGCCTCGTACATCACGCTCGGCCTCCTCGCGGTCCCCGCGCTCGTGATCGTCTGGGACACGCTCTACCGCAAGCTCACGCTGCGCTACAAGCTGTCGACCCACCGCTTCTTCAAGGAGAGCGGGTTCATCAGCCGCAACGTGAACGAGCTGGAGCTCATCCGCGTCGACGACGTGTCGGTGCGCCAGAACATCATCCAGCGCATCTTCAACGTCGGCGTGGTCACGATCATCTCGACGGACGCGACCGACCCGCGGCTCAACGTCGACGGGATCGACAACCCCATCGAGATCAAGGAGAAGATCCGCGGCCACGCCCGCGATCGGCGCAAGCGCGCGATCCACATGGAGTCGCTCTAAGTGCCCGGGCGCAACAAGACGCTCCGGCTCACCGATTCCGACCGCGCGCGACTCGTCCCTCCCGCGCTCTCCCGCCGCCCGCGCCCGGACGCCGTCTTCGTCGGCGACGGCGTCGAACTCCTCCAGGTCGTGAGCGGCGTCGACCTCATCGTCGCCGACCCGCCGTACAACAGGGGCAAGGACTTCGGCAACAACCGCGACCGTCGCGACGACTACCCGGCGTGGACCGAGCGGTGGATCGGGCTCGCCGCGCGCGCGCTGCGGCCCGGCGGCACGCTCTACGTCTGCGCGTCGTGGGAGATCGGCGCGCTCGTGCAGGCGGCGCTCGAACGGCACCTCGTCGTTCGCAACCGCATCACGTGGAGGCGCGACAAGGGGCGCGGGGCGAAGGCGAACTGGAAGCAGAACATGGAGGACGTCTGGTTCGCGACGAGGGGCGACGGGTACACGTTCAACCTCGACGCGGTGAAGGTGCGGAAAAAAGTGATCGCCCCCTACCGCGACGCGGCCGGACGGCCGAAAGACTGGACCGAGGAGGACGGCGGGCGCTTCCGCCTGACGCACCCGTCCAACATCTGGACGGACCTGTGCGTGCCGTTCTGGTCGATGCCCGAGAACACTCCGCACCCGACGCAGAAGCCGGAGCGGCTCGTCGAGCGCCTGCTGCTGGCGAGCTCGCGGCCGCGCGACCTCGTCGTCGACCCGTTCGTCGGTAGCGGCACGACGGCGGTCGTCGCGCGGCGGATGGGCCGCCGTTTCCTCGCGGCGGACGTCAACCCCGACTACGTGCGGCTGGCGATGCGCCGGCTGGAACGATGAAGGAGGGGCTCCCCGACCTGAGGCGCCGGCGCAGGCTCGGTCATCGGGCGGCGCAGCTCTCGCTCTGGTTCTTCCACGACGCGACGCGCGCGCGCTTCTCTGCGTCCCCTGCGTCCTCTGCTGTTTCGCTCCCGAGTTCCGCTCTCGGTGCGGCTCGCCGCCCTGCCTCCCCTGCTGTCGCCTTCGGGCTCCAACACCGTCGCGGCGGGACTCGTCTCACCTCCATGCTCACCCTCCTCTGCGCCCTCCTCCTCCAGCAGGATCTCGCGGCCCAGGTCGACGAGATCGTCGGCAAGTCCGTGAAGCCCGACGGCCCGGGCGCGGCCGTGCTCGTCATGCGCGGCGGCGACGTGCTCCTCAAGAAGGGCTACGGGCTCGCCAGCCTCGAGCACAGGGTCCCCGTCACGACGGCCACGAACTTCGACATGGCCTCCGTCTCGAAGCAGTTCACCGCGACGGCCGTCATGATTCTCGCCGACCGCGCGAAGCTCAAGTTCGAGGACGACGTGCGCACGGTGCTCCCCGAGCTGCCCGAGTTCAGCAGGGAGCGGCCGGTCCGCATCGAGGACCTCCTCCACCACACGTCGGGGCTGCCCGACTACCTCAACCTGCTCGGGAAGCTTCCCGGCGACCCCGACCGCCTGAAGAACGACGACGTGCTCAAGCTCGTGGCCGCGGAGAAGCTCCTCTTCGCGACGGGCACGAAGTGGGCGTACTCGAACACCAACTACGTGCTGCTCGCGCTCATCGTCGAGCGCCTCGAGAAGAAGTCGTTCGGCGCGTTCGCGCGCGAGTCGATCTTCGAGCCGCTGGGCATGAAGAACACCGTCGTCTTCGAGGACGTGTCGCTCGTCATCCCGAACCGCGCGTCCGGCTACCAGCGCACGTCGAAGGGCGCGAAGGCCGCGCACAGCGACCTCACGAACACGGGCGACGGCGCCGTCTTCACGTCGGTCGACGACTGGGTGAGGTGGGAACTCGAATTGCGCAAGCCGACGATCGTCAAGGCGCAGACGCTCGCGCGCGCGTGGACGTCCGGCAAGCTCGACTCCGGGAAGGAGCACGGCTACGGGTTCGGGTGGGCGGTGGGGAAGCGCGACGGGAAGCTCGTCGTCGAACACTCGGGCGGGTGGGTCGGCTTTCTGACCTTCGTGACGCGGGCCGTGGACGACGGCGTGACGGTCGCGGTCTTCGTGAATTCGACGCCCGGGCCGGACCCCGCGTCGATCGCGCGCCGGATCGCGAAGCTGGTGCCGGCGCGGAAGGAGTATTGACGTGAGGCGGCCCGCGGTGTGGTGTCCAACCCCGCGTGGCCGACGCGCTCGACAGTCTCCGGATCGCCTCGCCGTGCCTGGCCTCGTGGGAGGCGATGCGCGGAGATCAGCGCGTGCGCCTGTGCGCACTCTGCAATCTCAACGTCTACGACCTCGCGCACATGACGCGCGCCGACGCGCTGGCACTCGTGCGGCGCACCGAGGGGCGGGCGTGCGTCCGGTTGTGGCGCCGTTCGGATGGGACCGTGATCACCTCCGACTGCCCGCTCGGGACGGCGGAGACGCTTCGGGAGGGCCTTCGTGTTCTCGTGGGCGGCCTGGTGGCGCTTCTCCTTGTTGTGACGGCCGGCGCGGTTCTGTCGTCCACCACCCGGTGGATCGTGGCGGCGATCCTGTCGTTCGGTCGAACCACGGGGAAGATCGCCGGATGAAAAATCCGTCGAGTAAACCGCGACCGCCAAGCGTCAAACCCGCATGACCAGCCCGCTCGACGACGTCCGCATCGCCAGCCCGTGCCGCGCCAGCTGGGACGACATGAGCGGCGACGAGCGCGTGCGGTTCTGCTCGATGTGCAAGCTGAACGTCTACGACCTGTCGAACATGCGCGAGCGCGAGGCGCTGGCGCTCATCGCGAGGAACGAAGGCGGCCGCGTGTGCGCGCGGCTCTGGCGTCGCAAGGACGGCACCGTCATCACGAGCGACTGCCCGGAGGGCGCGGTCGAGCGCGCGCGCCGGCGCACGAGGACGCTGGTCGCGGGACTTGTGTCGCTCGTCGTCGTCGCGCTCGGCGGGATCGCGTTCGCGGCGACCGCGCCCGGGCAGCGGTTCGTCAGGAAGGTCGCGTCGTGGTTCGATCGCGCGCCCGAGCCCGTGATGGGGAAGATCTGCCCGCGCGACTGACGGCTACTTCGCGTCGGACTCCAGGAGGACGAACTCGGTCCGCCCGATGCGGATCCGGTCGCCCGGCATCAGCTTCGACGCGCCCGTCACCTTCTCGCCGTTCAGGTACGTTCCGTTCCCGCTCTCGGCGTCGGCCAGTACGAGGCCGGACTCCGTCACCTCGACGCGCGCGTGGTGACGCGAGGCCGACGGGTCCTCGATCGAGATGTCGTTGTCCGGGTGGCGGCCGATCGTGATCGTCTTGCGGACGCGCACCTTCTGCCCCTTGAGCGGACCCGTATCGAACACCAGCAACGGACAGTCCAAGAGGGTCATCATCGCAACCTCCGACACTCTATGCGACGTTGCGCTGCCGGGCTTGGCGGGAATCCGTGTAAGCTTGCGGCGTGCCCCTCCCGGACCTCCTCGACCGCCTCGCCCGGCACCACGGCGAGCCCAGGGCCCCGCGCGGCGTCGATCCGTTCGAGATGATCCTCCTCGAGAGCCTCGCCTACCTCGCCTCCGACGACAGGCGCGAGGGCGCGTTCCGCGAGCTGAAGAAGCGCGTCGGCACGAGGCCGGAGGAGATCCTCGCGGCGCCGATCCGCACGCTCCAGGAGGTGGCCGCGATGGGCGGCATCATCGCCGGCGAGCGCGCCGAGCGGCTCCGCGACATCGCCACCCTCGCGATCGAGGAGTTCGACGGCGACCTCCGGCCCGTCCTCCGACGACCGCTCGCGAAGGCGCGCCGCGCGCTCAAGGGCTTCCCGTCGATCGGCGATCCCGGCGCGGAGAAGATCCTCCTCTTCGCGGGCGCGCATCCCGTGCTCGCGCTCGACTCGAACGCGCTCCGCGTGCTCGTGCGCCTGGGCTACGGCCGCGAGCGGAAGTCGTACTCGGCGACGTACCGTTCGGCGCAGGAGGCGGCGGCGAAGGAGTCGCGCGCCGAGTGCGCGTGGCTTGTCCGCGCCCACCAGCTGCTGCGCCGGCACGGCCAGGAGACGTGCCGTCGCTCGACCCCCGAGTGCGGCGAGTGTCCGCTCGCGCGCGACTGCGCGTACTATCGCGCGCGCGCGTGACGATGCCCGCCGTTCACGGGCCGGCCGGGTCCACGCCGGTCAGCAGCCGCAACGCGTGGCGCACGCCGTCGCGAGACGAAGCGAAGAACGGGAGTGCGTCCCGGCGCAGCCCACCCTGACTCATGCACGCGTTCCTCCGATCTCCCGTTTCGCGCAGGCGCCCTCGATCGGACACTCGCCGCACTTCGGCCCGATCGGGCGGCACACGCGCTTTCCGTGCGCGACGAGCAGCTCGTTCACGAGCGGCCAGAGCCGCTTCGGCACGATCTGGACGAGCGCCCGCTCCGTCTCCTCGGGCGACTTCGTCCGCACCCAGCCGAACCGGTTCGAGAACCGGTGCACGTGCGTGTCGACGGGGATCGCCGCCTGCCCGAACGCGTAGACGAGCACGCAGTTGGCCACCTTGCGGCCGACGCCCGGGAACTCCATCAGCTCGTCGAGCGTCTTCGGCACGCCGCCGAGCGCGACCACCCGCTTCGCGCTGTCGATCACGTAGCGCGCCTTCGTCCGGTAGAAGCCGATGTCGTGGAGGATGCGCTCGACGTCGCGCGCGCGCGCCCGGGCCAGCCGCTCCGCCGTCGGATAGCGCGCGAGAAGACGGGCCGCGATCTTGCCGGTCATTTCGTCGCGCGACCGCGCGGAGAGGATCGTGCCGATGAGGTGCTTGAACGGACTCGTCCCGTCCGCGCTCCATCCCCCGAGCATTGTCGTGGGATAGCGTCCCTCGAGCGTGCGGAGGACGGTCTCTACCTGGGCAGGTCCCGGCCGACGAGCAGCCGGTACGCTTCCACGTACTTCTCGCCCGTCTTCTTCACGACGTCTGCCGGCAGCGCCGGCGCGGGCGGTTTCTTGTCCCATTTCACCGACTCCAGCCAGTCGCGCACGAACTGCTTGTCGAAGCTCGGCGGCGAGATCCCGACCCGGTAGCTCGCGCGCGGCCAGAAGCGCGACGAGTCCGGCGTCAGCACCTCGTCGATCAGTGTGATCCGCCCGCCGACGACGCCGAACTCGAACTTGGTGTCGGCGAGGATGATCCCCTTCGACTCCGCGTACGCGGCCGCCTTGTCGTAGATCGCGAGCGTCGTGGCGCGCAGCGCGTTCGCCACCTCCGGCCCGACCGCCTTCTCCACCTGGTCGAACCCGATGTTCTGGTCGTGCCCGACCTCCGCCTTCGTCGACGGCGTGAAGATGGACGCGGGGAGCTTCGACGCCTGCTGCAGTCCCGCGGGCAGCTTGATGCCGCACACCTCGCCCGTCGCCTGGTAGTCCTTCCAGCCGCTCCCGATCAGGTAGCCGCGCGCGACGCACTCGACGGGGAACGGCTTCGCCTTCTTCACGAGCATCGACCGTCCCGCGAGCACCTCCTTGTGGCGGCGCACCTCGGCGGGCATCTTCGCGACGTCCCCCGTGATCAGGTGGTTCGGCGTGACGCCCTTCAGGAAGTCGAACCAGAACAGCGACAGCTGGTTGAGCACGCGGCCCTTCTGCGGGATGCCGACCGGCAGCACCACGTCGAACGCGCTGATGCGGTCGGTCGTCACGATGAGCAGCGCGTCGCCGAGGTCGAAGATGTCGCGCACCTTGCCGCGCGACATGAACTTGAGCCCGGGCAGGTCCGCCTTCAGCAGCACGTCCGGCGGTCCGAGCTTCTTCGCCTTCGCCGCCGTCGTCTTCCTCTTCACGGTCTTCTTCGCCGGCATCTCTCTCCTCCTTGTCAAACGCCGACCGGAATCCTCACCCCTGCGCCCGTCCCCTCGAACACGCGCGCCGCGCGGTGCAGGTGCCGCGCGAGCACGAGGATCGCCTCGTTCGCCCCCTGCGCCTTGAGCCGCTCCGCGTAGCGCTCCCACGGGACGGCCTCGCCCCCGGACGTCCCCGCGAGGGCCACGGCGCCCACGGGCACCGGCTCCCACGGGTTCACGACCACGCGCGATCGCCCGAACGCCACGACCGGATCGACGAGCGCCCGCGTGCCGTCGAACGAGGTGAGCCGCGCCAGGATCTCGCGCAGCTTCGACGGCGGCAGCGCTTCGAAGTACGCGCGCGCCGCCGGGTCCGACGCCTCCGTCGCGCCGCGCGCCGCCGCGTCGAGCCCGAGCGCCGACTGCGCCTCCGCCGCGGTCACTTCCGGCGCGTTCTCGATCTTGCTCCGGACCTGGACCTCGCGACGGTGCAGTCGTACGCGCATCCGGTCGAGCGCGCGGCGTACGTGCGGACGTCGCTCGTGCGCGACTTCCCGCATCACGCGTGGTCGCTCGTCCGGAGCAAGATCGAGAACGCGCCGGAAGTGACCGCGGCGGAGGCGCAGTCGGCGCTCGGGCTCGACGCGGCGGCGCGCGG
>Ga0187893_10008364_pt1 | contig 16350 bp, 16 predicted proteins | sample MA1701074metaG_FD_139574 | JGI IMG/M metagenome (GOLD analysis project Ga0187893, IMG submission 139574) | White microbial mat communities from a basaltic lava cave in the Kipuka Kanohina Cave System on the Island of Hawaii, USA - MA170107-4 metaG ...
CGTTCTCCGGTACGGGTCCTGCTCCCCGATCGTCAACCTGTGGCGGGACGCGTCCCGGGTTGGAGCGGCTTCCAGCTGCCTTTCATGCTTCCCTGGTGCAGGGCGCACTGGTGGGGGAAGTCGAGGCTGCAGGTCTCGAGGGGTTTTCGGAGCTTGGGGTCCATGAGCTCGTGGATGTCGAGGCGCATGGCCTCGCGCGAGTAGGCCGACAGGTCGAGGATTCCCGTGTCCATCCGGATCGCGTCCTCGGGGCAGACTTCGACGCAGTATCCGCAGTAGACGCAGACCCCGAGGTCGATGTTGAAGCGGACCGGATACTTCTCCACGTGGGGGTCGGGGTGCTCGCCGGGGACGATGGTGATGCACCGGGCCGGGCAGACCGTTTCGCAGAGCATGCAACCCACGCAGCGGGGCGTGCCGTCCTCGCGGACGGTGAGCCGGTGGCGGCTCCGGTAGCGCGACATGAGGGGCCGCAGCTCCTCGGGATACTGGATCGTGACGCCGGCGCGGAGGTACCTGCGAAGTCCCAGGCGGTGGGCGATGTGCAGGAAGAGATTCCGGAAGAAGTGGCTCGTCGTGATCTTGAGGCCGCAGATGATCTGGGGGACGTAGAGCTTCTCCCAGAAGGTCAGCTCCGGCCTGCGGACGACCTTCACGGACCTTGCCGCCGGTCTCCCGGCTCCCCCGGCTCCCCCGGTCCCCACAGTCCCCTCGGTCCCCACAGTCATCGTGGCGCCTTTCCGAGGAAGACCAGCACCACGGCCGTGACCACGACGTTGGCGACCGCGATCGGGAAGAGTCCCTTCCAGCTCAGGCCCATGAGCTGGTCGTAGCGGAAACGCGGCAGGGTCCAGCGCAATTGCATGAAGAGGAAGCAGAAGGCCAGCCCCTTGACCGAGAAGCTCGCCACGCCGAGCAGGACGTAGAGCCAGTTGGGGACGGCCAGCACCGCCCCCCAGGGGAAGTGGAATCCGTCCGGCATGAGGTACGGCACCTGCCACCCGCCGAAGAACAGCGTGGTCGCGAGGGCCGCCACGACGATCGTCTCCAGGAAATCCGCGAGGAAGAACATCCCGAACTTCATGCCGCTGTATTCGACGAAGTACCCGACGATCTCCGATTCGCCCTCCGGCAGGTCGAACGGGAGCCTCTTCGTCTCGGCCAGGGCCGCGGTCAAGAAGACGAAGAAAGCTACAGGCTGTGTGACGATGCCCCAGAGAGGGAGCCAGCCGCCGAGCAGCCGGCCCTGCGCCCGCACCAGCTCGGAGAGGTCCATCGTCTGATAGACCATGACCACGCCGATGATGGCGATGCCGAGCGCGATCTCGTAGGAGATCATCTGGGCCGTGGCGCGCAATCCTCCGAGGATGGCGTAGTTGTTGCGCGAGGCGAAGCCGGCGAGGATCACTCCGTAGACCCCGAGCGAGAGCATCGCGAACACGTAGAGCAGCGCGGCGTCGATGTTGGCGATCTGGAGGTCGATGACGCGATCCCCGAGGATGAGCCGGTCTCCGAACGGGATCGCGGCGAACGTCACCAGGGCGAAGAAGACCGAGAAGAAGGGGGCCAGGGTGTGGAGGCTCCGGTCGGCGCCCCGTGGAACGATGTCCTCCTTGGTGAACATCTTGAGCACGTCGGCGACGCCGTGGAACATCCCCAGCATCCGGAAGCCGAAGATGGTGGCGCGATTGGCGCCGATCCGGTCCTGGATGAGGGCGGACTGCTTCCGTTCGACCCAGGTATGGAGGCCCGCAAGGTTCAAGACCGCGAACAGGACGATCGCGGCCAGGACGATCTTGATGATCAGGACTTCGAGCATGGTGTCGTCGTCCCCGCGGCGCGCTCCGCGATCGCCAGCTCGGCGCCGTGCGCCCCGATCGTCGGGTAACTGAGTCGTGCGAATGCCGCGACCTCGCCCGCCAGCGCCTGGAAGATCTCCTCCGGTCCCCGCCAGTCGAGCGGCAGGCCGAGCCTGCGGGCCACGTCGATGAGGACGCGCCAGTCCTCGCGTGAGTCCATGAGCGGCGGAAACGCCCGGCCGATGCGCTGGACGCGGCCGTGGCAATTGACGAAGGTACCGTCCTTCTCGACGTATGCCGCGCTCGGCAGGACCCAGTGAGCCAGCGGCGCGGTCGCGTTCTCGTTCGTGCCCGAGTAGAGCAGGAGAGGCACGCTCTCCGGGAGCCGTGAGACCTTGTCTTCCCCGAAGAGTCGCACCAGATCGTGCGCGAAGACCCACAGCACGTCGAGCCTGCCGGCGAGCGCCTCGTCCACGATCCGCTCGGCCGGGGGCGCATCCGGACCGGCCAGGCCGAGCAGGGTCGCGCCCATCGTGTTGGGGTTCTTGTCCGCCTTGATCAGGAAGTCGTCGCAGGACCCGGGCCGTTCCGGGACGGCCGCGCTGACCTGGGCGCCGAGTGCACGCGCGAAGATCGTCCGGATCAGGAAGAGCTCCTCGTTCGTGAGCTGGGCTGAAGCGATGACTCCGATGCGGGGTCGCGCCCGGCCCGGCGCCGATCCGGCGAGCGCCGCCGAGATCGCGTCCAGCGCCTTCTCCCAGCCCGCCTCGGTGGTCGGCGCCGGCGGACCGCGCACTTTCCGGAGCCGTCCGCGATCGAGCCATCCGAGGCCGTAGCGCCCTTCGTCGCACATCCACCAGCGGTTGACGTGCGGATTGACGCGGGGCTTGACGCGCGCGACCCGGTCGCCGTCGTTCAAATGGGGCCTGTCGAGCACGAAGTGCAGATCGATGTTGCACCCCTGGCTGCAACCGTTGCAGACCGTGGCGGCGCTCGAGAGGTACCACACCCTGGCCTTGAACCGGAAATCCCTCTCGGTCAGCGCTCCCACCGGGCAGATGTCCACGACGTTGGCCGAATAGGGATTGTCGAGGACTTCGCCGGGATAGATCCCCAGCTCGGCGCGATCCCCGCGGTCGAAGATCCCGAACTCACCGGTCTTGGTGATCTCGTCGGTGAAACGCACGCAGCGGGAGCAGAGGATGCAACGCTCCTGGTCCAGCATCACGTGGGGCCCGAGCGTGACGGCCTTCTTCTTCTTGACCTTGAGCTCTCGAAACCGCGGGTCGTAGAGCCCGAAGTTCATGTAGTAGTTCTGCAGGTCGCACTCGCCGGACTGGTCGCAGACCGGGCAGTCGAGCGGATGGTTGGCGAGCAGGAACTCGAGCACGGCGCGCCGGCCGGCCTCGGCCTTCTCGCTGCGGGTGTGCACGACCATGCCCTCGGCGACGGGCAGGTTGCAGCAGATCTGCAGCTTGGGGAACTTGTCCACCTCCACCAGGCAGATGCGGCAGTTGCCCGCGATGGAGAGTCCCGGGTGGTAGCAGTAGCGCGGGACGAAGATGCCGAGCTGCTCCGCGGCCTGGATGACCGTGCTGTCCTCGCGGACGCTGACCTCGCGGCCGTCGATGGTCAGGCGGGGCATGCGGCGACGCCCTTCCTCGCGGAGCTGCGTCCGGTGCGGATGTACTCCTCGAACTCTCCCCGGAACTTCGTGATGTAGGACTGGACCGGCCAGGCGGCCGCGTCCGCAAAGACGCAGATGGTCTTGCCCTCCATGTCGCGGGCGATCGTGAGGAGGTCGTCGAGGTCCCGGAGGCTGCCCCGCCCCTCGACGATCCGGCGCACGATGCGATGGATCCAGCCGGTTCCCTCGCGGCAGGGCGAGCATTGACCGCAGGATTCGTGGGCGAAGAACCGCGATGCCGACTCGAGCGCGTCCACCATGCAGGTGGTCTCGTCCATCACGATCACTCCTCCCGAGCCCGCCATGCTGCCGGCGGCCGCGAGGGAGTCGAAGTCCATCGCCACGTCGATCTCGTCGGCGGTCAGGATCTTGGCCGAGATCCCGCCGGGGATGACGGCCTTGAGCTTCCTGCCGCCGCGTACGCCGCCGCAGGCCTGCTCGATCAGGCCGCGCAGCGTCACGCTCACGGACGCCTCGTAGACGCCGGGTCGGACCACGTGTCCGCTCACGCAGAAGAGCCGGGTGCCGCCCTGCTTGGCCGTGCCGAGGCCGGCGAAGCGCTCGGGTCCGTTGCGAAGGATGAACGGGACGCAGGCCAGCGTCTCGACGTTGTTGACGATGGTCGGGCACCCGAAGAGCCCCGAGACGGCGGGGAACGGCGGCTTGAGCTTGGGAAAGCCCTTTCCACCCTCGATCGACGTCAGGAGCGCGGTCTCTTCGCCGCAGATGTAGGCCCCCGCGCCGCGATGGATGACCACGTCCAGATCGAAGCCGGTCCCCTGGATGTTCCTGCCCAGCCACCCCTGGCCGTAAGCCTCGTCCACGGCGCGTTGCATGCGCCTGGCAGGCCGGAAGTACTCGCCGCGGATGTAGACATAGGCCTTGTGACATCCGATGGCGTAGGCCGCGATGATCATGCCCTCGAGGAGGGCGTGGGGATCGCGCTCCAGGATGTAGCGGTCCTTGAAGGTCCCGGGCTCGCCCTCGTCCGCGTTGACCGCGAGGTATTTCGGCCGGGTGGTCTCCTTGGGGACGAAGGACCACTTCTTGGCGGTGGGAAAGCCCGCGCCACCAAGGCCGCGCAGGTTGGCCCGTGAAACCTCCTGGATCACCTGCTCCGGCGTCATCGAGGTCAGTGCCTTCCTGGCCGCGAGATAGCCGCCGTCGGCGGCGTAGCGCTCGAGCCAGGTCCCCTCCGGATCCCCGAAGTGCATGGAGAGCACGGGCCCGGCCGTGGAGATGAAGACGTCCGGTTCGGGCAACGGAGCCGAGCGCTCGGGATCCTCGCACGCGGCCCGGAGAACGACGTCGAGTGTCTGTGGGTCGAGGGGGCCGACGAACGCCTCGTCGAGCTGGGCCATGGGCGCCATCTCGCACGCGCACAGGCACTCGACCTCCGTGAGCGTGGTCTTCCGATCCGGCGTGGTTTCGCCCGGCCGGATCTTCAGCTTCTCCTCGATCCGCGCCAGCACGTCTCCGGAGCCGCGCAACCTGCAGGGGAGGCTCGTGCAGACACGGATCTCGCGCCGTCCCACCGGCTCGGTGTGGAACATGTGGTAGAAGGAGACCGACTCGCGCACGTGGGATCGGGCCACGCCCAGGATGCGTCCCACCCAGGCCTCCGCCTCCTGCGAGACGTGACCTTGATTCTCCTGGACGAGCCACAAGAGGGGCAGCATGGCCGCCTTGCGTGACTCGTAACGTCGCACGATCTCCTCGGCCCGACCTTCGAGATCCGAGAGCTTCACCGGTCGAGCTCCCCGCCGATCATGTTGACCGAGCCGAACGTAGGCACCATGTCGGCGATCATGTCCTTGGAGAGGAGCATGTGCAGGGCCGACATGATGGCGAAGCAGGGAGGGCGGACGCGCACCCGGTACGCACTCCCCGATCCATCGCTCACCACATAGAAGCCCAGTTCCCCGTTGGCTCCTTCCACCGGAAAGTAGACCTCGCCCTTGGGCGGCCGAACGCCGTGGCCGTGCATCACCAGCTTGAATTGCTGCATGAGCCCCTCGATGTTGCCGTAGCCGTCCTCCTTGGGCGGCAGGAAGACCCGCTTCTCGTCCGTGGCAATGGACGGATGCCGGTCACGACCCGAGCCCTCGAGGGTCGGACAGGCCACGGCGCAACCGCCGGTGATGGCCGAGATCTTCCCCATCTTGGCGAGGTCCACCATCTCCGCGGCCGGGATCGGGCGTCCCGTTCCGGGGTTGACCAGGACCGGGCCGGGCGGGATCTCGCGCAGGGCTGCCTCCACGATGCGCATCGACTGCTCCATCTCCTCCATGCGCACCAGGAAACGGTCCATGTTGTCGCCGCGCGTTCCCACCGGCACGTCGAAGGGCAGTCGGTCGTAGACGGCGTACGGGCAGTCCTTGCGCACGTCGTAGTCCGCGCCGCAGGCGCGGAGGAACGGGCCGGTGATCCCGTAGGAGACGGCGTCTTCCGCGGAGATCACGCCGGTCCCGTTCATTCGGTCCGTGAAGATGCGGTTGCGTTGGAGGAGCCCTTGCGCCTCGGCGATGACCTTGCGGGTCTCCTGGAAGGCCTTGCGGCACGGCTCCTGGAAGCCGTCGGGGAGGTCGGCCTTCACGCCACCCACGCGGCAATAGGTGACGGTCATGCGCGCGCCGGTCACCTTCTCCACGAGTTCCCACAGGAACTCGCGCGCCTTGATCATGTAGAGGAAGACGGTGAACGCTCCGAGCTCCATGGCCGTCGCGCCCACGCAGGTGAGGTGATCCGTGACCCTCGAGATCTCCGAGAGGATCACCCGCACGTAGTGGCAGCGCTCCGGGACCGTGATCCCGAGCAGCTTCTCCACGGCCATGCAGTAACCCATGTTGTTGATGAGCGGGGAGACGTAGTTGAGCCGGTCGGTGTAGGGGATGACGCCGTTGTAGTCGACGACTTCCGCCATCTTCTCGAAGCCGCGGTGGAGGTAGCCGATCTCCACTTCGGCGCTCCGGATCTGCTCGCCGTCGAGCTTGGCCACGATCCGGATGATCCCATGCATCGCCGGGTGCGCGGGGCCGATGTTCAGGAGCATGTCCCGCGTCTCGAGCTGCGCGGGCTCGGCCCGAGCCGCCGTGGTCGTCCCAGGCGTCGGGTTCGCCGCCATGGCCGCTAGTTCACCGGCCCGATCAGGGGCTGGCGCCTGTTGACGGGATAGTCCTTGCGCAGCGGGTGGCCCTCGAAGCCTTCGTACATGAGGATCCGTTTCAGGTTCGGATGGCCGCGGAAGGCGATCCCGAACATGTCCCAGGTCTCGCGCTCGAGCCAGTCGGCGCCAGGCCAAAGAGCGGTCAGTGAATCCAACTGTGCCGCGGTCTCCTCCACGGGGACCAGCAGCCGAAGGCGATGTTTGTGGGCCGTCGAATAGAAGTGGTACACGACCGCGAAGCGCGAGCTGCTCGGTGGCCCCGGCCAGGGGTCTTCGTCCGGGATCTGCGCCGCAGGCTTCACCGCCACGCCGGAGGAAGAGAAGAGAGCCGGAGCGGGCTTCTTGCCGAACGTGGAGTAGTCCACGGCGGTCAGGTCCATCAGATAGTTCATCTTCAGGGCCGGGTCCTCCTTGAGATGCCGCGCCACCTCGAGCAGGAACTCCCGACGCACCACCACGGTGGCGTCGCCCCGCCATGCGTGGAAAGCCGACACCGCAGCGGGGAAACGCACCTTGACCGACTCGATCAACGACGACGTGTTCATGACTCGAGGATCTCCGGACGCGCTTCCGGGGCGGGCCGCCTGCCCGTCGCGTGCTGGTCCTGGATCTTGTCCTGAAGCTTCATCAGGCCGTCGAGGACCATCTCGGGCCGCGGCGGGCATCCCGGGATGTAGACGTCCACCGGCATGATGGTGTCGATCCCCATGACGGTCGCGTAATTGTCGTAGAACCCGCCCGTGCAAGTGCAGACGCCGAATGCCACCACCCATTTGGGCTCGGCCATCTGGTCGTAGATCCGCTTCAGGACCGGCGCCATCTTGTGACTGATCGTGCCGACGACGAAGAGCACGTCGGCCTGGCGCGGAGAGAACCGGGGAAAGCCCGCTCCGAATCGGTCCACGTCGTAGTGGGAGCAGGCGGTCGCCATGTACTCCATCCCGCAGCACGCGGTCACGAACGGGTACTGGAAGATCGAGAACTTGCGAGCCCAGCCGATCGCCTCGTTGAGACGGCTGGTGAGGAACGACGGTTCTTTCTGCATGTCACTTCCACTCCAGGGCGCCGTTGTCCCAGGCGTAGACGAAGCCCGCCATCACCACTCCCAGGAAGATCCCCATCTCGGTCAGGCCCACGAGCCCGAGGTTGCGGAAGTCCACGGCCCATGGGTACAGGAAGACGAGCTCGACGTCGAACAGGATGAAGAGGATCGCGGTCAAGTAGAACTTGATCGCCAGCCTCCCCATGGGGAGGGAGAAGGGATCCTTTCCACACTCGAACGGCGCCAGCTTGACGGCCGAGGGATGCTTCTTTCCGAGCGTGGAGCTCAGGAACACCATCGCGCCCGCGATTCCTCCGGCCAGGACGAACGTGACCGCGATCCCGATGTACTCGGTCACGACACGTCGACCTCGCCGCCATCGCAGGCGGTGATCGGGATCACGGCGGCACCGTCCAGCGTGCGAGGCTGCCAGGTGAGATTCCGCCGACCAAGGTGACCAGCGCAGTCACCACGAGGGCGGCGGACATGGTCACGGGGAAGCGCGGCGGTGCCGGCTCCTGCGGCTCCTTCATGTACATGAGGACGGCGATGCGCATGTAGACGAACGCCGACACGACACTGCAGGCGACGGCCAGGACTGCCAGGGGCACCTGGTCCGCGCGCACCGCGCTCAGGATCACGCTGAACTTGGCCACGAACCCGGCCGTCGGAGGGATGCCGGTCAGGGAGAGCAGGAAGAGGAGCATGAGCGCGGCCGTTCCGGGACGCTGCGCAGCCAGGCCCTGGAAACCGTCCAGGCTCTCGCCGCGCTCGCCGAGCGCGATCACGACGCCGAAGGCCCCGAGCGTCATGAAGACGTAGAAGCAGGCGTAGGTCATGGTCGCCGAGCCTCCCTCGGGAGTGCCGGCGATCAGCCCGAGGAGCGCGTAGCCGGCGTGCGCGATCGAGGAGTAGGCGAGCAGCCGTTTCATGTTGGTCTGCGCGAGAGCGACGATACTACCGACGATGATGGAGAGGGCGGCGAGCCCCGCCAGGATCATGGTGAGCGTGCGCGCTTCCGGGCCGAACGCGACCAGGCAGACGCGTCCCAGCGCCGCCAGACCCGCCGCCTTGGAGCCGGCCGCGAGGAAGGCCGCGACCGGCGCGGTCGCACCCTCGTACGCGTCCGGGGCCCAGGCATGGAACGGCACGGCTGCGATCTTGAAGGCGAGCCCCGCGGCCAGGAGCCCCATCGCCACGAGCAGGAGCGGGTCGCTCCCGACGTCGCGCAGGACCGACGCGATGGCCGCGAGGTTCGTGGTGCCCGTCGCGCCGTACGTCAGGCTGATCCCGAACAGGAGCAGGGCCGAGGCGAAGGAAGCGATCAGGAAGTACTTGATCGCCGCCTCGTTCGACGTCGGCCGCTCCACGGTGATCCCGACCAGCACGATGGAGCAGAGCGTCATCAGCTCGACGCCGAGGTAGAGGGTCAGGAGGTCGAGCGACGAGACCGCGAGCATCATTCCCGTCGAGGCGAGCAGGAGCAGGGCGTGGTACTCGGCGCGCGGAACCTGCTCCCGGTCGAGGCATCTCACCGACAGGAGGGCGGCCAGCGCCAGCGAGGCGGCGATGAGCACCTTGAAGAACCGGGCGTAGCCATCCACGGTGATCATCCCGCCGAATCCGGTCGCTCCGCCCGAGGACGTGGCGGAGGCCGAGGCCACGGCGGCGGCGAGCGCGGCGAGGATCGTTCCGACCAGCGCGAGCGGCCCTCTCCGGATCCGGCGCGCCGCGAGGATGAGGGCCAGGGCCATGCCGACCAGGATCAGCTCCGGGACGAGCAGGGCGAGATCCGCCGCGGTCGGGCGGCTCACGGCGCGCCTCCGGTCGAAAGCAGCGCGGCCACGGGAGCATGCAGATAGGAGAGGACGCAGTCGGGATAGAGGCCCAGACCCACGGCGAGCAGGGCCAGGGGCGTCAACGTCGCCACCTCACGGGCGTCGAGTTCGAGCGCGAGCCCCGCGAGCCCCGGGTTCATCCGGCCCATGGCCACGCGGTAGTAGAGCCAGAGCAGGTAGATCGTGCCCAGCACGACCCCCCAGATCGCGATGGCGCCGAGCCAGGACCGGGACTCGAACGCGCCGCCGATGATGAGGAACTCCCCGATGAAGGAGTTGAGTCCGGGGAAGCCGGCCGCGGCCAGGCAGAACAGCGCCAGCAGCGTGGAGTAGACCGGCGCGGTCCTCGCAACCCCTCCGTAGTCCGCGATCTCGCGCGTGTGCGTGCGCTCGTAGATCATGCCGACGCAGAGGAAGAGCGCCGCGGACAGGATCCCGTGATTGATCATCTGGAGGATCGCGCCTTCGAGCCCGCTCCGCTCGAGCGTGAAGATGCCGAGCGTGACGAAACCCATGTGGCTGACGCTGGAGTAGGCGATCAGTCGCTTGACGTCGGTCTGGACCAGGGTCACGTAGGCGCCATAGACGATCGCCACCGCCGAGACGACCAGCATGGGCAGGCGGAAGAGCTGGACGGCGTCCGGAAGGATCGGCAGCGAGACTCGCAGGAAACCGTAGGCGCCCATCTTCAGCAGGATCGCGGCGAGGATCACGCTCCCCGCCGTCGGCGCCTCGGTGTGGGCGTCGGGGAGCCACGTGTGCACCGGGAACATCGGCACCTTGACCGCGAAGGCAGCCAGGAAGGCCGCGAACAGCCAGTACTGGTGCCGGGACGCGATGGTGGCGCCCGCCAGCGCCTTGAATTCCAGCGTGCCGCAGAAGTGGTGGAGGGCGATGACGCCCACCAGCATCAGGACGCTGCCGGCGAGCGTGAAGAGCAGGAACTTGACCGAGGCGTAGACGCGTCCCGGACCGCCCCAGACGCCGATCAGGAGAAAGACCGGGACGACCATCATTTCCCAGAAGACGAAGAACAGGAACAGGTTCGACGCCGCGAAGAGCCCGATCATCGCGGTCTCCGCGACGAGGAGCGCGACGTGGAACTCCCGCACCCTGGTTCGAACGGCGGTCCACGAGGCGGCGACGCAAAGGACGCTCAGGAGCGCGGCGAGGAGGACGAACGGCAGGCCGATCCCGTCGACGCCCATGCCGTAGGAGATGCCCCAGCCCGGGATCCAGTCCGCGGACTCGACGAACTGCAGGGCGCCCGAGCTCTGGTCGAAGCGCCAGTAGAGCGGAGCCACGACGGCCAGGGTCGCGAGCGTCGTGAGCAGGGTGATCCAGCGCGCCAGCCGCTCGCCGCTCAGGAGAAGCAGCAACGCGGCGCCCGCGAGAGGCAGGAAGGTCGCGACCGTGAGCACCGGGTAGTCGGTCATCGCGCGAGCATCGCCAGTGCGACGAGTGCCAGCAACCCGGCGGCCATGAGCAACCCGTAGTGCTGGGCGTGTCCGCTCGCCGCGGTCTTCAGCAACCGGCTCAGGGAGCGGGTCGAGCGTCCGGCGCCCACGAGCGCGGAATCGACGACGACGCTGTCGAATCGGCGCAGGAGGGTCGCCGCGCCCAGAACGGGCCGCCGGATCACGAACTCGTAGATCTCTCCCACCGTGCCGGACTCGAGACGCGCCAGGGGCCTCTGGATCCGCTTCACGAAGGCGGCCGCGCCCCGGCGATAGAACCAGTCCGTGTCGAGGCTGATCGTGGGCTCGGGGTCGAGGTGCTCGAGGAGCAGGAAGAAGCCCAGCGCCGTGAAGCCCAGCAGGCCCAGCGTGCTCGTCACGTGTTGCAGGGTGTAGGGCGCGTAGTCCACCGGATTCGGCAGGTGGGGGTACAGCAGTCCCGGGAAGACCCCGAGGAGGATGCACGCCAGCGCGGCGAGGGCCATGGCCGCGAGCATGTTCGCAGGCGGCTCCCTGCCTCGACGATCCGGCGGGCGGTGCGCCTCCCTGCCGAAGAACATGTAGTAGGGCAGCTTGAGGCCCGTGTGCAGGAACGTGCCCGCCGAGGCCAGGGTGAGCATCAGGAAGACCGCCGTGCGATGGGTCTCGCCCGCCGCGGAGACCACCATGGACTTGCTCACGAAGCCGCTGAAGAGCGGCACGGCCGAGATGGCGAAGGCGCCGACCATGTAGAGGCCGAGGGTCTTCGGCATCGTCCTGTAGAGACCGCCCATCTCGCTCAGCTTGCGCAGACCCGTGGTTTGCAGGACGGCGCCGGCTCCCATGAAGAGGAGCGCCTTGTAGAGGATGTGCGCGAAGGCGTGGGCCGTGGTGCCGTTGATGGCGAGCTCGGTCCCGATACCCACGCCGCAGACCATGTAGCCGACCTGGCTGATGATGTGGTAGGCGAGCAGCCTGCGGGCGTCGTTCTCCAGCACGGCATAGACCACGCCGTAGATGGCCATGGCCGCTCCCAGCCACACGAGCAGTTCCGTTCCGGCGAAGCCGCGGATCAGCACGTAGACCGCGGATTTGGTGGTGAACGCGGTCATGAAGACCGCGCCCGTGACCGTCGCCTCGGCGTAGGCGTCCGGAAGCCACGCCCCGAGCGGGGGAACCGCCGCGTTGAGGAGGAACGCGACCAGGATCAGGCTCCAGGCGGCGCCGCCGGAGAAAGCGCCCATGTCTTCGAAGGCGAGCGACCCGGTCCGGGACCAGTGGAGCACGATCCCTGCCAGGAGTGCGAGCCCTCCGACCACGTGGACGAGCAGGTAGCGGAACCCGGCTGCCACCGCGGACGGCTCGCGGCTCTGCCAGACGAGCAGCGTGGACGCGATCGCCATCACCTCCCAGAACACGTAGAGCGTGAGCAGGTCCCCGGCGAACGTCACGCCGAGCGCGCTGCCCGCGTAGGTCAGGGCGGTGATGTGCCGGGAATCGTCCTCGACGCGCAGCGCGAAGACCATCCCGATGCAGGCCATGAGCGAGAAGACGCAGGCGAAGACCAGGCTCGTGGCGTCCACCCGCCCGAGCACGAGCTCCTGCCCCAGCACGCGCACCACGCCGTGCGTGCCCGGCGTCGACGCCAGGCAGAGAACCAGCGCGGCCGCGGGAAGGAGGAGCATCGCCGCGCGCTTGATGCGGCCGCGAAGGAGCGGCAGGACCCAGGCGCCGAGGATCAGCACGAGTCCCGGATGGATCCAGCCGAGCGTCATCGCCGCCCCCGCTCAGGAGTCATCGTGGTCCTCGCGCCGCATGAGCCACGCCTTCCCGATCAGCTTCGACACGACGATGATCGCGACGCACGAGACGAAGCCGTAGATCGAGCCCCAGGCCGGGAAGTTCTCGAAGGAGAAGTGCGCGGCGCCGCCGCCGAAGACGAGCGGGAGGGCGATCTCGGCGATGACCACGACGACCAGGCCGACGTGGAACCAGCGCTTGAGCCGCGAGCGGCGGACGGGATCCGCGAGCATTCGCTCCAGGAAACTCACGGCAACGCCCTCCTTGCGAGCTCCAACACGGGACCCGGGAAGATGCCGAGGAGCAGGCTCGCCGCCGCGCTGATCGAGAGGGGCACGACCATCCATGGCACCTCGCGGACCTCCGTGTCCGCGGTTTCCAAGGGGGACTCCTTCTCGAAGTAGGCCTTGTACACGATCGGTCCGAGGTAGGCCGCGCTGAGGAGCGAGCCGGCGAGCAGCACTCCCAGCAGGACGAGGCTGTGGCCTTGGACCGTGCCGAGAGCGAGGTTCCACTTGGAGACGAACCCGCTGGTGAGCGGAATGCCCACGATGCTCAGTGAGGCGAGTGCGAACGCGCCCATGGTCCACGGCATGCGCCGGGCCAGGCCGGACATCTGACCGATCTCGGTCTTGTGCGTGGAGACGTAGATCGAGCCGGCGCACAGGAAGAGCGTGATCTTCGACACGGCGTGGTTGGTGATGTGCGCCGTTCCCCCGAGCACGCCGCTCGAGTTCAGGAGCGCCCCTCCGAGGAGGATGTACGAGAGCTGGCTCACCGTCGAGAAGGCGAGCCTCGCCTTGAGATTCTGCTGGCCGAGCGCGAGGAGGGAGCCGACCACGATCGTCACCGAGGCGGCACCCAGGGCCAGGTGATCCGCGCCGATCTCGCGCATGGCGTACGGGCCGAACACGAACAGGAAGACTCGAAGAGTGGAGAACACACCCGTCTTCACCACCGCGACCGCATGCAACAGCGCGCTCACCGGCGTGGGGGCCACCATGGCGGCCGGCAGCCAGCTGTGCAGGGGCACGAGCGCGTTCTTGGCGAAACCGAACAGGAAGAGCGCGAAGATGACGAAGAGAAGCACCGGCTCTTCCGCGAGCTTCCCGGCCGGCAGGATGCCGCCCTCGCGGAACTCGAGGGTTCCCGACACTCCGTAGGTCAGGATGATGGCCGCCACCAAGCACACCTTGGCGGCGCCCAGGAGATAGATGACGTACTTGCGCGCGCCCGCCCGGGCCTCGGCGGTTTCCTTGTGACCCACGAGCGGGTAGGTGACCAGGGTCAAGCCTTCATAGAACAGGAACAACGTGAAGAGGTTGGCGGCGAAGGCGACCCCGATCGTGGCGGAGAGGGCCAGGGCGAAGCAGGCGTAATAGCGGGTCTGCGCGTGCTCCTCGAGGACACGCATGTAGCCGATCGAATAGAAGGACGTGACGATCCACAGCAGCGAGGCCCCGAGCGCGAACAGGAGGCCCATGGCGTCCGCGCGGAAGCCCAGCTCGATGCCGGGCAGGACGCGGATGAGCACGCATGCCGGCGTCCTGCTCTCGAGGACATCCGGGATCATCCAGGCGACCAGCGCGAGTTGCGCGACTCCGGCCGCAACCGACCAGAACTCCCGCAGGTTCCGCCGGCGCTCGCCCGTGCATGCGATCAGGAGCGCGCCCAGGGCCGGGGCGAGCACCGCGAGCGGGGGCAAGACCGAGGAGGTCACCATTTGAGATCGGTCAGGTCCGCGACTCCGGCCCCCGGCTTGTTCCGGTTCAAGGCGATCACGAGACCCAGGCCGACCCCTGCCTCGGCGGCCGCGACGGCGATCACGAACAGGGCCAGGACCTGGCCGCGCGGGTCCCCGAGGTGCGAACTGAACGCGACCAGGCTCAGGTTGACCGCATTGAGCATCACTTCCACCGACACGAACATCAGGATGATGTTGCGCCGCGCCAGGAAGCCGAAGACCCCGATCCCGAAGAGGGCGGCGCTCAACCCGAGAACCGCACCCATGGGTGCGATCATGACCTTGCGGACCTCCTCCCGGCGAGGACGACGGCACCGACGATGGCGGCCACGAGGACCAGGGAGGCGATCTCGAACGGCAGCGCGAACGGACCGAAGAGCTCCCGGCCCATCTCCGAGAGGCTTCCGCGCGGAGATGCGCCGGCCGGCGTTCGCGTCGCACCCGGTGCAACGCCCGGTCCGGCACGCGCGAGCCAGGCCAGCGCCGCGAACGAGAGACCGGCGCCCGCGGCGAGCGGCCAGTGCCTTCCGAACCGCGGCCGCGCCACCTCGCCGGGCAGATCGAGGAGCATCAGCACGAAGAGATAGAAGATCAGGATGGCACCCGCGTACACGATGACCTGCACCGCTGCCAGGAACTCCGCGCCGAGCAGGAGGAAGATGCCGGCCACGTGCATGAAGAGGGACAGCACCCAGAGCATGCTGTGGACCGGGTTCTTCCGCGTCACCGCCAGGAGCGCGCTCGCGACACTCGCTGCCGCCAGGTAGTAGAAGGCGGCTTGTGCCGTGAGGATGCTCATCAACGGGGGTATTTCCCGGAGATGTAGTCCTCGAGTTCGTGGATCGTGAAGTCCTGGATCTTGATGATCCAGTTGACGAGGTCGCCGATCGACACGATCGCGACGACCTTCCCTTCATCCAGGATCGGGAGGTGACGGCAGCGCTTGTCCGTCATGTGCTGCATGCACTCGTCGACGGTGCTTCGCAGTCCCGCGGTCAGGACCTTTCCGGTCATGATCTCGCGGACCTTCATCTCTCTCGAGGAACGGCCGGCAAGGACGACCCTTCGGGCGTAGTCACGCTCGGAGAAGATTCCGACGAGCTGCTCCCCGTCCGTGACGACCAGCGCGCCGATCCCCTTGTCGGCCATGATCACGAGCGCCTCGTAGACCGTGGCATCCGGGGAGACGGTGTAGACCGTCCGTCCCTTTTCCCGAAGGATCAGCTCGATCGGGTGGTCGAATCTCATCGCGCATCCGCCCCGAATCGTGTCGGGGGGATCCTACCATTCACCCGCCCTCGGATTCGAGTCCGCGGCCGGGCCCGGGGTTCCCGGCGCCCCGACGAGCGGGGACCCAAGCGCAGATCGCGGATCACCGATGAACCGATCTCGGCGATCGTGACGCCTGCGAATGGCGGGGTGCCCCTTTTCCGGAGCCGTTGGAGCGGCCTGGGCCCGGGAAACAGGTCACCCGCGCGAGAACTCTCCGATCGTGGATCAGGGTTGAGGAGCAGAGCCCTCCGACGCGCCCGCGCACCACTCGACCGGGATTCACCCGCCGACACTCCGATGATCTCCAAGGAAGTCCGCCTCGTGCAGGACCATCCGACCCTGGCCCCGATCCTTCGCGCCCGCCTGCAAGAGGTACGGAGAGGTCGCAGTCGAATCCCCTATGCACTCCAGGGGCAGGTGTTGTGCTATGCACCAGCCTCGGACTGTGAGGGAGCTTCACATGTCGACCTGCAATCGTCGGCGGTTCGGGCACCGGCTCGGCCTCGCCACGCTCCTCGTCCTCTGGTCGCCCTCCCTTCTCGCGGCCCAGGAGCGACTGTGGTTCC